>Ga0310123_10002893_pt1 | contig 13521 bp, 7 predicted proteins | sample CB6_AW_1057_MG_FD_203505 | JGI IMG/M metagenome (GOLD analysis project Ga0310123, IMG submission 203505) | Marine microbial communities from Western Arctic Ocean, Canada - CB6_AW_1057 | ecosystem: Environmental > Aquatic > Marine > Oceanic | place: Canada: Western Arctic Ocean | collected... | reverse complement strand
AGAACTTCACGATCCGCATATTGGTATCCAGCGGACTGTGTCCGTCGGCCACAAAGATGTCACCGTTGGGAGCGACGGCAACATCGGATGGCCTATTGAACGTGTCGGGGCCTTCACCGGCAACCCCAGGCTGACCTAGGGTGAACAAAAGCTCGCCGTCCGGGCTGAACTTAAAGACCTGGTGCCCACGACCGTCGTCACCCCTGGCGTCGGTGACATACACGCTGCCCTCGTGATCAACATGAAGCCCGTGGGGGAAAATAAACATCCCGGCACCGAAGCTTTGAACCATATTCCCGGCGGCATCGAACTTCAAAATAGACGGCAGGTCTGAATCCGCGCAGCTATTAGCACCGCACCGCTCAAAGACCCACAGACTGCTCCGGTCTGGGTCAATCTCGACACCGGCCGGTGCACCCCAGGTCCGTCCATCAGGAAGCTGTGCCCAGTCATCCACGCCTTCATACGGGTGGAGCACAGGACCCGCCTGGGCGAAGGTCTCCCGAGGTGTGATCCAAAGGCACGCCCCCAGAACGAACAGGGCGGTAATCCAACAAATACTATTGATTCGGTCGGCAGGACACGTCATAGAATCTCCCTTAAACAAACTGCGTGTCACGTGATTGTATGTGGCCCCGCCAAAATGAACCAGATCTCACGGTGCACCATCGACGAACTTAGCCCTGAGCGCCGCACGATCCACCTCCTTGCCAGAGAGATGTACCTGAACAATCAGGTGGGTGTTGTTGATGTCTTCGAGCGGATCGGCCTCTAGCACTACAAAAGAGGCGGTCTTGCCCACGGCAACCGTCCCGAGTCCATCGAGTCCGAGTATGTCCGCGTTGACCCGCGTCGCCGCGACGAGAGTCTCCATTGGACTCAGTCCGCACGCCACCATGTCTCTCAGCTCTGTATGTGTGGTCCAGCCGACGCTCGTTCCAGAGTCTGTTCCCATGCCAATGATCATCCCCGCGTCGTGATTTCGACCGAGATTTCGGCATTGAAGCTCAAACAGATCGTCAGATTCCTCACCTTTTCGGCGTTCGATTTGCCGGCGAAGGTTATCGACCTCAAAGGGCGGCAAGGTCTCGCTCAGCCAGGGCAGGTCATCTACCGTCACCGGCGAGCCAGGCAGGTTCGGAATCGTCCAAACCTCGGGATACTGAACGACCAACGCCATAAATTCCTCGTCGATATCGCGGTCCCGAATCGTATGCGCGAACCCGTCGATACCAGCTTGGAGAAGGGCCTTCGCATCCTCGAGAGCACTCGTCGTCCCCAGATGGGCCACCACCCGCATGCCGTGAAAATGCGCCTCGTCGATGATAGCCCGGTAAACATTCGGTTCGACCTTTGGGACGGTACCCTCTCGATCGTCGACCCAAACCTTGACGAGGTTCACACCGTGCGCCTGGAGCTCTTGGACAGCAGCCCGGCCCTCAGCCTCGGTCTGAGCCCCGCGCGGGATTCCGAGGCGATAGCTTTGCTGAGGCCCTGCCATCGGGGTTCCGGCGATCCCTCGACCTGACGTCAGGAATCGGGCCGCGTTCGGAACCAGCTCGTCGCGTAGCTGGAGCGCCAGCGCCTCATCGTACTCAAGACCTAGGCTCATGGTAGCCGCGACACCGTGATACGCCGATCGTTCGAGGTGTTCGATGAGATTCTCTCGCGTGTAGTTCTCCTTGCTGCTGGTTCCATCTTTGACGTTGGTGAACCCAAGGTGTTGATGCGCATCGATGAGCGTGGGGATCACGGTTTTCCCCTTCAGGTCGACCCGTACAGTCCCGCTAGGAAGATCCGTTTCTCCCTCTCGGCCCACCCACGTAAAGACGTCGTCTTCGACAAGGAAAACGGAGTTCTCGATGGGTGCCCCGCCGTCGCCGACGATAAGCTTAGCTCCCTCAAACGAGGTGATATTCCGGGTACTTTGAGGCGGTCCGGCTTCGGGCGAGCAGGCGACGGCCAGGCACAACAGACACGGTCCGAGGCGGCGCAAGTAATTCCTCGTCGGTAGCGGTGTGATGGAGACCGAGGTGATCAGTTGGCGGACCTCAGATACCTGACCGCGGCGTTGCCCGTGTAGAACGCCCACGTGCCGGCGAGCGGCACCTGTCCGACCCCTGGCATGGCCCAGTTGCAAACGCCTTCGGGGAAGATCGACTGCAGGGTATCGAGTTGTTCTGCGGACAAACTCGCGGAGTACTCGTTCGGGTCAACTGGCTTCAGCGTACACATCAGGACATCATTGGCCAAGGGCGACCCTGCCACGATACGAGCGTCTGAGGCGATCGGGAACAGCTCGGCACACCGATCCATATTGGTGACCTTTGTCCCGCCCGCCGGGTAGCACGCATCAACGAAGTCTGCCGGTCTGTTGGCCGCAACCTTCTTAGCCGGCGGCGCGACCAGCGTGTCGGCGTGAATGTTCGTCAACCACGCGTCGAGCTGGGCAACGGCTTGAGGCGACACCACCCCGAGGACCGAATCTGGTCCTCGGTGGCCGACTTCGTGAGCCACGATTCTGACATGGTTGTCGGCGTGGCCGTTGGCCTTGCGCAGACGGGCACGCGCGACCAGGGTGTGGTAGCCGTCGTGCACGTCGACGTTGGTCGGGTCACCCGGTGGGCACGGTGCGACGGTGCAAAACCCATCCGTGTAACCGCGGATGTCGAGGATCGGAATCTTCCGCAGACCACCCTGGCCCGTGTTGAGACGGCCGGTCTCATATGCGATCCGCACGGCGTCCGCATTGGCGCGGGTGCGCTGACCCGGCACGATGACGCCGTCGATGTCATGGCCGCCAACGCGGGCGTTCAGCTCGGCGAACTGATCAAACGAGATGATGTCGTCGTTGAACGCCCGTAAACCATACTGAACGCCCTGGTTGTCCCATGGGCTGCGAGCATGTCCGGTCTCGGAGTCGGTGCCGTACACATTGACCAGGTTGTCCTGATAGGTGCAACGCACCTTCTTCCACTTCGAGGGCTCGGCGGTCTTCGCATCCAGGACGGATGAGTCGCAGTTGTCGGGTGACAGGTTCGGGAAGCCCGCAGCGGGCCCCTTACAGTACAGGTAGGTCAGCTTGCCTGAGACCTCGCGCTTTTGCAGGTCAGTCCAGGGCGTGTCGGTGCTTTCAAAGTAATTCTCGAGAAGCTTGCAGTCGCTCAGGGGCCGCTGGAACGTCAACACGTCTGAATAGCTCCGCCAGGGCATAATGGCGTCGTAAAGCCCTGGATAACCCTGGGCGATGAGATGCTGCGACATCGAGCCACCGGAGGTCCCCATACTGATGGTGAAGGTCGGTCGACCGAAGAGCTCGATGAACCGCTCTTTGATTTTTGCCGCGGTCTCAGCCTGGACAACGTGATTCGTCGTGGTCGCGGTCACCATCAGCGAGCCGCCGGCCATGGCGTAGCCGCCTCGAATCAGAGACTCGTGAAGGTTATTGTTCTCACCGCCCACATACCCCCGTTCCGGATCGAGCGTGCCGATGCTGGTTCCCTGATGGAAACTGGCCCTGACGCCGCCGCGGTGAGACATAATCAGCTTGCCGTTCCAGCCGGTCTCGTTACTGACCGGGGTTGGGAGCGGCCCGGCGGCCGGATCGTGCAAGAGGCTGATAACGTATGCCGACCGATTGATGATTCCTTTTTCATACCAGTTGATGAGCGGCACCGTCTTACCGTCGATCATCGTGGTCATCTCGATGTCGGCGGGCCGCGGCCGCTTCGGATCGAACGGTTTCCAGGTGCCGTCGGTGCTCCGATAGTTGTAGGCGGTGATCGTTGGAGCGGCGCAAGACTCGTCTGTGGCCGGCTCCAGTCCGTGGACTTCGTTCTCGCACACAAACGGCGTCTGCTGTGGACCCGCGAACAACGTACCGTTGGTCGGATGGTTGGTCACACTGAGCGTGGCGTGGCCACCGCCAGCCGACGCGGCCAGCGTATTCTCCCCGTCGACCAGCCCGTCGACCAAGCCCACCCAACCGCCAGGTCCATCAGCTACAAGAACGGTCGAGACATCCCTGCCGCCGACGGTCACGGTCGGCGCGGTGCGAGCGCCACTGATTTTCACCAGGGCGTCGCCCCCCGTCACCAACTCCGGAAACGATGACAGGACCTCGATACGCAGGTCTTGGGCCGACACCGGAACCCCCGTGAGTACACCGCAGATGACAACCGATGATACCGCCAGGCGGCTGACTTTTCTGTTCATGACGTCCTCCCCATCGATGACCGGAGTAACCTAGCACGGCCGGTGCTCACGCTACCACAGATGTGCCCCAGAATCTCAGGAGTCTCCCGAGGAATATTTTTAGTTCCCGCGCTGCGATTCTGTCGATAAGATGTGTTACAAGCAGCGGTCGGCTATGAAGAATTTCACTGGTCGGGTAACCCTCCTGACAATCGGTGACAGGAAGAGGCACACCTACGAACGCCGGAGCGTGCTGGGCTTCCTGACGACGCTGGTTCACATCACTGCAGGTTGAACTCGAGGGTAATTCCGACCCGTGCCATCACTAGCTCGCCGTCACGATTCATGGATGTCATTTGTGCCTCGTTTTAAGGGCTTGAGTGCACCCGGCAGAACCCTAATAAACCGCGGGTGGCCGAACAAGTCCGCCAGAGACATACTGGCGTTGCTTCGGCGCTAGAGCACAGTCGTGAGCTTAATGAACAAAGTATTTCCCTGCTCGGACCGCTTGCCGAAATCGGCCGTGCCTCTCTGGTAGGCGATCTGGATCGTGCCAAACGGTGGGAGGTAACGATATACGAACACCGCCTGAATATTCTGTCGCTCAATGACGGAGTTGGTTTGCCAGAACACTCTAAAAAAGAGATCCGGGGTAAAGAACTGATTAGCCCGTAGGACATGGATCCATGTGCCGTCACCGTTGGGGTCAGGGTCGAGTACCAAGCGCTGCAGTTCGTACTCCGCCGAGAGCTCTGGTGTCACCTTGTATTGCAGCGCTCCCGTTAGGAGACGGAAGTCCGAATCGAAGTTGCGTCCAAATCCGACGCCACCACGCACCGATTGATACGCGCGGGTGTTGTAGCCGACCTCGAGTCCGGTCTGCCAGTTCCGGAAGTCCTTCTCGAATCGTTTAAACTCCTGGGTGTGCTCGATGGACGTGCTCCAGCGATTTCTCCAGTCGACAGCGAGCGACTCGTCCACCTCCCAGCTGCGAAGTGTGTCGCTCTGTGCCCCCCAGTAGACGTTGTAGTTGGAGGCGTACTCCAGGCGCTCGATCGCGCCACTGCGTAACCAGAATGTCTTGTCGACGGCGCCATCGAGCTCTCGACGATCGTCGTCCCGAATAAATCCGACCACATTGACATTGTCGGCAAACCGCTCGCCGAGCTGTGTGTACCGGATATGCGCGTGTGCCGTCGAAGAGTCGTATGACGGACGGGCGAAGAACCCAACACTGCCACGACCGTATTGTCCGTAGCTTTTGACCACCTGCCCGGTGAATCCAAACACCTCGGAGAAGAAGAGGTTGGTGTCGAACCCTGCAGATCCCTGTTGCGATCCGCCCTGAGTGCGATTGACAACAAGAAAACCGATACTCGACCGCTCGAACAGTTCACGTTGCACACGGACGACCCCATAGCCGGCCGTGTCGGCACGCTCGTCGACATCTCCGTAAGTCGAGAGCGCCGCGACTCCCCATTTTCCTTGCCTGCCGATGACTTTGCCACCAGCCGTAATATCTGCGATCCGCCGCGAGTAGAAGGTTTGAATCCGCTGATTAAAGAGTTCTTGTCCTTCCAGAAAAAATTGTCGCTTCTCTGTCAAAGCTAACTCAAATCGTGTGAGGTTAATCTCCTCCTGATCGGCCTCGATCGTGGCGAAGTCTGGATTCACCGTGAAGTTGGTTAAGGTCTGAGGGGTCACCGCATACCGCACGTCGAGACCAACGGCTCCAGCCACCGTGTAATCCTCCTGCACTTCAGACAGTGCGTACGGAATGATTTGATGGCGTTGCCCAGGCGGCGGTACGTCCAGACCAACAAGGTCACCCGCCTGCGACATCCGACCCCAGTGATCAACCGGACCAGACCAGTAGCTCCGTTCGAGCGAACGTCGCCGGCTCCGGGCGAAGTTGACCCCCCAGGTCGTGTTCTTCCCCGCCGTATACTGCAGCGCGCTTAACGGGATCGAGACTTCGACCGAGTACCCGTAGTCGGTGCGTGCGGTCTCTGACTGCCATGCCGCATCCCAGGTTTGGTCGTTACTGTTCCCATCGTCGGTGATACGTCCATCCAACTGTGTTCCAAGCACGTTCGTCATGAAGAAGTATCCGGACCGGCCATCGTGAAAAGTATCGATATAGATCTGGACGGAGTCGTCGTTCCACAGCTGCGCGTCCCGCCTTGTCATCTGTGCCATCAGCGATTCGGGATCGTGAGCCTCGAACGCGACGTACAAGTATTCGTCGTCATACAACACATACACCACCGTTTGCAGTTTCGCTACATCGCCACGATTCGGCTCAAACTGGACGAAGTCCTTACCGCGCGACGCGGCCTGCCATTCGCCAGATTCGATCTTTCCGTCGATCACCGGAGGAACGACGGCGCGCTTCGCGTCCATGACAAAACTGACGTCACTTCCTGAGACGGGTTGCGCAAGCGTAGGGTGACCGACGGCAAGAAGCAGTAGCACCACAGCACAGACCGATCGACCCGTAGGGTCAGGGCAACAAATTGCCGCAGTCTTGCTATGGCAATGCGAAGACATATATGGAATTGTGTCGGCGCACCGGCTTCGGCATCGAGTCGGCGGCCACCCGCAGCGGTCCCGATGTCGCCGAACGTCCCTCTCCAGTGAAGACCATGACGTATTGCTTGCCATCTACCGCGTACGTGATCGTACTGTTCACGATCATGCCACCAACGATCGTTTCCCACAGAACGGTGCCGTCATCGGCGTCGAGGGCACGCAGTCGGCGATTCAGGTCGCCGAAAAACACAAGGTCGCCGGCAGTGGTGAGCGCTGAGCCGTTGGTCGGCTGCGCCTGGGAATAGATCACCTGCATTTCCCCGGTGGAGAGGTCGATTTTCGCGATACCCATGTAGGTGTCCGGATCAATGCCCGGCCGCATGACACCGAAACGCGGCCCGAAACCGTACGGGCTGGCCATATTCGCTGTCATGGAGAGACATTGGTCATGGAACGGCACATAGAGTGAGTTCTTGCCCGGATGGTAGGCGATGTTCCACAAGCTTCTGGTGTTGTGGTAGCACCCCAAAATGGTGTCACCGTCTTGCTTGAAGAGCTTGTCCCAATTCGCCTGAGTGGCGCCCGTGTTGACGTCGATATGGTTCATGTTGAGGTCGGGCGTGTCGTAGGGGAAGGGTCTGGCCCACAGGAAGCGGCCATCGTCCCGGTTTACGGCGAACATGCCGCCACCCTCAGCCACGGTTACCACGATGTCGCGCTCAGTGTCCGACGCGGCGCTCGAGCTAATCCATTTCACATGATTGGGATCAGGAGTGATTCGTGTGCGGACCAGAACTCGCTCCTGGTTGTGGTCCGCGTCCCAGTCGTCAGCGGGCAACTCTTGGTAGTACCACACCAGTTCGCCCGTTTCGACGTTCAGTGCAACCGTTGAGTTGCTGTAGAGATTGGATGGGGCGGTATTCGAAACGGCATCTGGTCCACCGTGACGCATCAGTCGCGTATAGGGATCAGGATTGGCGACGCCCCAGTAGGTCACCTTGCGAATTGGATCGTACGATCCCGGCAGGCCCCACGGGCTCGCAACCCGCTCCTCCGACGTCAACGTCCCCCACGTGTCACCCCCGGGGTCATCGGCCCCGGCGGTCGTAAAGAACTTCCAGACTTCCTCACCAGTCATCGCGTCATGGGCCGCAATGAAACAGCCTTTCCGGCCGGTCGTATCTAATGCGCGATCATCAAAACGGTTACAGCTACGGTTCGAAATCACGTTACCGTGGGCGACCAGGACTCCGCCGGCCGAGTTACGGGAACCGTCTTCGACGATTTTAGTCTCCCAGCGAACTTCACCTGTCCTGGCATCGAGGGCGCGAAGGAACCCGTCGAACGCCGTGTGATAGACCATGTCCTGATAGATGCCGAGAGTTTTACTGCGTGCGGTCTCGGCAGGGGTGTGCTCGCCCCACTGCTCCCAAATCAGATCTCCGTTGGTGGCATCGAGCGCCAGGACACCATCACCGGGCGCAATCACATACATCACGCCATCGTGAACGAGGGGGGTTGACTCCTGCGCACCCACCGGAAGTCCGCGCGACCATACCATCCGTAGCTGACCAACATTTTCAGTATTTATTTGATCCAGTGGACTGTGCCGCTGCTGGTCGTAGGTCCGGCTCATATGCAACCAGTCCGCAGGATCTGGATCTATCAGCATCGCCTCCGTGACAGGTGTGAACGTCTGCGCAATCGCCGAGGACGTATAGCCGCCAAGCGAGACAACCATGATGGCGCCGCATATCGATCTGTAACTCACAATCGCCTCCCAGAAAAGTTTCGACCCTACGTGCCAACCTTGTGCTCGCTGCCTCACCGCCCCGCGGTCCACGAGCCCTTGCCCAAGCTTCTATTCCCCGCCCGATCTTCCGCACGGCTGCCGCTGAGAATACTCGGCAAACCACGACTGCCTGCGTGACACGCATATTCCCCAACTGGCGCATCCGCCTTGACCATCGGCACCAACACCGTCCAGGTCCTTGTGTAGGTTTGCGGCACGCTCCGCTTCCCGCTGACGCGCTACTAACGTCAACTCTGGCACGCTTCCAGTCGAGGGATCCGTAATCAACGCCTTGCGTGTGCTGAGAACCCTCGCGTCGCGCCAGAAGTTGTTATAGGTTCCGGTGTCACCTGCCCTGGGCGCACGCTCAGCATCGCGCCGCGCCTCTTGCGCCGTAACCTCTTTCCCCGTCAGAACTTTCTGCCCGACGAGGTCGGCTGGTCTTTCCAACGGTGTATTGACCGTGTTGTTCCAGACGTGCTGCAGATCAGTTTCACCCCACGGTGTTCGGGACGGTGTCCGCGCCGTCAGAGCAGCCGACGTTATGAGACCCAAATCAACCTGTTCAACGGTCGCGAACCACGGCGGGAACCCCGCCGTGGTCACTAATACACGCACCCACACCGATTAGCCAAGCCAATCGTTCATCGCACATCCTCCGGGGTTGGTCCGCACTCTTTAAGTCAGCACCGATTTAAAGACGAGTGCCAGTCAGCTCCACGCCGATCTGTCAACGACAGTCTTTTTTATCTCTCTGGGTCAGCTCGTCGCACATCGGTATTCCGCTAAAACGGCATGGCGTTTCACCTCATCTTATCCGCGGCTATTGCACTGTACGCACAATTGAGAGCCACGCCTGTCGTGATGACGAAGTCGCTCATGTGCCCTGTTCGACTGATTTCTGCCGTAACATCAATTCGACGGCTCAACGACCGTCCTGTTAAGGTTGAAGATGCCAAGACATCGCCCGGCGGCGTCAGTCACGCCCCTCATGATGACGAAACCAGCGGGCTCAGTCCTCGCCAGTCGCGTCGAACACCGACGTGGCGGCGCAACTTGCCAAGAAAGACTACAGCGAAATGCCAGAGCAACACGACCAGCCGCCCATCGTGGAGTTCACACTCGATCCGACCAGCCCATCAAAGCGACCTGAACAGCTAATCACGGTGTTAGAGAGGACACTTCAGCGGGAGTTTTCAGAGGCGTTCGAGATCGTCGATATCCAGCACACGCCAGGGGAACCGGTCGTAAGCATCAAGGGCCTTGAAAAGCTTGACACACAGATTGCAAAGAGCCTTGCGCGCAGGGCCAGAGTCGTGTTCAACGATTTCATGACGAGTCCGTGGTATTAGTGAGCCCGGTCGGGGTCCGAGCCATGTGCACGACCCGCTGCGGGAAGGGGATCTCGATGCCCGCCTCGCCCAGCATCTTATAGATCGCCGTGTTTAGTCCGTCGATGCACATACCCCGCTGTGCGGGCTCGTCGATCCAGGCTTTAACGCGGAAGATCAACGCCGAATCTCCCATCTCGACAAAACGCACCAGTGGCTCGGGGTCGAGGACGACGTTTTCGACCGATCGGGCTGCCTCGTGAAGCACCGCGCGGACTCGGTCGACGTCGGAGCCGTAGGCCACGCTCACCGAAATGACCACACGGGTTTTCCTGTATGGCCCCCCAGACTCGTTGACGACCTTGGCGTTGGCGATGTGCGCGTTGGGGAGAGTGATTTCAACATCGTCTCGGGTCAACAGCCGCGTACTACGTAGCCCGATCTTGACCACCTGGCCGCGCTCCCCTGAGTCGAGATTAATAAAGTCGCCGAACTTGTACGGTGCGTCCATGATGACGAAGAGTCCGCCGAAAAGATTCGCCAGGGAGTCTTTTGCCGCGAACCCCACAGCAATCCCCATGATGCCGGCCGAGGCCAACCAGGGTGAGAGATCGAGATCCCAGGCGATAAGGAAACAATAGGTCGCCAGAGCGAAAACGACGATCTTGCTCAGATTGTCGAAGAGTGGAAGCGTGCGCGCTTCGATCCAGGCGACACGGTCAGAGAGTCTGCTTAATCCCTCCAGCGTGGTCGAGGTCAGCTTGAATCCGGCCGCAGTCCAGACGAACACCGCCACTGTCTGAATCACCGCGACGAAGATCCGGTCAACTCCCGGGCTAACCCCCAGTGTTTTAAGTGCGATGTGCAGTCCGACGAGCAATACGCTCACAAAGATTGGGCGGTGAAGCAACTTGACCAGTTGATCGTCTAGATCGGTGTTCGAGCGCAGAGCCAAACGCAATAGGAACCGTGAGATCAACAGATCGACGCCCTTGGCCGCGACCGCCGAAAAGGCGACGATCTCGAGAGCACGCACCCACGGTAAGGCCTGGGCCCCTCGAAGGAAAGTGATCCATTCGTCCATTACGGTTTCCTCGTCCCCAGGTTTAAGCCGTGGAGCCTCAGGGAATCAGCCCTAAGACGCACACGCGAATAGTAAAGATCCGTCTCTTGATGCGTATGCTTGATTCAGCGTAGCGTATTCACCCGTCACGCGTATGGTCCGAGACCAGAGATATCGTGGTCAGAAAACGCTAAACACGCAATCAAACTTCTTAGGATCCAGTTCCTAGAGACGCTTCACGTCTGCTATATCCTTTGTTACAGAATGCACATCATGAGACAGTCACGCCGGATCGGTCCCCGTCACCAATTTTTAAAACGACGACTGGAGCTCAACATTGAGGTCTTGACCCAACGCAGGAAGCGCCGTGGGAACACCAGAAATGAAACGACATGAGATCGGGGGCCAACCTGCCCCAGCCATGCGGTGCGTTGCTTGCCGGAGCGGCTACGTGCTGATCGAGCGGTCGGCTCTGATGCGAGCCTGGCCCTTTATCGTCCCGGTCCGCTAAATGTGGTGAGGTCGGCGGATCTGTCGCGGGCCGGCGTGCTAGCTCAAGACGGTAAAGTTCGCGGACCACTCGTGTGGCCCCCAGATGAGAACGAACCGCCCTTGGTCCGGAGTGGTCATCACAACTGATGCCGAGAGCGCACGGGACGAGTCATCTCCCTGCAAGTAATCCAGACTGACCTCGCCCGCGTCAAACGACGGGTCGTGCTGTGTACCCCATGCATCTGGTTCATCGTTGAAGACAAGCCGCCATCCCTCCGCTGCACGTCTGAGCCACACACCATAGCCGCCCGGTGAGTCTCTGAGTCCACCGACGTTCCCCGTATTGAGAGTCACCTCGCCAAACTGCAAAGGAACGTCAATGTCGAAGCGTATCACTGCGCTGGCTGTCGTGGTGACCACCATGTCAGTCTCGACTGACACCAAATGGGCAAAGTCTCGGTCCTCAACTTGCATATTTCTTCCGTAAACGACCATCAGACGCGGGCCATTGCCCAGCTGAACAGTGGCAGTATTCCGTCGGGTCAACCGGTTCGAGCGCTGGATTTCAGCGCTGTCGAACTCGAACGTTCGCTGATCACCCAAGGGATCTCGCTGCCGAGGTCTGGACTCTCGAGGTATCAAAAATTGCACCTCTGTCGTCCACTCGTGACGGCCCCACCGAAGAAGCAGCCGTGCTTGGTCACTTCCAGTCGGAACGAGACCAGCGATAAAAGTAGGGGAGTTAGCGGTGACAGTCGTATGTGTCAACGGTACGGTGCCGAAGATGCTTGACGGGGCTGTTAGAGGACCGCCCTGACTGTCCGCTACGTCCAATCTCCAACCGTTACTTGAGCCGGTCAACCACAGATCATACCGAGCGAGACGTAGCTCTGACATGGCCGAGGAGCCGGTCACCACCGCATCCGGTTCCTCGACCGCTATCTCGACACCTGCCATTCGGATTGAGGCGTCAGTTTCAATCTGAGCGACGCGTACGTGACCAGCCTTCGGTTCACTTGGGTCCGACAGTAGCATTTGATGGGACGGGTCATCCGCTCGCAGAGCCGGAGTGTATTCCACCGTCAGCGTGCGGAGGTCAAGCACCACCTCCGACGAGTACTGAGCCTCGACCGTCACAGACAGCCCTAATAGGGTCAGGCTTAGAATGACGATCAGCTGGCGACTATGGTAGTCGAGCATAGCGACCTCAGAAGTAAAAACCATGCCTGAGGTTGCACACGCCTAGTTCTGCGTGCCAGTCGCCGGCTCTACTTCTTCGGCGTACCCGAGGAACCCAAGCATCATCTCATCGTTGGTCCGCGGTGCGTGGCCAAGTGAACGGTCCGCGTCGAAACCTATCCGTAGACCGTTTTCCGACGTGTTGTCGTACCAAAAACTCACATCGATCATCGTCCCCTTGGGCAGCAACTTCGGCTCCTTGTACCAGTACGTTTCCTGCCAGTGTTGCTGCCAATTTGGAACGTCGAGTAGGAGTTCCTGAGTGCCGTCTGGATATGTCGCCGTGTAGCGAGCAGCAGTGCCCCGAAAGTGCGCATGAGGCCACAAATTCGCCACGTACGTGTCCCTTTCGAGCATCCGCCCCGCACCAACGCGATAATCCTTCCGGTGCGCTGGAATCATGAAACCGCGGTTTCCAATAGAGTCGTTCTTGAAGGTATATTTCGGTGGTTCGTGGCTCAGGAAGAACCCCATTGACGCCTGGTTGTCGAAGGACGTTCCTGGACCTGGTTCCTTGTTGAAGTGAATGCTATACCGCGCCGTCGATCCCGTCGGGATGAAGAACCCCCAGCCGTCGGGTAGTAATTTTCCCTCCGTCCCGGACGAGACGCAACCTAGAGAACCGCCCCGGTCTGCCGCCTCGCCTTCATCTTCACCTTGCCCGGCATCAACCTCGACGATGGTGTCCTTATCTTCGATGCCCGCGCAGAAATGGTGAACCCGGTCACCCGTTTCCCCCACCCGGAACTCCCACCCGCGAACCCAGACGCCGCCATCCGGTAGGACTGCGTCGTCAATCTTGGTGCGTATCGTGGCCTGGAGGTCGTACGCGTCGTCTGGAATCGTATATCTCTCCATCTCGACAACAAAGTCCGGCC
>Ga0310123_10002891_pt1 | contig 13525 bp, 9 predicted proteins | sample CB6_AW_1057_MG_FD_203505 | JGI IMG/M metagenome (GOLD analysis project Ga0310123, IMG submission 203505) | Marine microbial communities from Western Arctic Ocean, Canada - CB6_AW_1057 | ecosystem: Environmental > Aquatic > Marine > Oceanic | place: Canada: Western Arctic Ocean | collected... | reverse complement strand
GAACGAGCATTGGTTCGAGTCGCTGGCCGATGCCCAGCAGAAGCTGGACGACTGGCGACAGGACTACAACGACGTGCGTCCGCACAGTGCCCTCGGGCAGCAGACGCCACGGGAATTCGCGGCATCAGGAGCCCTGGCATGCCAGGGCTCCTGATGCCGGATTCCTAACATTCCAACTGGATCAAGGTTGGGGTGAGGGTCAATGACCTGAAACTCTCTCATTCGGAGTGGTACAAGATCTGGGGGTAGGTCACACCCACACCGAGGTTATCATCGGCTCAACCGACCGTTGGTGCGGTCGGAATCAATTCCATCTGGGAAATGTCGGTTGGTATCCGTATGGAGGGATTGCCGCGACCCGCCCTTGGTGCGCAAGTTTCGGTGACGACTTCAGAACACGTTCATGTCTCAACGATTGTCGCTGGCGACTCGTTCTCGTCGCAGCATGCGCCGGTTGTGCATTTCGGTTTGGGAAGTTCAACGCAGGTGAAACACATCGAGATCAAGTGGTCGAACGGCAAGACAATTCGGATTCCAAACCCGGCAGTCAATCGATACCATGGAATTCGACCAACCGACGTCGCCAAGCCTCGATGATTGGCTTCTCAACTTCGTTGCGGCCCAAACGCTCAACCCAGATGGGTATTGTCGTCTTGCTCCTTACTCGGACCGAAGACCGGAAACGAAATAGCCGATCCCTTCAACCACATGAAGTCATCAGGTTCCGCCATGCATCCGAGATTCCTGCAAAGCAAGCGTGCAAACACAATCACGCGATTGATCGTGCTGTTTGTGATCGGAATCACTGTCGCGGTCAGTCCCGGTTGTAGTCGTGGTAAATCTGCCCCACCACCGAACGAAAAGACCTACGTTCTTGGTAGCCACGAGCGGATGCTCGAAACCCTTCGTCTGATTAAGGAGCAGACACCGGACCGACATCCATACCTTGGAAATGCCAACCTGCGGCGAGCCAGGAATCAACTGAAGTCACTGCCTGCCAGCGCACCCGATACGGATCGCATTAGTCTCTATTTTGCGATTGGTAATCTGGAGTTGCAGTTGGGAGAAACCGACAAGGCGATTCAGCATTTGTTGAGTGCCTACACGTTGGCAACGAAAGCCGACAAAGGGTGGTTGGCAAAGGACACGGAGTTTATCGTGTTTCGTCTTGCTGTCGCGTATCTGCGGTGGGGAGAAACCGAGAACTGCGTGCATTGCCAGACTGGAGAAAGCTGCTTGCTGCCGATTCGGGAAAGCGGCATTCATGTTAAACAGTCAGGTTCGCGGAAGGCGATTGAATACTTGGAGATCCTCTTGGCGAGAGCCCCAGACGATCTCGCCGCGCGGTGGTTACTGAATATTGCTTACATGACGATCGGAGAATATCCAAGCCGCGTGCCGAAGAAGTTCTTGATTCCTCCCTCCGTCTTCGAGTCCAAAAACAAATTCCCCCGATTCGCTAACGTATCCACGGGAATGGGTTTGGATACGTTCAGCCTCTGCGGCGGTTGCATCGTCGATGATTTTGATAACGACGGCTATCTCGACATCGTCGTATCGACTTGGAATACGTCGGGACAGCTTCGCTACTTTCGGAACAACGGCGACGGGACGTTCACCGAACGTTCCGAAGAGGCAGGCTTCGTCGGGCTGTTTGGCGGTCTGAACCTGGTGCAGGCCGATTACGACAACGATGGCGACCTCGACATCCTCGTTTTGCGAGGTGCTTGGTTGAAGTCATACGGCGAGCAGCCGAATTCCCTTCTTCGTAACGACGGGCACGGTCGCTTTCGCGATGTGACGTTTCTTGCGGGGCTTGGCGAGCATCACTTCCCGACGCAAACCGCCGCTTGGGCCGATTACGACAACGACGGTGATCTCGATTTATATGTGGGCAATGAGGGGGCTCCAAGCCAACTGTTCGAGAACCGGGGCAACGGAAAATTTCTTGACGTCGCGATGCTGGCTGGCGTAACAAATCGAAGAAATGCGAAGGGAGTTGTCTGGGGCGATTACAACGGAGATCGTTTCCCCGATCTCTACGTTTCCAATTTGGGCCAGCCGAACAGGCTCTTTCGCAACAACAAGGACGGCACGTTCACCGACGTGGCGAAAGACGTGGGTGTCGAAAACCCCACGAGGAGTTTTCCGTGCTGGTTCTGGGATTTCAACAACGATGGCATGCTGGACCTGTTCGTTTCTGCGTTCTCAGCCAGCGTCAGCATATTCGCCGCTGACTTTCTGGGATTGCCGCACAAGGGAGAAGTCGACCATCTTTACCAGGGGGACGGTCGGGGTGGCTTTCGGGAAGTCGCGGGACCTCAACACATTGGCCGCGTGACGGTGGCAATGGGGTGCAATTTCGGCGACCTCGACAACGACGGGTTTCCTGATTTTTATCTGGGAACCGGCTACCCCGGCTACGAGGCACTCATGCCCAATCGGATGTTTCACAATCAGGGAGGAAAAGGGTTCTCTGATGTCAGTTCCGCCGGCGGGTTCGCCCATCTTCAAAAAGGCCATGCCGTGGCGTTTGCCGATCTCGATAATGACGGAGACCAGGATATCTTTACGGAATTGGGTGGGGCATACCCGGGAGATGCTTTTACAAACGCCTTATTTGAAAGCCCCGGCTTTAATAACCATTGGATCACCGTCAAACTGGTCGGAAAAGTGTCCAACCGCTCCGCGATTGGTACACGGATTCATGTCCGTTTCAATGACTCGGGAACAAACCGTAGCGTCTACCAATGGGTCAACAGCGGTGGCAGTTTCGGCGCCAAGCCGCTCCGCCGAGAAATCGGCCTCGGAAAGGCGACAACGATAGAGACTCTCGAGGTTTTCTGGCCGAAGACTGGCCGTACCCAGCGATTTCACGACCTGCCCGTCGATCAGTTCATTGAAATTACCGAGGGGGACGACGACTATCGTCAACTTCCTCTCAAAGCCGTTGAATTCCTGCGGAAAAAGAGATAATCCTCGATCGGCCTTGCTTTGTTCGACTTCACGTCGTCATCGATGGGCGGACCCGCTTGGCTGGTTGGTTTCAATTCTGATTGCACGAAGCTGAAATGCCCAAATTGTGGTCAACCGGTTACCCGCGTCAACACAGGCGAGAGACAAGCCTGAGGGACGGTGAACATCCCCCAGATGCACCCACAGACGACCACAACGTCCGGCCCACGGCATCCTGCGGTCCAAATGTTGCCCGCGTCACCGCGAAACCTTGCACTTCGGCAACGCAGCTTGGCGCCTATTACACCGGCGGCAGCAAGTCCTCGGCGGCTTTGGGATGGCCATCTTGGATCGATTTCAGAATACGCGTGACGTCAGACATGCCCGAGATTGCAACGTCAGACGATTCTGATGGCCCATGAATTGGTCGGAGTACGCCGAAGTTCTGTCAACTCAACCGTTGAACTAAACCGCTACGCGGTGGGTAAGGGCTAAGAGGGCATCGCGACAGTGACACGCTGAATGGCGGTGGCGGGGATGATTGGCTGCATGGAGGTACGCATGCCGACGCGATCAGTGGCTGGAGAGGTCGCGATGTTCTTATTGGAGCAAACGGCGACGACACGCTGATTGGTGGCCAGGGGGATGACTCGATATGGGGTGGCGCTGGAGACGACGTTGCCATCGGTGATGATGGTCGGGATGACACGATTTACGAACAGGACACCGACTTCATCAATGCCGGTGCCGGTCTTGATACGGTCCGCGCAGCTGAGGGCCACGACAGGGTGGAAGACCACGCCAGTCAAATCGACGAGACGTTTGAATTCTTTGCCGACTGGATCGAGCGGGTGGCCTAGCCCGCCTGCGGCGGATTGAACAACCCGTGCAGCTTGGCCGTGCAGCCTGTTCGTTCCGTGGTCCGCCGCAGGCGGATCATCCTGAGCGCAGCGAGGGATCTCAAGCGGTGGGCTGGACGGGAGGTTGAGATCCTTCGCTGCGCTCAGGATGACAGGAGGAGCTCGGGATGACACTTGAGTTGCTGTTTCCGGAAGAACCTGAGTTATTCAACCCGCTGCAGGCGGGCCAGGGGGCCGTTTGAGATCGGGACAGGCACCTCCGCTTGGACAGTCAGGCACAGCCTGACCTACAAAATGCCCGTAGGTCAGGCTGTGCCTGACATCCGATCCCCCAAACCGCCACGGGCGGGGCTGCGGAGCCAGTCCCAGGAATGGCCCGCCTGCGGCGGGTTGAGAACGCCAAGCCGATCGGCCTGTTTACTTCTGACCAGCAGTGGCCGTGGCAACGGGCGTTGAGGCAGGGACATGTGAAGAGAGCGATTGTGCAACCTGGTGCGAGATGAAACGCTGGTAGACGTCCGGCGACGACAACGGCAGGTCAGGCTCTGTGGAAAACCGAGGCTCCGCACGCTGCGGGTTTTCATGACCCAGAGTCTGCTGCAGAAGCGCTCTGGCCGCTTGGCCACTACGGCAGCCGGCTGTGTCGTTCGGTCAGATCAAGTTGGCAAGGCCTCGCAAGTGACTGACGGTCTTCGGCAGATGTTGCCGAGCCAGCGTCTCCAGGAATTCGTCCGCGGTACACGGCGGTTTGCCCAGACTGGCTCGCTGTTGCTTCGCCGCCGCACACACCGCACCGGGATTCAGGTCAATCAGATGGGTGATGAACTCGTCAGGATGCTGGGCTTCGAGGCCCAATGGTCCCAGAACCTCTTGGGGAAAGTCCTTGAGGTTGCACGTCACGATGACAGAAGCTCGCGTGCGAATGGCAGCGGCAAGGACATGCCGGTCGTCTGGATCTGGCAGCGTCAAACCGTCGATCAACGGCTCGTATCCCGTCACAACGCAGTCGCGAACGTGACTGTTCATCAGGGTGCGCGTCCGCTGCAACTGTTCCGCGGTCAGATCCGACCGATTCTGGAGCAGGTTTCGGATCCACTCGTCGTGAATCTGCTCCGTCCACCGCGGACGGAGCAGATCGGTCAGCGCCAAACGCATCAGGAAATCGCGCAACGGCGCTGGGTCGAGCACGCAGGCGTCGAAGAGTGCCGTGAATGTTGCCATCATCCGTGACCGAGCAGGTGTCAGTAGCCCATGTCGAGTTCCTGGGCCTGCGCTGCCATCTCGTCCAGCGCCTCGATTCGTTTGCCGTCAATCTCGTGCTTGTAGGACATGAGGTCGCGGAACAGGATTCGACGATGTGTTCCCACCTTGCGGAACGCAATCGCTCCCTCCTCAAGCTGTCGAATCAGGAACGGACGGGATACGTTCAGCAAATCGGCAGCCTGCTGTGTTGTCAGTTCGGCATGAATCGGGATCAGCGAAACGGTGTCGCCTTTGGCCATCGCTGAGAGCAGGTCGACCAGAAGGCGAACGGCGGCGGCTGGCAGTTCGACCTGTTCGTCGGTCTCTGCAATGCGGACCTTGAGATTCTGGTTAAGGAACCGTGCCAGACGATGGCTCGATGCCTTCGCCAGTCGTACATCGTCAACCGTCGGTGTCACCGGTTCGTTCGCGATTAGCGTAGCCATTTCCAATCCTCCATGTGCGTCTCCCCCCAGTGTGTCGTTCAAACGAAACATTCGCAATAAGCGAAATATACGAAAAGTCTTGTTATTCGAAGCGCAGTGCGAACCAGGGAGTCCGTCCACGTGTTGCAAGATGCCGCAAACCGTACCGTGCCAAGCGGATCCGGCGATGCGGCGGCTGATCTCCTTGAGGATCAGCCGCTCGGCCAGATCACGCCGAATCGTGGTTCGGCACGTGCAGGTGCCGCTGTGGCGACTCGGGCACCCAAGGTACCGGCCACCCGCGCAACTGACGTGAAAGCAGGATCCGCATTTGCCGCAGCGGAGCAGGCCGGACAGGAGGTGCCTCGGCTGACCGCTGGCTTGGCCAACCCGCGACCCTTCCACGCTCCGAATTCAGATCGATCCGGAGACATCCGGCGGCGTGTCAGCTGTTGACGATGTTGACGTAGCAGTGGACATGCGGCAGCACGCGGTAGTTCCAGATGAACCCGGGTCCTTCCAGTCGCCAGTAGTTCCATCGCACCTGGTCGTCGGTGCTGCGTCGGTCCTTGTAGAAGGCGAGGTGAATCTGCTTCATGCCCCCGTTGGCCTCGACGATCTGCATCACCTCGCGGGCGTCTTCCTGGCGAAACGGCGAGAGCAGCGTCCGCATCACGCTGGCGACCAGCTTCTGCTGGTCGTCCTGCAGGGCCTGGAAGGCGATCCCGGGCCGAGCGGTTCCCGGTTTGGGGAACTGGAAACCCCGTTCACGGTCGCCGGGGTTGCGGGCTGCGGTGGCGATCTTCCGCTGGGCCGGGTTCAGTGCGTCCCAGACCGCCTGGACCTGTTGTGTCTGGTACAGGTAGACGTTGCGCTTGTTGTAGCCGTTGACGCTGTGGCCATAGTAGATCGGTCCGCCGAACGCCGTGTCCGGCTCGGTGTTGCCGTCGCAGCGCAACGTCAGGTGATGCCCGCTGAAGACCCACGAGTACTTCTGGTCGTCGCCCGGTTCGCCGAACAACGCGCACCCGGTCCGCTCGAACGAACCGCTGTTGTCCCACCTGCCGTATCGAGTGATCCGCTCCCAGGCGTCATCCCCCGAGAGCAGCGAGAACACGGTCCTCTGGACGAGTTCCTGCTGTGCGTTGGTGAGATGCGTGTCGAGCCGTTTGCCGAGGATGGCGGAGTTGTAAGTGCCCAGCCGCGACAGCTTGCCGTCTCGACGCTTGTGGTCTCGTGGCAGCACCAGCTTCTTTTTCTGGTCGTCCGAGAGCGAGGCATGCAATTCGCGAATCAGAGCCTCGGCCGGGCGAGCGGCACGGCGTTCGGCGGAGGCGGGGGTGAGGAGCAGTCCGGTGGACGCGGCACCCGCGACGGCGGTACCGAGGAATTCTCGGCGAGTCTGGCGACGGGAACGAGGTGCCCGCACATCGAGACCGTTGTCGCAATCGGGACAGTAGAACTCGCTCTCATTAAGCATGGTGTCGTCCTTGGAGAATGCCGGGCCGGAATCAGAATGCGTGAGCGCCTAGAACCCCACTCCACAGTTGCCCACTCCGCAGCGGCAGCTTGAGCCGCAGCCGCATTTGGGGCACTTGCACTTGGGGTGCGAGCAATTGCACAGCGACTTGTTGTAGAAGACCGCGCCGTTGGTCAGGTACTTGCCCTGGAAGACCAGTTCCAGTGCCTGCCCCAGGTAATCCGTCTCGGGTTTTTTCTTCTGCCACTGGTCGTGGGCCTCGCCGGCATAGCGGAGCTTGCCGTCGCTGTCGAAGACGAACACGTGCGGAGCCGGAGCCGACTGGACATTCAGCGCCGCCCGCAGCCGACCCTCGGCGTCGTCAAACAGCCGCACCTTGCGGGCGTCGGTCTTCTTCCAGAACTTGGCCAACTCCTCGAACGAGTCCTTCTTGTTGCCGACGATGGCCATAAAGTCGACCCGATCCCCGTAGGTCTCGAACGTCTTGGCCAACGCCTTGAAGTACTTCGGGTCGGCCTTGTAGTCCTTCTTGCGACCCGACGTCAGGTTGACGAAGGCGATGGCCAGCGGGCGGTTCTTCTTCGTGAGCGACTCGAGGCGGTGTGACTTGCCCTTGGTGTCGGTCAACTCGAGGTTGCCCGGCATCGGCTTGCCGAAGGGGAGCCCCGAGAAGCGGCGGCTGACGACGACCGACTTGGGCGGGAAACCGGCCTTCCGCAATTCGGAGACCAGCTCGTCGAGCCGTATCACGTCGTCGCCGGTGGCTTCGAAGGCCAACCACAGCTTTTTGGGGCCGTTGAATGTCGGCTTGGTGTGGTAGTCGCGGAACGCTCCGCTCTTGACCCAGCTGACCCGGGCCACGGCCGCCTCGATCGCCTTGCGGCCATTGCTGTCGGCCGCCGGCCGCACGGGCTTGGGCACGAACGGTTTCTTCGCCGCCGGCTTCTTGGGCTGCTTGGCGTCCTTTTTGTCGTCCTTCTTCGGATCCTTCTTCGGATCCTTCTTCGCGTCCTTGCCCGCCTTCTTCTTTTTCTTCTTCTTCTTCTTCTTCTTCGGCTTGGGTGGCTTCGAGTATTCGACGTCGCCGCAGACATGAGCGAACTCGATCTGGATCCGGATGTCTCCGAACCCTCGCAGCCGCACCTGTTGCGGAATGCGACCGCTGTTGCGGAACTCGTTGAGCAGCGGCTTGATGTTGGCGTACTTGCGGTCGGCGATCCGCAGCCTTGCGATGGTGGTCTTGTCGAGATCAACGCTGGTGCGGCTGGCCCACTTGTGACCGCTCAGCAGACTCTGCACATCGGTGCCAATCGCGCTGGTATGAGCGAACTCGAACTCGATCAACGGGTGACTCGATGAGCCGCCGACAACCGGTTTGCCGGCGGGTCGCGTAACCAGCGCCGCAGCCGCCTTGGGCATCGCGACTCCCTCGGGCAACAACCAGGCGTGTAGCGGTGCGGTGCCGTCTCGGGCGAGCAACTCGAGCAGCCCGGCCAGTTCGAGTCCTCCGGCGGCCTTGGGATCGGGAGCGATGTTGATCCCGCCTCCGACGACCTGGACCGAGTTGGCCCACTTGAGTGTTTTGAGCAGTTCGGCGGTGCGATCGCGGCAGACCAGGCACTGTTCGGCCTCCTCAGAACCCTTCTCGGCCTTCCACCTCGGCAACTCGACCCGCAACCGATCTCCCGACCGGGCCCTGGACGTGATCCGTGTGACCTCGATCCCCTGGTCCCGCAGACGTGAGCGGAGTCCCCAGAGATCGAGGGGCTGGTCGGCTCGGAGGTAGACGATGGCCCGAGGAGTCTTCGGGTCCGGATGCGGTCGGACTCCGGCCAGCCCCGGCACCTGGCCCAGCGCGGCGTGCAGGTGGGCGACGCAGCCCTGCTGGTCGCAGAGGTGCCCGAGCGTCAGTTCGAGTGAGCCACCGACGAGCGCGACTCCGGTGTTTGAGGCGAGGGTTGTCGGTGGAGCCTTCTTTTTCGGAGTCTGCAGCACGACCTCGAGAGTCCCCTCGATCGTCCTGGGCTGCTTGTCGTCCCCATCGGTCGTCTCGGTCTTGAACGCCACCATCACCATGGTCTCACCCGCTCTGCGCTCAACCGTCTCACGCAACAGCACCACGTGCCTTGTGGTGAGAGGCCCGGAGTCCTGCGGGGCTGCGGCATTGGCGAAATCACCCTCGGGCGCCACTCCGGCGGCCGAGGCGTCCTTGAGCGAGAGGCCGGGGGTCGTGACCCGGCGAGACTTCTCGGAGGTCAACTCGACGACCAGCCGGATCGACGGCGGATTCGGCGTGGCGGCGGCCTTCTTGGCGGCCCCCTTTGCGGGCTGGGCCGGGATCTCAACCTTCAGCCGTTCGGTCCACCCCTTCAGTGTCAGACCTTTGGCCCGCACGATGCTGGTGATCGGTGAGGACTGCGTGACGGTGAAGGGAGTGTCGTCGTAGCGTTTCAGGATCGCGGCCAGGTTGGCCTTGCCCGGCAGGTAGCTGATCGTGGCATCCTTTTCGTCGTAGCGGACCACGACCTCCAGGACTCCGGGAAGCCCAGACTGGGCTTCTTTGACCGCAAGCGGTCAGGAGACGCGTCAGATCATGCCTTCGACGTGAAGCACGACCTGGGCGTAGTTGTCGGGCTTGGCCTGGGTCGCCTGCTTCGAGTCAGGCGTGTCGGCGAAACCGTGAGCCACACCGAGTGCCGACGTGGCAACGGCGGCTGCGAGCAGCAGGAGTACGCGCATGGTGGACTCGCTGTGAGATGAGATGGTTCGAGTCTACCCGTCCAGCGCGGTGCGAGCTAGAAATTCTCACTCACCGAATCACCACCCTCCGCAGCTGCCCGCCCAGCCCCCCCAGCCCGCCGACCCGGTTGCTGCCGTCGGTGGGATGGACCGCCAGCGAGTAGGCCCAGCCCTGCAGGGCCGGGAGATCGTGGGTCACTTTGACGTTGACCGGGTCGACCACTCGCACGTGCCCATCGGTGCAGGCGACGACCACCCGCGACCCGTCGGGCAGCCACGCGACATCGAGTGGCCTGGATGCCAGCCTGGCAAACCGGACCATGCGGCCGATCGTCGGTTGCCAGAGCCTCACGGTTCGGTCGTCGCTGACCGAGGCCACCATCGGCAAGCCCTCGATGCCCGGCCGCAGCGCCAAGTTGTGGACACGTCGCGTGTGGATGCTCAGGCTGCGTATCAACTCACCGGAACCCGGCTTCCAGACTCGCAGGCTCCGGTCGATGCCGGTACTGACCAGGAGGTTCTGTTTCTTCAGGAAGCAGAGCGCGGTGACGCCTCGGGAATGGCCTTCGAGTCGTCTCAGGCGCGACCCGGGTATGGTGTTCCACAGGCTGACGCTGTGATCCAGGCTGGCTGCGGCCAGGTCGGCGTCCCCGAGCCAGGCCAGTCCCATCACCGAATTGTCGTGGCCGCCCAGTATTGCCAGCGACTTGCCTTTCGGCCACGAGAAGATCTCGACCGAGCCGTCCTCCGAGGGAGTACCTCCCGCGACGGCCAGTCGATCGCCTGAGGGTGAAAAGGCGACATCGTGCAGGTTGAGGGCCCTGGCCTTGATCGTCCTGGTGCGTTTGAGCGCCGGCCAGCTGTATTCCTGCAAACCGGCCTGCGAGCAGGCGATGGCCGATTTCCCATCGGGGGCAAAAGCGATCGATGTGATCGGCGGCTCGGCGGCCTCGGCCCAGTTGACCAACAGCCCCAGCACCAGTACCAGTACCAGTACCAGTCCGAGAACGGGTTTCGAGTTCACGATCATGGTCTGTCGCGATGCGTGCCTGAGGTTGCCTCAACCAAGCGGATCTACCCGATCAGTTCCTCAATGACTCTGGCCTCGTCGCGTCCGACGCGAACCGGGCGGCCGTCGGCTGTGTGCAGTTCGCGGCCTGGGTCGATGCCCAGCAGGGTGTAGATGGTCGTCGCGAGGTCTGCGGGGGTGACGGGGTTGTCCTTGGGGGATTCCCCCAGCAGATCGCTGCTGCCGATCACCTGGCCGCCCTTCACACCTCCACCGGCCAGTGCGACGCTGAACACGTTGGGCCAGTGATCCCGTCCGCCGTTCGCGTTGATCTTCGGTGTGCGACCGAACTCGCCCATCACGATCACCAGCGTCTCATCGAGCATGCGGCGATCCTCGAGGTCACCGATCAGCGCGGTGAGTGCCCGATCGAGAGCCGGGAGCGGGGCATTCCGGTCGGTGGGGTATCGTTCCTTGAGCTTGAGGATGTCCTGGTGCGTATCCCATCCTCGGTTGTTGACCGTGACGAAGGGGACACCTCGTTCGACCAGCCGCCGGGCCATCAGGCAGCTGGGGCCGATGGTGTTCCCCTGTCCGTACCGCCCTCGGACTTCCGCGGGCTCCTGCGACAGCGAGAACGCCTGCTTGGCCCTGGGCGAGGCGATCAGGTTGTAGGCTCGCTCGAGGTCCGGGTCGGTGCCGGTGGTGGCCGCGGCATCCCGAGCACGAGCGAAGTCGTCGAAGGCCCGCACGATCAGGCGGCGACGATCCAGCCGCGCCAGGTCCAGACCCTTATAGAAGTCGAGGTCGCGGACCTTGAGGTCGTTCCTTTTGGCACCTCGCCTGCGGGAATTGCCGGCCACGGCAAACGGTCCCGTGGCGGCCGGCAGGTAGCCGTTGCCCGAGACCTTGCCGGGGAAGTTGGGGACGGCGATGTTGGGCGGCAGCACACCCGTCGACGAATTCAGGTGCGCAACGGTCGCTCCCATCGTGGGATAGACCAAAGCCGGCGACGGCTTGTAGCCGGTCATCATGTAGTGAGTGCCGAAGTTGTGTTCGCCCAACGGTGAGGTCATCGAGCGGATGATCGCCAGCTTGTCGAGCATCCCGGCGGTCCGCACGAGGCACTCGTTGATCCGCACTCCCGACACACGGGTGGGGATGCTCCCCAGCGGGCCACGCACTTCCTCGGGAGCACCCGGCTTGGGATCGAAGCAATCGATATGGCTGGGGCCGCCATCGAGCCAGATCAGGATGCAGGCTTTCGCTTTCGGAGACACGGGGCTGTCGGCTGCCCATCCGCGCTGCAGGCGGAAGAAATCGCCCAGCCCCAGGCCCAGGGCCGTGAGCCCTCCAACCCGCAGCAGGTCGCGGCGGGTTACCCCGTCGCATCGTCTGTCGCTATGCATCAGCCTGTCTCCACTTGCTCAAGCGGCCACCCGCGGGCAGACGCTGATGACGATACCCTGATCAGTGGTTGGTAACAAATTCCCGGCAACACAGCAGCCCCCACACGAAGTCTTCGAGGAACTCTCGTTTCCCGTCGGCCGTGGTGATCGCGTCGAGTTGCTTCTTCCAGTGTCTTGCTTCCCGCTCGTTGGGGTGTCGGCTGAGTGCCACCATATAGAACTCGCTGACGATCTCGGTGGGCGACTTGTTCGCCGCCAGCAGCTTGCTCAATCGGCTGCCGGGAACCCGGATGCGGGCATTGATCAGCGGCCCGTTGAAGAGGTGCAGTTTCTGGGGCAGGCCCCCGGCGGTTGCCGTCGAGCTTTCACACGACTCGTCCCGTCCGCAGCGGCCGAGAATGTCGAGTGACCGGGAGCTGGTGGTCGGGTCGACCAGGGTCACGGCACGTGTACCCCGGGGGGCCTCGCCATACTTGTCGGCCACACCGAGCACATCCGAGATCGCGTCGGCAAGCACCTCGGGTTCCAGAGGCTGCCAGGCGGCGTGCGAGTAGAAACGGTCGTCGGTCCGGTTGCCGGGTATCGCGTTGGCACTGCGTGAGTAGGTGGCGCTGCGGGCGATCCGTTTCAGAGTGTGTCGCAGCCGAAAACCGTGCTTGACGAAGTCGTCGGCCAGCTTGTCGAGCAGAACGGGATGAGTGGGCGGGTTGGTGGCCCGGAAGTCGTCGGCCGGTTCGACCAGCCCACGCCCCATCATCCTTTGCCACAACCGGTTGACGATCGCCCTGGCGAAATACGGATTCTCCGGCCGCGTCAGCCACCTCGCCAGTTCGGCTCGGCCATCGACGACCTTGCTCGAGAGGAACCCCTCGCCGGGGATGCGGGGGACGGCCGTCTCGAGAGTTCTCGGATGAATCACCGTCCCGGTCGGCTTGACCGTTATCACTCGCCCGGTCTCGATCCTGGCAAAGATCGCAGCGAGCCCGTGGTAGTCGTCCTGTGTCCAGCGGTCCAGCGGATGGTTGTGACAATTTGCACACCGCAGCCGGCTGCCCATGAACAGCTCGCTGAGGAACTCGGCCTGTTTTCGCGGGTCGCCGTTGGTGCGGTAGAAGTTGGCGGGGCCGTTGGTGTGGGTGTCGCCGGAGGCCAGGATCACGCTGCGGGCCAGTTGGTCGTAACCGACTCCGCGACGAACCGAGTCGGCGAGCCAGCGGTGGTACGTTTCGGCGCCCTGGCTGTCGTTGGGCTGAGGACGGATCCGCAACAGTCTCGCCAGCTGCAGGGTCCAGTACTCGGTAAACGCGTCGGATTTCAGTAGCTGCTCGAGCAGCACAACCCGCCTGTTCGGACTCTCGTCGGCCAGGAACGAGCGGATCCTGTCGGTGGTCGGCAACCGTCCGGAG
>Ga0310123_10002890_pt1 | contig 13529 bp, 13 predicted proteins | sample CB6_AW_1057_MG_FD_203505 | JGI IMG/M metagenome (GOLD analysis project Ga0310123, IMG submission 203505) | Marine microbial communities from Western Arctic Ocean, Canada - CB6_AW_1057 | ecosystem: Environmental > Aquatic > Marine > Oceanic | place: Canada: Western Arctic Ocean | collected... | reverse complement strand
CCTAAACGACATATAGCCAAAAAGCGTAAAACGAAAAAAAGAACAAAAAAAGTGCTGACAGAAGAATTTGACATTGAGGAAAATAAAATTACTGTACTTCCAGAACTAAAGCAGGATAAAAAAGAATATATTAATCCTGAAGATGACAAATTTAACAGTCCCGAATTTCATAAAAAGCAGCACAAACTTTAAGTGACACCCCAAACTGTAAAATTGGCGTCCCGGGTTGCGCGGATAAAGCCTTCGTTTACTCTGGAAATGGCTACAAAGGCTGCTGAAATGAGATCCCAAGGAATTGATGTGATTAATTTCAGTGTTGGTGAACCTGATTTCAATACACCGGAACATATCATTGCAGCCGGGAAAGCAGCTATGGATGCTGGCTTTACAAAATATACAGCTGGCGCTGGGATGATAGAGCTACGCCAAGCCATTTGTGAAAAACTGAAACGGGAAAATGGTTTAGAATATACACCACTTGAAATCCTCGTTTCCAATGGTGAAAAGCAAAGTTTATACAATGCCTGTCAGGTGTTGTTTCATAAAGGAGATGAAGTCATTATCTTTGTTCCCTACTGGGTATCTTTCCCTGAATTTGTACGCCTTGCAGATGCTGAACCGGTTTTAATTGACACACTACCAGATAAACAATTTGAAGCAGATTTTAACGATCTTGAAAAAAAGATAACACCTGCAATAAAAGGTGTGATAATCAATTCACCTTCAAATCCTACAGGTGGGGTCTGGGGGGTAGAGGCCCTAATTCGCTTATTGAAAATGGCTGTGCAGCATGACTGGACCGTGATTTCAGATGAATGTTATGAACGTCTGGTGTTTGATGGAGAATTTATAAGTATAGAAAAGCTTAATCGTGGCCATAATATTGGTGCTCGAGTTGTTACCTGTTTGAGTCTTTCTAAAACCTACGCCATGACAGGCTGGCGAATCGGTTATGCAGCTGGGGATGAAATAATCATAAAAGCAATGAGCAAGATACAGGGTCAGTCAACGTCCTGCGCAAATTCGATCGGACAGCGGGCCGGTATCGTCGCTTTAACCGGTGATCAGCAGCCCGTAGAAGACATGCGCTTGCAATTCAGAGAGCGCCGCGATCTGATGGTTAAGCTGTTAAATGACATGCCTGGGATCTCCTGCGCAACACCTGGAGGGGCCTTTTATACATTTCCAAATTTTTCTGAATATATTGGGAAAAAAGCAAATGGAAAAGTTATTCAGGATTCTTTCGACCTGAGTGAATTTATATTAACTTCGGAAGCTGTAGTCACGGTACCTGGAGATGGTTTTGGCGCACCAGGGCATATAAGATTTTCGTGTGCCACAGATAAAGAGACAATAAAACGAGGTTTATCGAAGGTAGCAAGCGTTTTACAAAAATTAGTTTAAAGGAATTTTATCATGAAAAAGGGAATACATCCAGACTATATACTTGGCAAGGTACATTGTGCCTGTGGACATACATTTGAAGTATATAGTACTGTGGGTGACCAGCGGATCGATATCTGCTCAGTCTGTCATCCTTTCTTTTCAGGAAAGCAGAAACTGGTAGACACAGCTGGGCGTATTGAAAAATTTAAACAGAAATACGCTAAAACAGCCCAGTAACTAAACAAAAAAATAAAATGGCTCCGGGAACAGGTACATCCTTTTTGGAGCCATTTTTTTGTCTATGAAACATTTGATATTAACTATAATGAAACCATCCATCCTTGTTGGCGGTCAAGCAGTCATTGAAGGTGTAATGATGCGTGTTCCGGGAGCCTATGCCACGGCTGTTCGTGATCCTGAAGGAAAGGTGCATGTAGATAAGCATGATTTTATATCCCGGGTGGAAACGTCGGGTTTCTGGAAAAAACCAATCCTGCGGGGCATGATGGCCTTGTTTGAATCCATGAAAATGGGCATGAAAACACTGCAGTGGTCGGTGGATATTGCCATGCCTGAAGAAGCAGAAAAACAACCGGGTAAACTGGCCCATTTCTTTTCAACAGTATTTGCAATTGTATTAGCCATTAGTATGTTTGTCGTGGCACCGTTAGGCTTGACAACTTGGTTGCTGGATATTGAACGTGAACCAGTGGCGTTTAATATCATTTCAGGATTATTCCGCATTTCCTTTTTTATTCTGTATTTATTAGCTATTTCCATGATGAAAGATGTTAAACGCCTGTTTCGCTACCATGGAGCAGAACATCGTGTAGTATTTAACTTTGAATCCGGAAAAGATGTTAATGTTGATAACGCACAATCTTTCTCTACATATCACCCTCGCTGTGGGACAAGTTTTATGTTCATTGTACTTTTATCAGCTATCCTTGTGTTTGCCTTGATTGACACAATTGTCATGGCCATATTTGGTGAAATAACCATTTTTCATCGCTTGGCCTTTCATCTGCCGCTGATGCCGCTGGTTGCAGGAATTTCCTATGAGATTATTAAAATAACAGCCCGTAAAGATGAATCATTGTTTTTTAGGTCTTTACGTGCACCGGGATTGTGGTTGCAGCACATTACGACACAGCCACCCGAAGATGATATGGTGGATGTGGCCATCACTGCATTGCAAAGTGCTTTTGGCGAAAAATATAATGAAATGATTGGCAAGGAATACACAGCAGAGGCTATCGGGTGAAAGATAAAATAGAAAGAGTCATAGCCCACCATGAAGAATTAAGCTATTTATTAGCAGATCCTACTATTCTGAATAATCATGACAAGTTAAAAGAAACAGCACAGGAGCATAGTCAATTGGCTCCAATTGTACTCAAAGGACAGGAATATTTAGTGATACTCCAACATATAGCTAATGATGAAGAAATCCTTGCGGGGGATGATGGTGAATTAAAGGAAATCGCGCAGGAAGAATTATCTGGACTTAAGGGGAAAAAAGTCAAATTGGAAAATGAATTGAAATTCATGCTTATACCAAAAGATCCCAATGATAACAAAAATACCATTGTTGAAATCCGTGCCGGAACAGGCGGCGAAGAGGCAGCATTATTTGCGGCAGACCTCTATCGTCTTTATACACGGTTTGCTGAACGCAATAGCTGGAAATGTGGATTGATGGCAATGAATGAGACCGGGATTGGCGGTTATAAAGAGGTCATTTTTTCAATTACGGGTAATGGCGCTTACGGACTCATAAAATATGAAAGCGGTGTGCACCGTGTACAGCGTGTTCCCAAAACAGAGGCTGGTGGGCGAGTACACACCTCAGCTGCAACTGTGGCCGTACTTCCTGAGGCAGAAGAAGCAGAAATTGAAATAAATGAAGGCGATTTGAAGATTGATACATTCCGGGCCAGTGGTGCCGGCGGACAGCACGTCAATAAAACGGAATCAGCCATTCGTATTACGCACATTCCATCAGGTTTAGTTGTCTCTTGTCAGGATGAAAAATCGCAGCATCAGAATAAGATATTAGCTATGAAGGTGTTGCGCTCAAGATTGTTGGCTCAAGAACAAGAACGATTAGCTCAAGAACGTGCTAATACACGAAAGTCCATGGTCTCTACCGGTGATAGGTCAGCAAAAATTCGCACATACAATTTCCCCCAAGGGCGAATTACAGATCACCGCATCAATTATACTGCCTATAACCTTGAAAGTGTAATGGATGGAGATATTTCTGAATTAATTGAACAGTTAAAATTGTCGGAACAGCAGGAACAGCTGTCTGGCGATTAAATGGTCACTGTCCCCCAAGACGGCCAAATCACAAACTGGCTGAACTGGTCAGCTGCAGAACTTGTACATTCACTAGAAGACAATAAACAGGAAGCCGAGTGGCTTTTATCGTCTTTATTAAATTGTTCTAAATCTGAATTATATCTTCAGAAAAATGAACTGTCTGAAAAGAAATGTGAACTGTTCCAAGATTGGATCAGCAGACGTATAAAGGGCGAGCCCGCACAATATATAGCCGGTTGGACTGAATTTTATGGCCACCGTTTTAATGTAAATAAATCTGTTCTAATACCCCGAGCAGAAACGGAAAGATTGGTAGATGTAGCTATTTATACACTCCAGGAATTAGAAAAATATCAGATCGTAGATATTGGTACAGGATCTGGGTGTATTGCCATTTCTGTGGCAGCTGAAATTCCCTCTGCTAGTGTTCTGGGGCTGGATATATCTCCGGAAGCATTGGTAACAGCTGAAGAGAATGCCTCTATAAACAAACTATTAAATGTGCAATTTTTACAAACAGACTTCTTACAGTTTACACCCTCCGATCCCGTATACGATGGCTTGCTCATGAACCCGCCGTATATTCCAACAAATGAGATGGATACACTAATGAAAGAAGTCCGTGATTATGAGCCCGATCTGGCATTAACGGATCATGAAGATGGCTTAACGTTCTACAGGCACTTGGCTGACACGGCTCAAAAATGGGTGCGTCCGGGGGGCTGGCTCATTTTGGAAGTGGGGCTTGGTGAACACCCGCAAAAAGCCATCACTTGTTTTGATACTAAAGGGTTTGCTCAATTGGAACTTATTGCTGATTTTAATACAGATGATCGCATCCTCAAAGTGCAGGTGGTATGAAAACGCTCTGGCATCACATAGAACTTTTGCGCCCCTTAAACTTGCTTACCGCGGCCCTTGCCATGGTCGTCTGCGCCAGCATTATGGATGGACTGCATGAAACGAAAATACTTTTGGTTACCATCTTTGTTGTGGTTTGTTATAATGCTGGTGCCAATGCCTATAATGATGTAATGGATTATAAAACAGACGTGGTTAATCGTCCCCGGCGCCCCTTGGTAACAGGGCAAGTAAAAATAAAAATGGCACGGGCCATTGCCATAATACTGTTTGTAATTGGCAGCGTGTTGACTTTAGAACTTAGTAAATCAGCACAGTTTATCGCCATTGGCCTGGCCCTCCCCACCTTGATCATTTACAGCAAATTCCTGAAGGGTACTCCTTTAATTGGTAATGCCGTTGTGGCTATTATCTTGGGCTTGGCGTTTATTTTCTCCGGAGCTGCTTTTGGTCAAATAGAAACCATGATCATACCATCATGTTTAGCCTTTGGACTCACTTTTCTCCGAGAGTTTGTTAAAGACATGGCAGATATTGAAGGCGACTCAAAAGCAGGTTTAAATACATTTCCTGCAAAAGTCGGATTAGAAAAATCTGCAAAATTCGCAATTGTTTCAGCATTGATTATTGGAGCTGGAGCTCTTTTCCCTTATTTAAACGGTTATTACGATATCCCTTATTTGGTTGTCCTTGTTTTAGGAGTAGAAATACCTTTGTTAATGATTGTATTTTCATTCCTGAAATCGCCTGAAATTGATCAGGCAAAACGATTTTCCGAGGTATTAAAATTCAGTACAATCATAGGATTAATGGCTTTTTTCGTAGATAATTATGTCCGCTGAATTTGTCCATTTACACAACCATTCAGACTACAGTCTATTAGACGGCGCCCAAACCGTCCAGACGCTGGTGAATACCATCGATGATCTTAAAATGGATTCGGTGGCGCTCACTGAACATGGCAATATGTTTAGTGTAGTCCCCTATTATAAATCAGCGAAAAAAGCCGGTGTAAAACCCATTATAGGCTGTGAGATTTACGTCGCCCATGGTAGCCGTTTTGATAAGAAACCACGGGCAGAAGGTGGATGGGGCAATAATCATCTCATTTTACTGGCCCAGAATTTCGCCGGATATCGCAACCTGATGAAATTGGTTACAATTGGCTATTTAGAAGGATTCTATTATCGTCCCCGCATTGATAAAGAATTACTAAAAGAACACAGTACAGGTCTTATTTGTTCATCAGGTTGTTTAAAAGGGGAAGTGCCGGAAAAACTGTTAGCAGGAGATTGGGAAGGCGCCAAAGCAACTGCACTGGAATTTGCTGAAATGTTCCCTGGGCGATATTATCTAGAAATTCAAAATCATGGCATTGATGCCGAAGTGCGTAATGTGGAATTGATAACCAAACTGGCCCGAGAATTGGATTTGCCGCTTGTTGCCACTAACGATGCCCACTATGCCAAACATGAACATTGGGAAGCCCATGATATACATATCTGTCTCGGTACCGGCAAGGAAAGGGATGACCCCAATCGCCTGCGCTATGCCACACCGGAGTTTTACTTCAAGACACAGGATGATATGTATAAACTGTTCAAGGATTATCCAGATGCTTTGGAAAATACACGCAAAATCGCGGACAGCATCGATCTTGAACTACCTATGGGTAAATATCATTTACCTACATTTCCCATACCGGAAGACGCACCCTCCCAAAACCCTAATGAGTATTTGCGGTATTTATGTGATGAAGGTGTTCGGAATATTTATGGAGACATCACAACGGATCTGCAGGACCGATTGGATCATGAATTGGACGTGATCGAGAAAATGGGTTTTGCAGGATATTTTTTAATAACAATGGATTTTGTGAAGTATGCAAAAGACAATGGTATTCCTGTGGGGCCGGGTCGAGGTTCTGCTGCTGGAAGCCTGGCGTCTTATGCTCTGAATATCACGACCATAGATCCGATAAAGCATAACCTGCTTTTTGAACGATTTCTAAACCCGGAACGTATTAGCCTTCCTGACATTGATATCGATTTTTGTATTGAGCGTCGGAGTGAGGTTATTAATTATATCAAACAGCAATATGGTGATAATTCTGTAACACAGATTATTACATTTGGAAAAATGAAAGCACGCCAGGCTGTGCGCGACGTGGGACGTGTCCTTGGTTTTTCATTTGGGGAAGTTGATAAGATTGCCAAAATGATCCCCGTTGGGCCATTTGTAACATTGCAGCAAGCATTGAGACAAAGTCCTGATATGAGGGAAGCTGCTGATGGGAAATATAAGGAATTGATCGAGCATGCCCTGACCCTTGAAGGCATGAACCGCCACGCATCCACTCATGCTGCCGGCGTTGTAGTCACACCGGGAGATTTAACAGACTTTACACCATTGTTCAAATCAAACACGGGCGATATTACCAGTCAGTATGATATGAAAGGTCTGGAAGATTTGGGTTTGTTAAAAATGGATTTCCTTGGTCTCCGCAATTTGACTGTAATCGATCACGCCCTGAAGCTGTTGAAGCAGCAGGGGGAAAAGATTGATATTGCCAAGATCGATATGGAAGACCCAAAAGTATATAAACTATTTGCCAAGGGGCTAACTACAGGCGTTTTCCAGTTTGAGTCTTCTGGTATGCGCGAATTCCTGAAAAAATTGAAACCCACCCAGATTGAAGATCTCATCGCCATGAATGCATTGTACCGTCCGGGCCCCATGGAAAATATCGATAATTTTATTAAACGCAAACACGGCAAGAAAAAAATTACCTATATCCATCCCGCCTTGGAACATATTTTAAAAGAGACCTACGGTATTATCGTTTACCAGGAACAGGTCATGCAGATCGCCCACGAGATTGCCAAGTTCAGTCTTGCTGAAGCGGACATCATGCGCCGCGCAATGGGTAAAAAGATCAAAAAGCTCATGGATGAAATGAGTATAAAGTTCATTGATGGCGCCATAGCAAACGACATCGGCCGTAAAACAGCTGAAGGCATTTATACCTTGATCGAAAAATTTGCAAAATATGGTTTTAACAAAAGCCACTCCACCGCCTATGCATATGTAGCCTACCAGACAGCGTGGCTGAAAACCCATCATGCTGCGGAATTCATGGCTGCAAACCTCACCAGTGAAATGTCCAACATTGACCGTGTGGTAATTCTGATCAATGAATGCACAAAACTGAAAATTACTGTGGATGCTCCGGATGTGAATGTATCTGATATTCATTTTCACCCTGTGAATAAAAAAACAATCTCTTTCGGATTAAATGCAATTAAAAATGTAGGAGCTAAAGCTCTTGAACATATTTTAGAAACACGTGATAAAGACGGCCCTTTTGAATCCCTGTTGGATTTCACCTCACGTGTTGGTCTGCGAGTGGTCAATAAAAAGGTATTGGAAAGTCTTATCATGGCCGGCGCCATGGATGGTCTTGCAGGTACTCGAGCAGAAAAATTTGCTACAATCGATATCGCCTTAAAATACGGTCAGCAGATCCAGGAAAATAAATATCGTAACCAGGAAGATCTTTTTGGCCAAGCATCCAACGGACATTCATCAATGATACCGGAGTTAGTTAGTGCTGAGCACTGGACAGATAGTGTTTCCCTGCAGAAGGAAAAAGAGGTGCTAGGTTTATATATATCCGGCCATCCACTATTGAAACATGCCGAAGACTTAGAAGAATTCAGCAATTTTGATTTTACTGAAAATGTTGAAGAATTAAAACTGGATACTGTCCGTATTGGCGGTTCCGTTCAGGAATTTAGACTTCATTTTGACCGTAAAAATAACCAGATGGCCTTTTTTAAACTTGAATGCCTTGGGGGTCAAGCTGAAATACTCGCTTTCAGCTCTGTTTTTGATAAGTATAAGGACCTGTTGGATAATGATGAAATAATCTTTGTCAGCGGCAGACCAACAGATACGTCAGATTTCAGTGATCTGAAAATTATCGCTGATGAGATCGTTGCCTTAGATAAAGCCCGTGATTATTACGCCAAGAATGTGAATATCAAATTTGAGTCCAAGGAAATGACCCCTAATGATATAGATGCTATATACGCCCTAGCACAAAAGTACCATGGCAGCTGCGGGTTATTGTTCCATATTTCGGTTGATGAAAGGAAAGACCAGCGCATTTTTGCCAATAATATTCGTGTTTCATCTGGCAGAGAATTCTTAAAAAAGCTGCGGGATATTTATGGCAAAGATAACATCTGGGTCTCTAATTGATCGCAGTCTTACAGCGTGTTACATCCGGAAATGTAACCATTGATGGTCGGTTAGCTGGTAAAATTGATCAAGGCCTCGTCGTTCTGTTGGGTGTAATGCGCGACGACGATGAAAATGACGCTGATTTCCTGGTAAAAAAAATAGCTGGCCTACGCATCTTTAATGATAAAAATGGTAAATTGAATCTGTCTGTCAAAGATATACATGGCACCGCGCTGGTAGTGAGCCAGTTTACATTATGCGCAGATACACACAAAGGCAGACGACCTAGTTTTGTCCGAGCAGCGCCTCCTGAAAAAGGTTCTACACTTTATGAGGATTTCATGAAAAAGCTGGAAGTTCAAGGTGTTCCTGTTCAATCAGGAGAATTTGGAGCTATGATGAATGTAAACATTCAAAACGACGGACCGGTAACAATTGTACTAAACAGCAGGGATTGAAATATACTGAATTCGTTAAAGGGAACGTTGTAATTTTACTTACTCCGAGTTAAATCTAATGGAACGCAAAATCAGAATATTGATGGCCAAGCCCGGTCTGGACGGTCATGATCGCGGAATTAAGATCTTGGCATCGGCCTATCGAGATGCCGGGATGGAAGTAATCTATCTTGGCCTGCGCCAAACTCCGGAAATGATCGTTTCTGCCGCATTGCAGGAAGATGTAGATGTCATTGCGCTCTCCAGCCTGAATAATGCCCATATGACTATTTTTACTAAAATTATGGAGTTGATGAAAAATAAAGGCTTGAATGATGTTCTGCTAACCGGGGGAGGTATTATACCGGAAAATGATATGACTGCATTGAACAGTATTGGCGTGGGTAAGTTATTCGGTCCCGGCACCCCGGTCCAGGATACCATCGATTATATAACTGACTGGGTGCAGACCAACCGCCGCTGACCATGGATCTCTCCAATCGCACAGCTATGGAACTTCATTTTGCCGATAATTTTGAGACACTTTTATTTCCTGTTTTGGCTGATCATTATTTAAAAGATGGTGATCTGGAACGGGTCCGCAAAGTATGTGCGATCGGACTGGAATACCACCCAAAAAACGCTGATGGCCTTTTTATTCTGGGCCAGGCGAATCGATCTTCCGGCGACCTCCAGAAAGCAGAACAATCCTTCAAATCTGTGTTAAAAAATGGTACGGTTCATTTACAGGCTGCTACCGGCTTGGCTGAAATACAAACTGAATTGCAACGTTCAGAAGTAACAGTGGTGAAAACATGGCAGCTGGTTTTGGAGTGGGATCCCAGCAACCAATCAGCTCGTGAATTAGTGAATAGTTTTGAAGTGAAAAAGCCGCAGCGAAAAGTAAAAAAGATTAAGAAAGCTGCCCCACACAAAAGGAATGGCAGTATTGAAATCAACCCAAGGCTGGCCACGTTTACCATGGTAGCTGTTTTACGCAATCAGGGCCTGAACCATCAAGCGTTGGCCGTTCTGGATATGTTGGAGAGAAAAGGGGCTGATTCAAAACGTATTCAAAGCGAAAAACAAGATATTATAAAAATAATGGAAGATTAGAATGAGTGAACAGATTTTTAACAAACGTCAAAATATATTAAAAAATAAACTTGCTGATCAGGGTTTTGATGGAATCCTGCTGGTAAACCTGACCAGCATCCGATATCTCTGTGGGTTTACAGGGTCCGCAGCTTCCTGCCTCATCACGCCTGAAGGATCATATTTTATTTCGGACGGGCGTTACGATGTCCAATCCACAAATCAAGTCAAGGGCCTAGAGCGATTTATTGATTTTGGTACGCATATTTCCATAATAGAAAAAAACAATTTAATTAAGAATGGTTTAAAACTCGCCTTTGAAAGCGATCATACCAGCGTAAGCCAATTCAAGGCAATGTCAGATACCTTGCCAAATGTAAGCTGGGAATCCACTTCCATGCTGATGGAAAACCTGCAGGCGGTAAAAGATCAGTCAGAACTGGATGCCATCCGAACTGCTGTGGAAATCACCGATGTTATTTATGAAGAAATTTTACCTATGCTTACACCCGGCACCACTGAAAAGGAAGTGGCCAATCATCTGGTTCTGCGATATCGGCAAGAGAGCGACGGCGAAGCATATTCGCCCATCGTGGCTGGTGGTCCGAATAGTGCATTGCCTCATGCTGTCCCCGGTGACAGGTCATTTGAAAAAGGTGATTTTATTGTCATTGATGCAGCAGCCAAGTATGCTGGTTACCATGCGGATATGACCCGCACGCCGGTTGTGGGTGAAGCCACGGATAAGCATTGTGAGATCTATAATACTGTTAAAGGGTCACAACAAGCGGGATGTGATGCAGCCAAAGCGGGAATGTCCTGCAAGGATATGGACAGTATTACACGTGATTATATCACAGAACGGGGTTATGGAGAATATTACAATCACGGCACCGGTCACGGCCTTGGATTGGAAATCCATACTGAACCACGCATGAGCCAAATGAGTACACAAACTCTGGCAGTAAACAATGTGGTGACCATCGAACCCGGAATTTATCTGGCCGGCTGGGGTGGCGTACGCATTGAAGATGATGTGATCATTAATGAAGATGGATGCGAGATCCTGAATAAAACCACCAAGGATCTAGTGGTTCTTAAATAATTCCCTTTGATCAATGATATCTATTCTGATCCAGAGCTCTATGATGTAGCCTAGCTTTTGTCAAGTCAGCCCTACAAAAATTTGTAACGTTTGATTCAAAACGAATGAGTTGGAAGGAGATATACACATGATCTTCCCTAATACCATGGACCAGTTTCTGATGAACGCAGGATTTTCAATATAAGAATACTATAAAGATCAAGATAAAATACCAGTTGGATTGGAAAACAACTTGCAGATATACGTATGCGGAAAATGAATATTGAAAAAGGGTTAAATCATTTAAAAAAGGTGGACAGGAAAATGGCCCGCTTGATCAAAGAATTTGAAAAGCCGGAGTTTCACAAGGAATCAAATTATTTTGAGGCCCTGGTTCGTGCCATTGTCTATCAGCAATTGAGCGGCAAAGCGGCATCGACTATTTATAAGCGTTTTAAAGACCAGTTTTCCGCAACGGAATATCCATCCCCACAGGACGTCCTAATAAAAACTCATGAACAACTTCGTGCAGTTGGTTTATCAAATCAGAAAGCAGCATATATACATAATATTGCATCGGCCTTTAATTCGGGAGCTGTGACTCAAAATATATATTCATTGCAGGATGAAGAGATCATTGAAAAACTAACAACCATTAAGGGCGTGGGTCCCTGGACGGCAGAAATGTTTTTGATGTTTTCGCTCCGTCGACCGGATGTATTTCCTATAACGGATCTTGGAATCCGAAAAGGGTTGCAGTTATTCTGTGAAATGAATGATTTACCCGATCCTGATTTCATGATCAAGACAGCCGAACCCTGGCGACCCTACAGGACGCTGGCATCGTGGTATTTATGGCGTTTAGTGGAGGGGCCTTTTGAATGGTAATCAAACACATCTTTTTTGACATCGGCGGTGTATTGCTGGAGATCGACCATGTGCGGTCATTACAATATTGGAGCGACTGTACTGATCTGTCAATTGATGTTATCAAAGATCATTTTCCTTATGATATTAATGGACAATACGAGATAAGCAAATTAACCGATCATGAATTTTTCAGGGCTGTGAAAGACGCTCTTCCCCAACCAAACTTCCTGAAGGAAAATGATTTCTGGCGGGGCTGGAATAAATTGATTGTAGCGGAAACGGAAACTGTTGAACTACTGCCAATATTTAAAAATTCTTACAAAGTATATTTGCTGTCTAATACTAATCCAAAACATATTAAACATGAAGTGGAAAAAAGGTTCAGTTTTCAGAATAATGTGCACAAAGCATTTTATTCCTTTGACTTGGGTTGCGGAAAGCCGGATGAAGCGATTTATTTAAAAGCATTGGAGATGGCCGGAGCAAAACCGGAAGAATCATTATTGATTGATGATGTGGAAGCTAATGTTGAACAAGCCATAAGGGTTGGGTTTCATACAATCCATTACCATGATCACAAGAGCTTAGTTGATGTACTACGAATCATGAAACTTCTGAATTGAAACAGTTGAATATTTAAGAGGATAACGTAATTTTAATATCTTGACAACCCTCAGTTAAACTATATGAATTATACAATATTTCTCATACTCTCGATCTTCCTTTGCAATTTATCTGCCCAGGATGAAGATTGGCAATTGGTTGGCGAGGAACGCTCTGTAGCAATTAGTGGTATCACAACTGTTGGCGGTCATATGATCGTAGTCCATGATAATAAACGTGAATATGAGAAACGGATAGGTATAATTATAGAATCAGGCCATGATTTGAAATATCGAATAATCGAATGGCCAGATAAAACACTACCCTTTGATCTGGAAGCATTAGCGGCCGTACCCGGTAGCGCTACAGACGTGATTGCCATGGAAAGTCAGGGCAAGTGTCATTGGCTTGTATTTGAACATGCAAAAATGAGATTTGCATATAACGGCTTTATCCAAATTCCGAACAGCAAATGGCCCACAAATCTGGAGGGCTTTGGGTTGATGCAAGTGGGAAATAAATTTCTCGCTGCCTGGGGGCATCGCGGTAAATCAGAATATCCCGGTAAATTATTTTGGGGCTGGCTGGATTTTAATAACCGGACAGTACAACCGGTAGATTCC
>Ga0310123_10002886_pt1 | contig 13548 bp, 11 predicted proteins | sample CB6_AW_1057_MG_FD_203505 | JGI IMG/M metagenome (GOLD analysis project Ga0310123, IMG submission 203505) | Marine microbial communities from Western Arctic Ocean, Canada - CB6_AW_1057 | ecosystem: Environmental > Aquatic > Marine > Oceanic | place: Canada: Western Arctic Ocean | collected... | reverse complement strand
TTCGAACTTGCGGGCCCAGGCCGGGTGCATCTGCAGGTCGTATTGCTGGGCCCAGGCGGGTTGAGGGTCGGGCATCTGGGCCAGCAGGATGAAGTCGCCGGCCTTCTCGGCCGCGACCTGGTACTTCCGCTTCCCGTAAATCTCCTGGGCCTCGATCATCGTCTTGACCACGTCGGCGATCGAGTTGTCGTTGAATGTGTAGAAACTGTAGTAGCGTTGCTGGGGAAACGTCCGCGACCAGTTCGCCTGGTAACTCGCCCGTCGGACCGGGAACTTCTTTGTGTCAGGGAAGTCCTCGTACCGCTGGGGCCAGGCTCCGTTGGGGAACTGGGCCTTGATGAGTGCATCCAGAGCGTACTTGACGGCCGAGTGGACCTGCTTGTCGCGGTAGCCCAGAGCCCGGTCCAGGTGCATCAGGAACCTCAACGCCGACTGCGTGGTGTTGTCGTCCAGGGTCGTGCGGTTGCGGCCCTCGGGATTGCCCATGATGCGGTAGGCGTACTTCTTGCGTTGGACCGGATCGGTCTCGATCCGGTAGTCCCAGCCACCGGAGAGCAGTTGGCCGTTGACGAGGTGGTGTCCGGCGTCGACGGCCGCGGCCCGCAGCATCGGGTCGCCACACGTCAGCCAGGCCTCGAGCAAGCCTTCGCCCACCGTTGGAGTCCCCGGCGGTTGCACCCATGAGGTGCCCCGCTCGGCTCGGCCCTCACCCTCACGCCGCTTCAGATCGTGGCTGTACTTCCACAGGTACCCGCCCTCGGCTGAGACCTTGTTACGAAAGAAGCCGACCGCCTTGTGCAGGGCCGCCCGAGCACTCTGACGGGTCAGGGCTTCCTGGGCGGGTGCGGCCGAGGCAGTCGTTCCCAGCAGCGTGGCGACGAGTATCCAGTGGCGGGCCATGGTGAGCCTCCCCTCGAGGTCAATTCAGGGGCCAGTCTACTGCGGCCCTGACACCTTTGCGCTGAAGCGCCCGCCGCGTCTCTTGACCACCAAACCGCTCGGGCTAGAATCGTGGCTGTCGATTGGGCCTCGGCCCAATCGACAGGTAGGGGCCGTAGCTCAACTGGTTAGAGTACCGGACTGTCGATCCGGGGGTTGCGGGTTCGAGTCCCGTCGGCCTCGCTCCTTGACACCCGCTGTCGCAGTGCGACAGCGGGTTTTTTTCTTGTAGAGGATCCCACGGGGCCTCGTGATAGAATCGCCGCCGCCGGCCAACGCGGTTTCCCCACCATGCCCACTCTCGAAATTCATCACGCCGACAACCTGACGCTGCTCGAGCAGTGGGCCGACGCGTCGTTCGAACTGATCTACATCGATCCACCGTTCAACACCGGTCGAGAACAGTCACGGCGTCGACTGAAGACCGTCCGCGACGAGCAGGGCGATCGGACCGGGTTCGGTGGCCAGAGGTATCGGACCGAGGAGATCGGGCGGCAGGCCTTTGCCGATGCCTTCGACGACTACCTCGCCTTCCTCGAACCCCGCCTCCAGCACGCTCACCGGCTGCTGACACCCACCGGCAGCCTGATGCTGCACCTGGACTACCGCGAGGTGCATTATGCCAAGGTCGCTCTCGACCTGATCTTCGGCCGCGACGCGTTCGTCAACGAGATCATCTGGAGCTACGACTACGGCGGACGAACCAGGAAGCGCTGGTCGCCCAAGCACGACAACATCCTGTGGTACTCCCGCTCGCCCGGCGAGTACACCTACCGCTACGAAGACATCGACCGCATCCCCTACATGGCCCCCGGCCTGGTCGGCCCCGAAAAGGCCGCTCGAGGAAAGACACCCACCGATTCGTGGTGGCACACCATCGTCAGCCCCACCGGTAAGGAACGCACCGGCTACCCCACACAGAAACCGCTGGGGATCCTCGAGCGGATTGTCCGAGTGCACAGCAACCCGGGCGAGACCGTGCTCGATTTCTTCGCCGGCAGCGGGACCACCGGCGAAGCCGCGCTCAAGCACGATCGCAACGCCGTTCTGGTCGACGACAACCCCGAGGCGATTGAGGTGATGGTCGAGAGACTGTCGAGATTCGAGCCGGTGGTGCATGGCGGTGACCAGCTGAGGGAAACGGCGTAGGCCGCACGCCGGGGTCAGACGCCGCTCACACCTCCACACCCAGCCGCTGAGCATGCTCGACAATCTGGCCCCACGCCACCGGGTCGATCGGCACACCCTCGGCCAGCCGCTTCCGCCTGGCCCGGAATTCCAGCTCGCCGGGAACCAGCACCTCCTCCACCCCCGGCGCCGCCGCGGCACTCTTCATGTAGTCCCGCGTCCCGGCCACCAACTGGCGATACGTTCCGAGATCCACGAACCGCGCCGGATCAATCACCACGAAACAGACCCCGTTGCCCCCGGTCGAGGGATCATCGCATTCCAGCCCCGCCAGCGTGCTGCCCAGCAATTCGACGAACAGTCCCAGGGCGTAACCCTTGTGAGCCGCCACGCCGCCCAACGGCAGGATGCCTCCTCGAGGCGGACCGTAGAACCTCTCGGGATCGGTCGTCGGGTGACCCTCGGCGTCCTGCACCCAGCCCTCAGGCAGGCTCTCGCCACGGTTCCGATACACACGGATCTTTCCCTCGGGTGCGACCGACGTCGAAAAGTCGGCCAGGATCGGATCCCCATCGGTCGGAAACGCATACGCGATCGGGTTGGTCGCCAACCGACCCTCGCGGCCACCCACCGGTAACACGAAATGACCGTGGATCGGCGAGTTGCACGTCGCCAACGCCACCAGGCCTCGCTCGGCAGCCACCTGGACATAAGCCCCCAGCCGAGCCACGTGGTTGCACCTGCGGGTGACCACGAAGCCGGTGCCCGATTCTACGGCCAACTCGATCGCAGCCTCGATCGCCCGCACACCACCCACCGGCCCGAAGCCCAGTCCGCAATCGATCACCGCCGAGGTTGGCGAACGCCGCTCGACGGTGATCTCGGCACCCGGCACGATCGAACCCTCGGCCACGAAGCCCAGGTATTCGGGAAGCCTGAGGATGCCGTGCGAGTCGTGACCCAGCAGGCTGCTGGTGACCAGGTGCTCGGCCACGATCTCCGCCTCCGGCCCGCTCGCACCGGCAGCACTCAGCAGGTCCCGGGCCAGCGACTCGAGCACATCGGCGGCAAGCAGCGTAACTTCGGTCATGGGCGGGGTAAACGTGCTAGACTGAAAACAGGCCACGGAGCCCCGATTTGGCACATCCCGCTGGCTACATAAGTGCCGATGGATATAATCAGGGCGCCATCAAACAGCCGGATAGCTTCTCATGTTGAAGATCCTCGGACCAGCCAGCGGTTCAGACCCGTTCTGCGATGGACTCTCACGTCGCAACTTCCTGCAGGTCGGAAGCCTGGGGACCGGTCTGAGCCTCGCGGGGCTGCTCGCGGCCGAAGCGGCCCAGGGCAAGCGGCCCTCGGCCCGAAGCGTGATCTTCATCTACCTCGTCGGTGGACCGCCCCACCAGGACATGTTCGATCTCAAGCCCGAAGCTCCGGCCGAAATCCGAGGCGAATTCAACCCGATCCCGACCAACGTGCCGGGGATCGAGATCGGTGAGCACCTGCCGAAGCTGGCCCAGATGATGGACAAGTTCACCATCATCCGCTCGATCTGCGACGCTCAGCCCGAACACAACGCGTTCCAGAGCTACACCGGTCGCAACCAGCGACTGCCGATGCCGGTGGGCGGTTGGCCGACCCCCGGCGCGGTCGCCAGCCGGCTGTTGGGTCCCCTGCATCCCAGCGTGCCGCCCTACGTCAGCCTCTGCTACACCTGTACCCACGGTCCCTACAACGAGCCGAGCCCCGGGTTCCTGGGCGTGCCGCACTCGCCGTTCCGGCCGCTGGGTCCCGGCCGCGCCGACCTGGTACTCAATGGCATCACCCACGATCGGCTCGGTGACCGGGCCCTGCTCCGAAAGAGCCTCGATCGGTTCCGACGCGAAGCGGACTCCAGCGGCATGATGGCCGGTCACGACGCCTTCACCCAACAGGCCCTCGGCGTCCTCACCTCCTCGCGACTCGCCAACGCACTGGACATCTCCCAGGAAAGCGACGCCACCCGGGCCCGCTATGGCACGGGCAACACCAAGAAGATGATCGACGGCAACGGAGCACCGCGGGTGCCCCAGAGTTTCCTGGCGGCGCGGCGGCTGGTCGAAGCCGGAGCCCGGGTCGTGACGGTCAACTACAGCAAGTGGGACTGGCATGGTGCCTCCTACGGGACGATCTTCAACCGACAGCGAGAAGACCACCCGGTGCTCGACAAGGCCCTGACCGCCCTGATGGAAGATCTCCAGCAGCGGGGGCTGCTCGAAGACACCCTGGTCGGTGTCTGGGGCGAGTTCGGACGGACGCCGAAGATCAACAAGGGCGTCGGCCGCGACCACTGGCCCAAGGTCTCCTTCGCACTGCTCGGCGGCGGATCACTCAACCAGGGCCAGGTCATCGGAGCCACCGATCGCCAGGCCGGCGAACCGATCGCCCGGCCGGTGAAGTTCTCCGAACTCTTCGCCACCCTCTACCACCACCTCGGGCTGGATACCTCGACCGCCACGGTCAAAGACTTCCAGGGCCGACCGCACTACCTGGTCGCCAACGGATCCGAACCAATCCGCGAGCTGGTCTAGCAGCCGCGGGTTCGGAACCACGCCACGCTCTTCTCGCGGATCGGTACGCTCGGATCCGCGGCGTATTCGAGAAATACCGGCCAGTCGCGCTGGGACATCTCGACACAGTCCTCAGGCAATCCGGTCGTGTCTCCACGTCGCAAGACAAAGACGCTCTGCCCCACGGGCTCCTGCTCGTGCGAGACCACTCCACCCAGGCACCCCGCCTCCACGAAACCCAATCCCAGCTCGGCCAGTTTCCGCTGCACCCGTTCCAGGGGATTCCAGGCCACGTCCAGCCGGTGACCGGTCGAGAGCACCAGCCAGCCCCCCTCGACCAGCCCGGTTGCCAGTCGCTGCAGCCCCGCCAATCCACCCTCGAGCTCCTCGGGCAACACGTCCACCGCCACGATCAGCTCGAATCGACCCACACCACCCTCGGGCAACAGGTCGGCCTCGACCAGCTCGACACCTCGACGCAATTCCGCTGATCGCCGCCGACCCAATTCCAGCGCCCGCGTGCTGACATCGCTGCCCACCACCTCCAGCCCATCGTGCCGCGCCCACCACGCGGCCAGGTATCCGGCGTGGCAACCCGCGTCCAGGGCCGGGCCGTTGATCTGCCGAGAGACGACCAGGTCGTCGACCACCGCGGCGGTATCGATGATCACCCCGCGGCGATGCGAATGGACTCGGCCCAGCAACCGCTCGTCGGCCACCAGGTCGAAGAACTCGCGTTCGGCCAGCCGGCTCTCAGGACCGCCTCCCACCTCCGCCGATACGTACGCCGCGTGCACCGCGCGAAACCGATCCACCAACCCGCCCGGACATTCACGCCCCAATTGCTCCCACCAGCCAGGATCCTGCAGGGAACCCACGTCGATGCCCCACGCCTGGCGTAGCTCGGCATCAAGCATCAGCAGGTCGTTCCGGTGAGCCACCGCTCAGAGGCTCTCGAGAAACCGAAGCAGGTCGTCCCGCTCGCCGGCCTCAAGCCGACGGTCCAGTCCATGACCGAATCGACCGATCACCTCGCCCAGGCTCCTCGCCCGGCTGTCGTGCAGCAGCCCCTCCCGCTGGCTCACACCTCGCAACGACGGAGGATTGAACTTCCGCCGGCCCGCCTCGTCGGCAAGACCCACGTCGTAGGTCCGACTGGAGGTGTACAGGGGCGGGACGTGACACTTTGCACAGCCCACTCGCCGAAAGACCACCTGGCCACGGGCAACCACCGCCGGGTCGTGGGTCCCCCGGGCACGAGCTAATGCCGGAGCCGACGGCAACGACTTCAGGTAAGCCGCGATATCGCCCGCCCCAGCCGGCTCGATCGCCTCACCTCGCATCGTCAACTGCACCGACTTGCTGATCTGTTCGGCCAGGCTCCTCACCTCGCCGTTCCAGGCCCACGGACCGGTCTGGCCGCTGCCCAACAGCGAGAGCACCCTCTTGGGAGCCCCGAAGCCGCCATCACCGAGCGTGTCACTGAGGCCTCCGTTGGTGTGGCCTCGAGTGTGGCAGCTGCGGCAACTGATCCAGCCGTCACTGGACAGTCGCGAGTCGTGAAACAACTGCTCGCCCCGGTCCGCGGAGGTCAGTTTCGCCGCAGGACCCAGCCGAATCGTCGCCAGCAGCTCCAGCGGAGACAGCCTCACCAGGGACACCGAATCAGAGAATCGATCGGCGACCCAGGCACGAGTCCCGTCGCCGTCGAGTGCCATGGCCGAGGGGCCCAGGCCCACGGCCTGGCGACCGTAATACTGGATGCCATCGGTGCTCGTCATCAACTCGTGCACGCCGGCAAGCAACACCACCCGCAGGTCCTCACGCCCCAGGGCAATCGCCACCGGATCACCGGCAGCACGGTCGGGAATGCCAAGGTAGTCCAGGCCCAGCCGGGACGTCAGTCGATCGGGATCGCCGGTGATGGCGTCGATCGGAAGCGTGCGGATCACGTTCAACATCACGCCGCCCCAGTGGACTCCACCCCGGGTCGTCTCGGCCTTCGAATCGAGCAACTGGTGGGGGATCAAAACGTTGCGACGATCGGCCGAGAGTGCCATCCGACCGATGTTGACTCCCAGCAAAGACCGGACCAGGGGTGGCTGCCTGAGATGCGGATCGCACACCGCCAGCCGTCCGCCGAAGGTCGAAGCAACCAGCCAACGGCCATCGGGAAGCTCGAGTAATTGACCGGCGGCAAACGGCAGATCGAGAGTACGGACGCGTCGGGGCTTGCCCGAGGACGTCCATTCCACCAGCGACAACCGCCGCGACCACAACGATCCGACCACCGCGCGGGTGCCGTCGCGCGATGCGGCCACCGACACCGGGTACGCGGCCACCTTCACACGCCACGATACCTGCAGACGCTCGCCACACCGCACGCCGATCAATTCGCCCGCGGCTTCGTCGGTCGCCAGCACCCAGCCGCGTTCCCGAACCGTGGCCAGCGCCGAGAGCCGCGTGCCGAGAGTCGCCTCGGAAACGACCCGCCGCGAATCTCGATCGATCACCGACAGCGAACCGCTGCGACGATTGGCCACCAGGATCTGGTGCCCGTTGGGCGAGAGCGCAATGTCGACCGGACGGCGGATCCGCACAGCGGGGTTCGCCGCAAGCGTCGAGCCGACCAGGACCAGGACGATGAGAATCGAGCGAAGCACTGGAGGTGAGTCTACCAGATCTCCCCCCCACCGCAGAAACTGGCTCAACGCTCGGGATGACACCGGCCCACCCGGCCCGCTATCCTGTCTCACTCAGCTACCCAACAGGCCCCTCGCCCATGTACCGCCCCGCACTCGCACTGCTCACCGCCACCCTGCTCGCATCACCGCTGCTGGCCGCGGCGCCCAGGGACACCTGGTACCGCAGCCTCGGCGAGGCCCGCCGGGTGGCTCGCGAATCGAAACGCCCGCTGTTTATCGTGTTTCGTTGCGAGACCTGACCCGAGTGCTGGGCCTGGGATGAGCAGGTTGCTCATGAAGACAAGCAGATCGCCGCGAAGCGTCGGCGGTTCGTCTGCGTGCGGGTGACCCGGCTCTCGGGCATCGACCTGAACCGGTTCACCTTCGACATGGACGTGACCTGGAACGCCTTCTTCACCGACGCCGACCTCAACGTCTACAGCCGCTACGGCGGGCGTGACGGAGGTGAACCCGACGAGCGGATGAGCATCGCGTCGCTGCTGCGGACCATGGACGAAGTGCTCACCGAACATGCCAGGCCGGACGGCACAAAACGGTTTCAGCCCAGGCGACGCGGACGACAGACTCCTGAAGACATTCCACTGCTGAAGGCCAATCACCGAGGCTGTGTCCGCTGCCACATCGCTCGCGAATACCAGCTGCTGCAGTCGTTCCACGACAAGACGTTCTCTCGCCGCGAACTGTTCCGCTTCCCGCTTCCCGAAACCCTCGGGGTGACCATCCGGAGGAAACACGGGCACCAGGTCGAGCGGGTCGAGCCGAAATCGGCCGCGGCCACCGCGGGCGTCAAGCCCGGCGACGTGATCACCTACGTCGCCGATGTCCCGGTCCACTCCGAATACGACATCCGCTTTGGACTCGACCGCAGCGCCGAACCGGCCCGCTCGGCACAACCGATTACCTGGACGCTCAGGCGACCCGTCGCCAACGGTGAACCCCGGACACTGAAGGTCTTGCTGAAACCCGACCGCGGCTGGTGGGTGTATGACATCGGCTGGAAGATGTCGCTGCGGAGTGCCCCGTTTCGGACCGGCATGCGAGGCTACAGCCTGGCTCCCTCGCAGAGAAAAGACCTGGGAATCTCGGTCAGGACGCTCGGTGTGAAGATCTCGAGCATCTATTCCGACGGGTTCGGCCGCAGCATCGGGCTGAAGAAACGGGACGTGGTGGTGGGGATTCCCGAGCCAATCGAGCGGGTCCGCCTGTTTGATACGTTCCTGGGCCACCTGCTCAGGCGGCATCGGCCCGGCGACACGGTCAAGCTGACCGTCCTGAGAGACGGCCGCAAGATCACCGTCTCGGGGAAGTTCCCCGAGTGGTTCACCGAGGAAACCTCGGTGCCGTAGCCGGGCCAAGAGCCGCCCTCAGCGGGCTAGCCGGCGTGAGCCTCCTGCAGAGGTTGACCCGAGAATGCCGGGTCGGTGGGCAACCCGTTGTGAGCCGCCGTGCCTCCCCACATCTGCCAGCCGTCGTCGGCCGCGTCACCGGTTTCGAATGCGACCAGCTGACCACCGGCCGTGCCGGCAATGCACCAGCCAGCAGTGACCGCCGGCGGGAACACCAGTCCCTGGCCAAGGTGGACTTGCCAGGATTCCTTGCCGGTCTCCTGCGAGAGGCAATGGACGGTGCCTCGATCGGTGCCGACAAAGACCTTGCCGCCGGCCAGTGACGGGGGTGTGACCAGACTGTCGACGGGATTGTTGTCGGCCACCAACCGCCGCTCCCAGGCGATCTGGCCCGACTCGAGATCCACGCACTTCAACGTGCTGCCCATCGATGAGAACTTGCGGCCCCCGGAAATGAACGGCTTGGAACCCTGGAAACTCCAGACACCGGCCACCGTCGAACGACCCAGCAGCCGCTCGGCCTGGTGCATCTTCGAATGACCCTTGAACGACGCAAAACCGACCCGGGCATCCTCCTGGCTGTCGCGACGGAACTTCCCCGAGCGGCGACGGCGGTGCTTCAGGTCGAGATATTCGGCCTTCTGACGAGTCGTCTCGTGAGTGCTATGCTTCAGTTGAGCGGTGTCCAGGTACGCCTGCACCTCATACGAATCCGCCCAATCCTCGGGACGACGCGACGCCTGAGGCCGGCGGCGACCCCTGGAGGACTCGCCGACCCCTGGCTCGTCCTTCTGGCTGAAATGACACTCGCCCGCGAAGACAGTCGGAGCCGAGGTCGCCTGGCGATCGGCCTGCCAATCGAGATTCCCGCTGCGGACATCGACACACCAGACCCGGCCGTCGAGCGTGCTGGCATAGACCTTGCCGTCCTCGACCACCGGAGCCGTGATCACCTCGCCGGTCAACTCGACCACCCAAAGCGGCTTGCCGTCGCGAAGCCGGAAGGCGGCCAGCTTGTGCTGGCGGTTGCCCCGGCTGTCGGGATAGACCATCAGCACCCGGCCGTCGGCAATCGCCGGCATGCTCATCAACGGATCACCCAGCCAACGCTTCCAGACCGGAACTCCCTCGACCGTCAGCACCTCCAACTCGCAACTCTCGGTGTTGAACGCCACGAACCCCTCGGCAACCGCCGCGGCCGTCGGTCCGTCGTCTGCGGTGCGGTAGGCCCACTCGAGATCCCCGTCGGCCAGGCTGAAGGCATAGAACTCGAAACTGCCAAACCCGGCGCCGACAAAGATCCGGCCGTCGACCACCGCCGGAGTCGCCAGCGGCCGACCTTGAGGCAGTTGCCGCCGCCAGCCTCGACCGGTCATCCCTGCAAAGTTCTCGGCATCAGCCATCCCAGGTGCCCGCGGCGGCCTCTTTCTTCCCGACTCCGTCATCTCGCCATCCTCCACTGGTTCTCCACTCGCCTCACACGACACCACGCCGCAGCAGGTCTTATTAGTGTTATTGTAACACCTATAATAGTGTCCTGTACACACTAATATCTCGGGTGAGCAGCCCGGGTGCGAAGGCAAGCTTGACTGGGATTGGGGCGAGGTGTTTCAATCACACGAACTGCGAGTTCGCGCGAGACCGGGAGCGACGATGGGCCTGACGCAGAAGAAACGAGCCAAGCCGCACCACTACGAGTTCCCGATGGTGTCGGTGACGGTCGATTGCGTCATCTTCGGTTGGGACACCGACGGGTTGCACGTGCTGTTGATTGAGAGGGGTGAACCCCCACAGGAGGGCCAGCGGGCGTTGCCCGGCGGGTTCCTGCGTGCCGGAGAGGAGAATCTCGAGAAGGCCGCTGGCCGGGAGCTGTACGAAGAGACCGGCGTCCGCGGCGCGCACCTGGAGCAACTGGGCACCTACAGCGATCCCGACCGCGATCCTCGAGAAGAACACATCATCACCGTCGCCTACTTCGCGCTGGTCAGGCGGATCGATCACAGCCCACGCGGCGGCACCGACGCCCGGGCGGCCGACTGGATTCCGATCGAGAAGTCACGTCGGATCAAGCTGGCCTTCGACCACAACAAGATCCTCGCCGACGCCATCAAACGGCTCTACGGAAAACTCCGCTACGATCCACTCGGCTTCAAGCTGCTGCCCAACAAGTTCCCGCTCCGCGACGTCCAGAGACTCTACGAGACCGCCCTGGGCCACGAGGTCGACAAGCGGAACTTCCGCAAGAAGCTGTTGGAGATGGGTGTGCTGGAGGACACCGACGAGATCGAAGCCAACGTCAGGCACCGCGCCGCTCGGCTCTACCGGTTCAACTGGACCGCCTACGAGCAGCGTCAGGAGGAGGGATGGGAGTTCGAGATCTAGTCGTGTCCGGCCCCAGCCTCACACTGGCAGTGATGACCTCCGCGTCCATCCTGGCCGCTTCACCAGTCTCGGCTGCCGATCAACCCGCCTGGCGTCGGCACACCATCGACGCCGCCGACCGCACAGCCGGCAAGCTGGGTGCCGACGGCGTCCGCGTGGCCGACATCAACCAGGATGGGCGGCTCGATGTCGCCACCGGCTGGGAACAGGGTGGAGCGATTCGCGTCTGCCTGAATCCCGGCCCCCGGCTGGCCCGCAGGCCCTGGCCGGCCGTCACGGTCGGCAGCGTGCGATCGCCCGAGGACGCCGTGTTCGGAGACCTCGATGGAGACGGCCAGTTCGATGTCATCAGCAGTTGCGAGGGCAACACCCGGAAGATCTTCGTGCACTGGGCCCCCTCCAGCCGCCGCCAACTCGATCCCAAAGCCTGGACCACCGGGTCAATCCCCGCCGTCGCCGGCAAGCAGGCCTGGATGTATGCCCTGCCGCTGGACATCGACGGCCAACACGGAATGGATCTGCTGGTCGGCTCGAAAGGACAAAACGCCTCCGTCGGCTGGCTCCAGGCACCAGCCAACCCCCGGGACCTCTCGGGCTGGATCTACCACCGCCTGCAGGACGCCGGGTGGATCATGTCGCTGGAACGCCGGGATATCGACCTCGACGGCGACTGGGATGTTGTCGTCTCGGACCGCCGCGGTCCGAAACGGGGAGTGTACTGGCTCGAGAACCCCGGCCGCGCGGCCAACCGAAACCGACGCGAGTGGAAGCGGCACGAGATCGGTGCCCGGGGTGTCGAGGTCCTGTTTCTGGCCCTGGGTGACCTGGACCGCAACGGCCGCATCGACATCATCACGGCCGCCCGCGAGAGCCGGTTGCTGCTGTTCCTGGGCACTTCCACCGGCTTCACCGAACACTCGATCCCGCTGCCGGACAAGTTCCGTTACGGCAAGGGAGTGGCCATCGGTGACATCGACGGAGATCACCAGCCGGATCTCGTGATGGCCAACCGGGGCGACCCGAAGAAACGGGCCGTCAGTTGGATGGCCTATCGCGGCTCACCCACCTTTGGCAAGTGGGCCACCACCCGCATCAGCGACGCGGCGGGATCGAAATTCGACCTCGTCCAGCTGATCGATGTCGACGGCGACGGTGACCTCGACGTGATGAGTTGCGAGGAGGTCGCCAACCTGGGGGTGTTCTGGTACGAGAATCCCAGGAAGTGAACCCGCAGGCTCACTTACCCGCGGTGATATTCGAGAGTTGCTGGATCTGGAACCTCGGCTTGCCCACCCGGTCGGTCAGGCCACTCTTGAGCGTCCCGGTGACGTAGATCACGTCGTTGTGCTGCAGAGCCTCGAGCCGCGGATCATCGACCAGGCTGATGTCTCCGCCGTAAGGATCGTTCTGGCTGGGAGTCACCGCGTACATCAGGTGCCACGCTCCATCCGCCTTGTCGAACTCGACGGTCCCCTTGAACCACGTGTACCCGGCCACGTCGTAGCCGTAGTTCGACTCGTTGATCGCCGGAACGGTGGTGGGCGCGGGGTCGATGGGCACAGCGGTCACCGGAGCGGTGAACTCGGCGGGTGTCCGGGACTTGGTCTCGGCTCCCGCCTGGATCACATCCCCGGCAGACTCGGCAACTCCACTCGTCAATGTCCCGTCAGCGGGAATCCTCAGCGTCGACGACTTGGCCGCACCGTCTCCCGCCTCGGTCGATTCTCGACCCACCGCCGAATCGGTCGGGTCCTGGTAGTTGGGTACCGGCTGAGCGGTCGCGGGGGTGGGAGTCGCCAACGTCGGCGGCATCAACCCCGAGCCGATGGCTCCGTTGGGTGCGGCGGCCTGGGGCCCGATCGGGACGAGACCCGGAAGCATCGGCTGGCGGGGAATCGGGCCGCCCGACGGCGCGATCGACGGCATCGGTATAGTCGAAAGCACTTCGGGGTGTCCCCCGTAGCCGTAGGGATTGTACGAGTAGCAGCCCGAGAGCACGGCCAGGGCAAGAGGTGCCAGCAGGCCACAGGCAAAACGCCGGATCGGTCGGTTCGACATCACGTACATCCTTGTGATCGTGTGGTCTCGTGTCGTCTTGGATTTTCCTGAATCTTCCTGAAACGGTCCGAGACGGCTCGAGGAGATCCGCCGCTTCTTCGAAACGTCGAAACGTCAAAAAGTGACGAAGTGAGAGAGAGCAAGGAGGCGGGATTGTAAAAATCGCCAGCCGTGTGTCCAGAGGAGTTTCGGATCTACGGCCCCCGACGGCCCCATCCCGCTCAGGCGTCGTCATCCCATGGCAACAGAGCCGCCCGCTGCACCGCCCCGGTGTCCTGGTCGGCGAACGCCTGGTCGACCTCCGTCAGCGAGTAGCTGTGCGAGAGGATCCGGTCGAAGGGGTACCTGTTGGCCGATTCCGAGAGCATCACCAGCGCCGCCTTCAGGCTCTCGGGGCGATACCACATCATTCCCAGGATCGTCTTGCCGCCGTGGACC
>Ga0310123_10002885_pt1 | contig 13549 bp, 7 predicted proteins | sample CB6_AW_1057_MG_FD_203505 | JGI IMG/M metagenome (GOLD analysis project Ga0310123, IMG submission 203505) | Marine microbial communities from Western Arctic Ocean, Canada - CB6_AW_1057 | ecosystem: Environmental > Aquatic > Marine > Oceanic | place: Canada: Western Arctic Ocean | collected... | reverse complement strand
GAAGAAGAAACCGCTGAAGAAGAGACCGCTGAAGAAGAGACCGCTGAAGAAGAGACTGCTGAAGAAGAGACTGCTGAAGAAGAGACTGCTGAAGAAGAGACTGCTGAAGAAGAGGCAGCCGGCGACGAGGAGTCGGCCGAGGCGGAATCCGACGAGTAGAGGGCCCTTGAGAGTGGCCTCATGACGGACCGCTTCGATCTCGATGCCATCCGTGCCCGGTTCCCGGCCCTTTGCCGCACCGTCGACGGTCACCCCGCCGTGTTTCTCGACGGAGCCGCTGGCAGTCAGGTTCCCGCCCGCGTGGCCGACGCGGTGGGCGACTACCTGCGAGAGACCAACGCTAACCACGGCGGCCCGTTTGCGACCAGCATCGAGAGTGACGCGGTGCTCGACTCGGCTCACCGTGCGGCCGCCGACTTCCTGGGCGTCTCGGACCCCGACACGGTCGCCTTCGGCTCCAACATGACCACCCTGACCCTGGCCGTCTCACGCGCCCTGGCCGCGACCTGGGGCCCCGACGACAGGATTCTCGTGACTCAGCTCGATCACGACGCCAACGTCACGCCCTGGTCACTGGCCGCCCGCGATGCCGGGGTCGCCGTCGACCACGCAGCGATCGATCCCGCAACCGCCTCGCTCGACCTCGACGACCTCCGCAAACACCTCACCCCATCAACCCGCCTGGTCGCCATCGGAGCCGCCTCCAACCTCTCCGGCTCGGTCAACCCAGTCGCCGAGATCACCCGGATGGCTCACCAGGTCGGGTCACTCGTCTTCGTCGACGCCGTCCACCTCGCCCCTCATCGACTGCTCGATGTCGTCGACTGCGACTGCGATCTCCTGGCCTGCTCGGCCTACAAGTTCTTCGGCCCCCACGTCGGGCTCTTGTGGGGACGACGCGAACTGCTCGAATCGCTTGAGCCCTACAAGTTGCGGCCGGCCACCAATCAATTGCCCGGAAAATGGATGACCGGGACGGGGAACCACGAGGGCATTGCCGGGGTGGGGGCGGCGATCGAGTACCTGGCCGACCTGGGACGGGAGGTCGACCCGCAGGCACAGTCGCGAAGAGAGGCACTGGTGAGTGCCTTCGAGGCGATCGGCGAACACGAACGAGAACTCTCGCTGGCCCTGCTCCAGGGACTCACCGGACTCGACGGCATCACCATCCACGGAATCACCGATCCCGGGCAAATCGACCAGCGAGTCGCAACCTACTCGATCACTCACCAGCAACGCACTCCGCTTGAATTGGCCCGCGGATTGGCCGCACGGGGCATCTTCACCTGGCCGGGCAACCACTATGCGTTGCCGGCAACCGAGGCACTGGGCCTGGAACCTCACGGCACGCTGCGGATCAGTGCCCTGCACTACAACACGCTCGAGGAAATCGAGCGGACCGTGGGTGTGCTGGGTGAGCTGGTTGCGGGCTAGCTTGGGGGAAGGGGTCAGGCCCCCAACACCTCCCGCTCACTTCAGCGTCTCCAGGAACGCCAGCAAGTCCCTCAGCTCGCTGATCGCCAGGCGATCGATCAGCTTCTCGGGCATCAACGACGTCTTCTCAGGCGTCCTGAGTTCCACCTCGGTGTTGGCCAGGTTGGTCTGTTTCCCCTGGGCGTCTTCGATCGTCAACCGGTCACGGTTTTCGTAGACGATGACCCCCACCAGCACCTTGCCATCGGTCGTCACCAGCGTCCACGACGTGAACTGCGGAGCAACCTCGCGGCTGGGCACCAGGATCGATTCGAGCAACTGGCGTCGATTCCGGGACCGAGCGATCAGCGACAGGTCCGGCCCCACCCGACGGCCTCGCCCGTTGACCGTGTGACAGCGTGCGCACTGGGGTCCGGCGTTGTGAAAGAACACCCGCCGCCCCGCCGCCACGCTGCCTGTGCTGCCGACCAGCCGTTCCCAGTCCTCGGGCCGTGTCGGCCGCCTGGGGGCGATTCCCTTCAGCGACATCGGCACACCCTGCCCGGCGACCTTCAGCGACGTGGCCAGGCGATCCACCAGGTCGCGTCCCGGATCACTCGTTGGCCTCCCCTGTTTCACCGCCGCCTCGATCATCCCCGCCAGCGCGGCCCGGCTGACCTCATCGGATCCCAGCGACGGTCTCAGCGACCGCAACGCCTCGGCCCGCATCACCAACTCGGGGTCCACCACCCACCCCCGCAATGCTCCGGCCACGTCGGGCCGGGTCGCGAAGCCGCCCAGTCCCGCCACCGCATCGGCCCGCACCCCCAGCGGACGCTTGCCGTCTCCGGCCACCTCCAGCAGCAACGCACTGGCAAAGCCGTGAGTCGAGAGACCCAGTGTGCGGACCGTTTCGGCCACCAGGTGGGGTTCTTTCGAGGCCAACAGCTCGGCGAACAGCTTGCGATCCAAGCCCTTGGCCGACGGATCGACCAGCTGCAAGGCCAGGGACCTCACGGCGGCCGGCCGCTTGCTGTCTCGCAATAACGGCAGAGCCAACTCCGACGGCGGCGTGTTGTCGATCTGCTTGGGGTCGCCGCCGTCGAGCATGTCCAGGGCGGCGAGAGTCGTATGGAACAGGTCGGCGGTGATGTCGGGGTCGTCGAGGATCGAGGCGACCTGGGGCCTGAGTTCCTTCTGGCCCGACTCGGCCACCCACTGCACCACCAGTCGACGGGCCACCGGATCGACTCCGTCGCCGCCGAGCAGCTGGCGGGTGAGTGCGGGGTTGTTGAACCGCTTCAGCAGCGACAGCACCAGCAGGGTCCTGATCACCTGCTGCCGCCGCAGGTCCCCGCCGGCCCCGACCAGGGCCAGGCGAATGGCCCTCAGCAAGCCCGGCCCGGTGACGTCCTTGCGCAGAGTCCTGCCCAAGACGGCCGCCAGCAGGAAGGGATCGTCGGGTTCCAGCAACCCGATGGCCTGCTCGAGACTCAACAATCGCATCGCCGCGGCGGCCCAGCGGGCGCGGTGGCCGGGGGTCGGACCCGGACGGTCCAACGGGTCCGGCACCCACAGCAGCGCCGCCACCCGCTCGTCCTCGAGAAAGTTGCGTTTGCTGGCATCGAAGGGAAACTGCCCCGACCCGATCAGCTCGATCGCCGCAATCTCGACCTCGGTCGAACCACCGGCCAATCGTGCCCGTTTCGCTCCCGGTCTCAGGAACCCGAAATCCTCGTCTCCGCGATCCACCCCGGCCATGGCCCAAAGCACTTCGATCCGCGTCCGTGGGCTCTGCCGCAAGTCGGCGATCAGACGCCTCAGCTGTGCACGACCCTCGGAACTCTCCGCCAACATCCTCGCAGCCACACGCCGCAACTCGATGCGAGGCGACTGCACCAGCCGCGAAAGTCGATCGACCGGGGTCCTGGCACTCAGTGTGGCAACATCGACCACCGGCCTGGCGGGCGGTTGATTTTCGGTCGCCTTCTGGCGGATCCGCCACACCCGGCCCCGACCATGCACCTTGTAGTCCCTCAGGACCCAGTCGGTGCAGTACAGGCTTCCGTCGGGCGCCGTGGCCAGTCCGACCGGCCGGAAATTGACTCCGCCCTGGATCAACACCTCGGCCACCGATTCAAACGACGCTCCGCGTTCCTTCAACCGGAAGCGGTCGATCCGGTGGTCTCCCCAACTGGTCACCAGCAGGTTCCCCACGTATTCCGCCGGCAAACCGTCCGCTTCGTAGGCGACGATTCCCGCAGGAGCCTCGCCGGTGCCCGCCAGCATCGGCAACGTGCCGGGAATCTCGCCGTTCCAACTCGTGAACGGATGAAACCCCTTGCGGCCGTTGCGGAAACGGTAGCCGTAGTCGCCGCCGGCGACGATGTGCATCAGTCGGCACGGAGGAAGACTGTCGGGATCGTTGTCGACACAGAACAGGCGGCCGAAGGCGTCGACGCAGTTGGCGTGAGGATTCCAGAAGCCGGTGGCGAAGGGCTGCAGATGCGAACCGTCCAGCCGACAGCGGTAGATGTTGCCACCCTCGCCACCTCCGGACAGAGTCGTCTTGTCGCTGCCGATCAACTTGTACGGGGCGCCCAGGTTCTCGCCCAGGCCGATGTACATGTGACCGTGAGCGTCGAAGGCGAAACCGGCCAGGCCGTTGTGTGGGTAGTTGCCCGTGGTGTCCAGCTGCAGGATGCGGCTGCGGCGATCGGCCACCAGGTCGCCGTCGTCGTCCCACAACGCGATCACTTCCTTCCGCGTCGCCACCAGCACGGTGTCGGGTCGAGACGGGTCGTGCGAGGTCCGCACCGAGACACTCATCGCGTGCACGAACCCGTCGGCGAACACCGTCGGCACCTCGGCATGCCCGTCGCCGTCGAGATCCCTGAGCACCAGCAACCGATCGGTGGGATGACGGTCGTAGCCTTCCGGCGGAAAGTGAGTATTGCTCTCGATCGCGAACACCCGCCCGGCGTGATCGACGTCCAGGCCGGTGGGGGTCACGATCTGCGGATCCGCGGCGAAGAGCTCGATCACCAACCGAGGATCGCGGCTCACCGGTGGCGGTTCGGCCGCCTGGACTGCGTCGGGTCTCAACGCGGCGGACAGCAGCAGGCCGCACAGCACAAGCGATCTCACGATGAGTGTCTCCACGAACGGCCAGGCATCCGGCCAATTGACTTTTGGAAGCGGGTCACTACGGTAACCCGTTCGTGCCGACTTGGGCAATTGTGTGGGTGGCTGGCCGCGAGAGGGTGCAGGGGTAGGGATGTCCACGAGCCGGGAACCCGAAGAGGGTCGCCAGCCGATCGGGGCCTCGTCGGCGACGTGGGCGGTGCTGACCAGCTTCCTGTGGGCCGGCACACCCGTCGCGATCAAGTACTCCCAGGACGTGCTGCCCCCCATCGGCGTGGCGGCGGCCCGCTTCCTGCTGGCGGCCGGGTTCATGGTCGTGTGGTGCACGGTGCAGAGAGTCGGCCTGGGTCTGGAACCCTCGCAACGACGGCCCGCTGTGATCTGTGGCCTGCTGCTGTACGCACAGATCTCCCTGTTTCACCTCGGACTCCACTCCTCCAGCCCCTCGCACGGCTCACTGCTGATCAACACCTTCGTGCTGTGGGTGGCGGCGATCGAGCACTTCGTCACCCGCACCGATCGACTCAATGCCCGTCGCCTGCTGGGACTGGCCGTGGCCGCATCGGGAGTCGTCCTGGTGCTGGTCGTCTCTTCGGGTAGCCCCGAAGCCGCCTCCGCCGGCCTCGACCAACCCTCGATCTCCGGAGACCTGCTGCTGGTCGCCAGTGGGTTCTTGCTGGGAGTGAAGATCATCTACACCAAGCAGGCCGTCCGAGTCGTTCCGCCGGCTCGGTTGATTCTGTGGCACGACCTGGTCGGGGTCGCCCTGTTCAGCGTGACCTCCCTGGCGCTCGAATCGGACCAGGTCGACCTGGGCCAGTTCCGCTTCGAAACGGGGCTGGGACTGCTGTACCAGGGCCTGGTCGTCGCCGGCTTCTGCTTCGCCGTTCAGTCCCAATTGCTCAAGCGGCACCCCGCCGCGCGGCTGAGTGTCTTTGCGTTCTCGACTCCGATCTTCGGAGTCCTGATCGCCTGGGGATTCCGCGAAGCAGCACCCTCGCCGTGGCTGCTGGTCGCCGCCGCGGCGGTCGCCGTCGGCATCGCCGTGGTCAATTGGAAGCCGGAGCCGAGCTGACCGGGACCAGCTTCGCCTGCAACACCTCACGAGTCGCCTCGTCCTGCACCAACGCGATCACGAACAGGGATTTCAGTTCGAGAGGTTTTTCGGGGAAGTTCATCCCCTGCAATCGCTCGAAGCGAGCGAGGTCTTCGATGAGTTGCTTGCGGATGTCGTCGATCGAGACCGTCTCGCTGACGGCGAACTTGCCGTCCTTGGGTGCCACCCCTTCGCCACCGTCGATCTGCCACCGCACGACCATCTCCTGCACCCGGATCCCACAACGAGCCTCCGGCATCGGCACCCGCTCCTCGACCAGCAGCAGCCTGAGACGATATTCGCCCTCGGCCGGTTCACTGCTCGAGGCTGAAGCGGTGACCTCGATCGAGGGACCACTCCGCTTGGCCCCCAGCGTGATCGACCAGTCGCTGGGTTCGGCCAACCGCTTGACCGCCTGGCGGACCAGACGCCGGTGGACTCGAGTCGTGTCGGCCAACAGGCCATCGGTACCCGACAGGCGGCTGCCGTCGAGATAGACCGAGGGGATGGTCCGGCCCCGGTAATAGGCCAGGCGATTCAGTGACGTGTCGTTGGCCAGCGGGTCGCCGTTGGTCTGGTTGCGACTGGCCACGTCCAGCGGGTGATAACGGATCACGATCAGCTTGTCGGTTCCCAGCCGACGGGCCAGGGCCGCCGTGGACATCTCGACCGCCACCGAAGCATCCGCGCGGACGCTGGTGAACAACTCGCACAACACGCTGCGCGAAACCGATTCGGGCAGCGTGAGCTGTGTCGACTTGGCCAGGTCGTCGATCGCAGCAGCGTAGACGCTGTCGAGATGGGCCGCGAGCCCCTTGGTGTCACCGTGCTTGGCCTTCCAGAGCTTCGCCAGAGTGTCCCCCGGTCGGATCGCCTTGAACCCCGCACTCTCCCACTCGAACTCCAGCAAACGCTCCAGCAGAGGCAGCGCAACCACCTCGCCATACAACTGCAACGCCTCGTCAATCCGCTTGGCCTTCTCCGCCTCCTCGGCCAGCCCGTAGGTCACGAAATGGCTGTACGGCAGCGACTTGCGGAGCTCCCGGAGCTTGGCCAGGGGAGTCTCGCGGTCGGTGGTCGACTTCGCAGCCAACTGCTTCAACGCATCCGCGGCCTCGATCCGACCCTGCTTGCCGTGACAAAGGTCCAACAACTCGTCGAGCCGAAGCTTGAACGGCTCGCCCCAGGCCTGCTCGGCCAGGGATTCGGAGAGTCCCTCGGTGAGCGAGATGGCGGCCTTGGGTGGGTAGCCGTGAGTGAAGGCGATGTGCGAAAGGACCAGGGTGTTGACCACCTTCATCCGAGGTCCCCAACGCTTGGTGAGTTTCAGGTGCTCCTTGACCGCCGTGCGAAATTCCTTCAACGGCATCTTGCTCGGGTACGCATGACCCATCAGGTTCTTCAGGCTGATGTCCAGAGCCAGCGACGTGTCGGAGTGCTCTGTGCAGAACATGCGGTAGGTCTCGTACATCGTCAGTTTCTGCGACTTGGCCTTGTTGAGGACCGCGTCGAGCTTGGGGCGATCGAGCGTGGACATCACGGCGATCTGAGGGTCGAGCTCGACCTGGTCGGTGGGCATCAGCCGAGCCGCCAGGCAGACATCGCCCCGCACTACGTTGCCGTAGACAATCCCGTCCTTCAGCAACGTCCCGTCAAAGTCGATCCGCTGCAGGTCCTGCTCGAAGACCACCCGAGCGTGTGTGCGATCGGCCGATGTGGCGGCCGCATCGAGCTTCGCGTCGGGGAAGACCTGAGTCCGGTAGCCGATCCGGATCGTCATGTCGTCCAGGTCCCCCCGGCGGGGTGCCAGAATGAGCAGGCCCGAACAGATCTCGTCGAAGCGACGCTCGACGTCGTCCGGCTGGCTGATGATCAGGACCCAGTTGCCCTCCAGCGTCTTCCGTGTAGGACCCGTGGAAAGGAACGGGTTGCGGCTGGCCAGGGTATCAGAGGCCGCCTCCGAATCCGTGCCCTCCGCACCGGCGGCCGCGGCGTCACCGGTTGCCCCGCCGTCGCCGTTCTCCGAAGGAGCCGAAAACGCCCAGACAACACCCACCACAATCACCAGGATCAACACGCCAACCATCCCACGCATCATCAGGTTGGGGCCGCCCATCGACATCGGCGACGGTATCGATGCCAGCGGATCCGCCTGCGGCTCGAATGACCGCTCCTGCGAGGGAGGCATCTGAGACTGATCCCCCATCACAACCGGGTCACTCGACGCAACAGGCGTCTCGGCGGCGTCGCTGGGGTCGACAGGATCTACGGGGTCGTTTGCATCGAACATGGAAGCTCCAGCTGCAGAAATCTGTCGAGTGCTGATGGGAGAGTGCCGGGCCCAATCGACCCCATCTAGCTTACGTCACAAACCACCCCGAGTGGGGGACTCGAGTCGGCATTCCGATGCCCCGCTGCACGACAAAACCTCCGTCGCAGCCCCGATTTCCTTCCCAGTTCCCGTACGCGTCACGACCCACCCGTTCCCGGATTACTCTCCGCCCGACTCACCACTCTCGACGGTCCGCTCCCCCACAATCAACTGAAAGTCGGCATCGTGACGCAGCCCGTCAAAGTCGGGCTCATCGGCAACCAGCTCGGTCAACGAAGCCTCCATGCGGATCGCGCGACCCAGCCAACTCAAGGCGCGAACCTTGTCGCTGGCCAGGGCGAAGTAGCAGGCAAGGTTGTAGAGCACGATCGGTTCGTCGTCGTGGAACTGGTAGGCGGCCATCATCACGTCGATCGCCTCCTCGAGACGACTGGACCGTTTCAGGCACCACGCCAGCCCGATCGAAACTTCCAGGTCTTCAGAGTCCTCCGACTGGGCGACCAGGAACTGCCGGGCTCCCTCCTCGTAGTCCTGCTGCAGCCGGTACGCCTCACCCCGCAATCGGGCGATCGTCCCCAGCATCAGGTCATCACTGCCGACACGCGCCTCCACCATCCGCAATTCCCGCAACGCCTGCTCGGGCATTTCCAGCATCAGGTACCCCTCGGCCGCGTCGATGCGACGCTCGAGCGAACTGGGTGAGCCGCTGCTGGGCAAGGGAGCGGTCATGATCAGGTAGAGATGATGGTGAGTGGAACTACGACCATCGTGACATTTCCACGACGGTGAGTCCATCTGTTTGAGTTCGCACGCCGGCAGCGTGCTAGAATCGCTCGATGACCACAAGACGCTCAGGAACAGCTCGAATTCGGCAGCCGCTCGCCTCCTTCACCCTGCTCCTGGCCACCGCAGCCACCACCGCAGCCACCGCAGCCACCGCAGCCACCGCAGCCACCGCCACGGCAGCCACCGCCACGGCAGCCGACAAGGCAGCCGACAAGGCAATCACGCCGGTGCAGCTGGAGTTTTTTGAGAAGCGGGTGCGACCTCTGCTGGTGAGTCGCTGCTTCAAGTGCCACAGCGGCAAGTCGAAGGTGATCGAGGGCGGCCTGAGACTCGACTCGAGAAAGGGCATGCTCACCGGAGGCGACAGCGGCCAGGTGGTGGTGCCCGGCGAACCCGACAAGTCGCTCCTGGTCCGTTCGATCCGGTACCAGGCTCTCGAGATGCCTCCCACCGGAAAACTCAAACCGGCCGAAATCTCGGTCCTGGTCGAGTGGGTCCGGCAGGGTGCATTCTGGCCGGCTCAGGCCTCTGATGCCGTCGCACGGACACCTCAGGGGAGCTACGACTTCAAGAAGATCCGAGCCACACACTGGGCCTACCGGCCGCTGGGAAAGCCGAAACCCCCCGCGGTCAAGCGTTCGGCATGGCCCCGCCAGACGCTCGACCACTTCGTGCTCGCCCGGCTCGAAGCCGCCGGTCTCGAGGCCGCTGACGCCGCCGATCGACGCACTCTGATCCGCCGCGTATCACTCGATTTGATCGGCCTGCCTCCGACTCCCAGGGAAGTCGCGGCGTTTCTTGATGACGACCGGGTCGACGCCCTGGCACGGCTCGTCGATCGACTGCTCGAATCACCTCACTACGGAGAACGCTGGGGACGTCACTGGCTCGACGTGGCCCGCTACAGCGACGGGTTCGGAGGCTACCTCGACAACACCGCCCTGCCCCACTCGTGGCGATACCGCGACTGGGTCGTCAAGAGCTTCAACTCCGACCTGCCCTACAACGAATTCGTCCGGCAGCAGGTGGCCGGAGACCTGATGCCCGAGACTCCCGGGGCGTGGGCCGGCAGCGGGTTCTTCGCCGTGGGACCCACGTACCGATCCGACGGAGGCGATCCCGACAGCAAGGCCCAGGCCCGCTCCGAGACACTCGAAGACCGGGTCGATGTGCTCTCCCGAGGCTTCCTCGGACTGACCGTCTCGTGTGCTCGCTGTCACGCACACAAGTTCGACCCGATTCCCCACCAGGACTACTACTCGCTGGCCGGCATCTTCAACAACACCCGGATGGTCGTCCGCAGCCTGGCGACTCCCGAGCAGCAGCAGGCCTACACCCTGCATCACGCTGCCATCAAGCGGCTCGACGGCGAGGTCAAGCAGCTGGCCGCCGCGATCGGCAAGGCGGGAAAACAGGCCACCGCCGCACAGAAGCAGGAGCTGGCGGCGAAGCAGGCCGAACTGAAGAGGCTCCGCGAGACGGCTCCGGCGGCCTTCCCCCAGTTGCACGTGCTCGGCGACACGGGCAACAAGGACATGCCACTGGCACTACGCGGAAACCTCCGCAAGCCCGGCCCGATCGTACCCCGCCGCTTCCTGCAGCTGCTCGCCGGAGCCGACGCAAAGAGATTCACGCGGGGCAGCGGACGACTCGAACTCGCCGACGCCCTCGTCGACTCCTCCAATCCGCTCACGCCCAAGGTCTTCGTCAACCGGGTCTGGGCCTGGCACTTCGGAGCCGGGCTGGTCCGCAGCCCGAGCAATTTCGGCAGCCAGGGCGAGAAACCGACTCACCCCGGGCTGCTCGAATGGCTCGCCGCCGACTTCGTCGAACACGGCTGGTCGATCAAGCGACTGCACCGCAGCATCCTGCTCTCGGCCACCTACCGTCAGGACTCGTCGTTCCACAAGCAGAACTTTGCCCGCGACGGCGACAACCGGTTGCTTTGGAGATTCACGCCCAGGCGGCTGGATGTCGAGGCCTGGCGAGACTCGCTGCTGTCGGTCACCGGCGAATTGAAACTCGACCTCGGTGGTGCCCCGACCGAGGACCTGCGAGGCAGCCGGCGGCGGACGATGTACTACAGGATCAGCCGCCTCGGCGACCGCTTCGCCACCGACAACTTCCTGCGTCTCTTTGACTTCCCGATCCCGCGAGCGACCATCGCCAAGCGGCCGCAAAGTACCGTCCCCCAGCAGTACCTCTTCATGCTCAACAGCCCGATCATGATCGACCGCGCCCGCAGCCTGGTGGCACGGCTCAAGTCCAGTGGCGGCGACGAGTCGCAGCGGATCGATCGAGCCTATCAGCTGCTGTTTGGCCGCTCGCCCACACCGCTGGAAGCCCAACTCGCTCACGACTTCCTCAAGTCTCCCACAACTGCAGTGGCCAAGACAAAGCCCGAAAACCGCGACGACATCCTGGTCAGCAGTTTTGAGGACGGCAACTATGGCAAGTGGACGAAGACCGGCGAGGCGTTCGGACCCGGACCGGCACCCGGTACGCTGACCGGCCAGATGAACGTCAGCGGGTTCCGCGGCCGGGGACTGGTCAACACGTTCTTCAACCACGACAAGACCGTCGGCACGCTGACCTCCCCGGAATTCACCATCACCCGCAAGCGGATCGCGTTCCTGGTCGGTGGAGGCCACCACCCGGGCAAGACCTGTATCCAGCTGCTCGTCGCCGGCAAGGTGGTCCGCTCCACGACCGGCCAGAACAACGAACTGCTGCAGCACAGCAGTTGGGACGTGGCCGGGTGGGCCGGCAAGAGCGTGAGGATCCGCATTGTCGACCAGGTCACCGGCGGCTGGGGCCACATCAACATCGATCACATCGTCCAGACCGACAGCAGCCAACAGCCCGCCACACCATCCGAACCGCCGCTGGACCGCTGGACCCAGTACGCCCAGGTCCTGTTGGGCAGCAACGAATTCCTGTTTGTGAGATAGGCTCTCGATGCACCACATCAACCCGCTCCCTCCGCTGTCCCGACGCGACATGCTCGGCCGCATCGGTGCCGGATTCGGCACTCTGGGCCTGGCCGGCCTGGTCGGGAACGCCGCCCTGGCGGCTCCGGCACCCGCGGTGACCGCGACCAGTTCGCTGGGGAACCGCCTGGCCCCCCTGGCCTCCCACTTCGCTCCCCGGGCGAAGTACCTGATCCAGCTCTTCATGCCCGGTGGCCCCTCGCAGGTCGACACCTTCGACCACAAGCCGCTGCTGGCCCAGCACGCCGGCCAGAGGCCTGAACTGGTCAACCGCAAGTCGCTGAGAAACACCAAGGGCGGGCTGTTTCCCAGCCCGTTTGGTTTCAAGCAGTACGGCGAAACGGGTAAGTGGGTCAGCGACCTGTTTCCGCACGTGGGCCAGCACGTCGATGAACTCTGCTTCATTCACTCGATGCACACCAACATCCCCGAGCACGCCGGGGCGATCCTGATGATGAACCTCGGCCACCTCCAGCCCTCACGACCCAGCCTCGGGTCGTGGCTGGTCTACGGGCTGGGGACCGAGAACCAGGACCTGCCGGGTTTCGTGGCGATGAGCCCTCGTGCACAGCCTCGAGGCAAACTCGCCAACTGGGGCAACTCGTTCCTCCCGGGCGCCTACGCCGGCACCTACGTCAACATCGCGTCGATGAAGCCCGATGCGATCCTGCGAGACCTCAAGAACAAGCACCTGGCCCGCGCCGATCAGAAGCGGCAGGCCGATCTGCTGGCACGGCTCAACCGAGTGCAACTCGAGCGGGTCCAGCAGGATCAGCAGCTGGAGGCGAGTATCGAGGCGATGGAGATGGCCTTCCGGATGCAGTTCGCCGTGCCCGAGGCGTTTGACCTGACGAAGGAGTCGAAGTCGACGCTCGAGATGTACGGCGGCAGCGAGTACGCCAAGGGGTGCCTGTTGGCGAGGCGGTTGATCGAACGAGGAGTCCGCACGATCCAGTTGTCGCATTCAATCGACGGCTACGACATCGCCTGGGACACCGGTCACAACGACATTGCCGGAGGTCACACTCGGCTGGCCCGGGCCTGCGACCAGGGCATCGCCGCGCTGCTGACCGATCTGAAGCAGCGAGGGCTCTGGGACGAGACGCTGGTGTTGTGGACCGGTGAGTTCGGCCGGGCTCCGACGTCCGAGGGCAAGAAGGGCCGCGATCATGATCATTACGGCTTCACCTGCTGGATGGCTGGTGGAGCGGTCAAGCCGGGTTTCAGCTACGGGTCGACCGACGAGTTCGGACTGACGGCTGTCGAAAACCGCGTGCATGTGCACGACCTGCACGCGACGCTGCTGCACGTGATGGGCCTGGACCACAAGCGTCTGACGTACCGCTACAGCGGCCGCGACTACCGGTTGACCGACGTGCACGGCAACGTGGTCCACGACGTCCTGTCCTGATCAACCCCCAGGGACTGGCTCGCCCCACGATCGGCCACCAGCCGATCGAGGGGTGTGCCTGTCCCAGCCCCGCCGTTCTGCCCCCCACTCAAGCCGTTCCCACCAAGCGGAGAGAGAGGGATTCGAACCCTCGGAGCCGGTTAATTCCGACTCACCGGATTAGCAATCCCGGAGGAGCTTGCATGGCCCTACGGCAAACCTGCGATAGCCGGTAATAGCCGTCTGAAACGCACCAGCATTTGCCGACGAAACCCGTTCAGAGTGCGTTTCAGGTAACACTTTAGGTAACACCTGCTCGATCTGTGAACCGGCCGAAGTCCCGTTTGAGCTGTTGACGCGTCGTGCTAGTGCCCGACACCCGCACGGCGATCCTGGCC
>Ga0310123_10002884_pt1 | contig 13549 bp, 12 predicted proteins | sample CB6_AW_1057_MG_FD_203505 | JGI IMG/M metagenome (GOLD analysis project Ga0310123, IMG submission 203505) | Marine microbial communities from Western Arctic Ocean, Canada - CB6_AW_1057 | ecosystem: Environmental > Aquatic > Marine > Oceanic | place: Canada: Western Arctic Ocean | collected... | reverse complement strand
ACCTGGAATTCCGCATCCCTCTCCCGGCTTCAAGCCACTCAGTATCGGTCGCAGTTCCTCGGTTAAGCCGAGGGATTTCACAACCGACTTAGGTGGCCGCCTACGAGCCCTTTACGCCCAGTAAATCCGAACAACGCTTGCCCCCCCCGTATTACCGCGGCTGCTGGCACGGAGTTAGCCGGGGCTTCCTTTAGCGGTACCGTCAGACACACCGGGTATTGACCGGCATGCTATTCTTCCCGCTCGACAGAAGTTTACGATCCGAAAATCTTCGTCCTCCACGCGGCGTTGCGTCGTCAGGCTTTCGCCCATTGCGAACAATTCCTCACTGCTGCCTCCCGTAGGAGTCTGGGCCGTGTCTCAGTCCCAGTGTGGCCGTACGCCCTCTCAGGCCGGCTACCGATCGAAGCCTTGGTGAGCCATTACCTCACCAACAAGCTAATCGGGCGCGGGCCCCTCAACAAGCACCAGGTCTTGCGATCCCCGGCTTTGATCACCGCTCGTCCAAGAGCGGGATGTTATGCGGTATTAGCCTTCCTTTCGGAAGGTTATCCCCCACTCGAAGGTAGGTCACCCACGTGATACTCACCCGTTTGCCACTCTACTTGCGGACCGAAGTCCGCTTTCGCGTTCGACTTGCATGTGTTAGGCACGCCGCCAGCGTTGATTCTGAGCCAGGATCAAACTCTCAAGTTGAAAACATGCGCCTCAGACCGCCCTCACGGGCGACCTTCGGACAACCCTCAACACGAGAGCCTAACTGATGGCTCTCCGTTGTTCAGTCTGTTTGTCAGGCTGATACTCGGACGCGCTTTCGTCAACGTCCTATCTAGTTTTCAAAGAACCCGCACTCGGCACGGCATCCCGCACCGGTGGCTCCCATGAGCACACTAATCTTCAGGGGAACCTTGTAATAGTATAGACACACCAAGCGAATGTCAATCCTTTGACCGCCTTGACCGGGTCCAGTCAAATCCAACCCTTTGTGGATAATTTGATGGTCCTACAACTGGTTCCCGGTTTCGTCGTCTCCGAGAACATTGATAAGATTAATCAGGATCGCCTTCCGCCCGACCTGAAGAACAAACGACCTGGCGGGAATATAGACGCGATGCATCCGGTCACCGACGCGCTCTCCGTCCACCCGCACACCGCCCTGGTCGATGAGACGCGTCGCAGCTGATGCAGACGTGGCCAGTCCGGCCCCGACCATGATAGCGCTGAGCTTGGTCCCTCCGGCGGCGACCCCCGTGCTCCATTCAGCCAGGTCGGTAGGGAGTTCTCCGCGCGCGAACCGGCGCTCGAACTCGGCCGCCGCCGCCGTGGCGGCCTCGGTCGAATGGAAGTCGGCAACGATCTGGCGCGCCAGGTCGACCTTGGCCTGTTTCAGATGCAGTGTGCCATCGGTCGTCCGCAGTCTCATCGCCTCGATCTCTCTAACCGACAGATCGGTGAGTAGTTCGTAGTAGTCCCACATCAAGGTATCGGAGATTGACATGACCTTGCCAAACATCTCGTGGGGGGATTCCGTAACTCTGATGTAGTTTCCAGCCGATTGTGACATCTTCTCGACCCCATCCAGACCGACGAGCAGTGGGATCGTCAGCACAACCTGAGCCTCGAGGCCGAAGGACGGCATGATGTCTCGGCCGACATTGAGGTTGAACAGCTGGTCTGTGCCACCGAGTTCGACGTCGGCCTTCAGGTGAACCGAATCGTACGCTTGAGCCAGGGGATACAGGAACTCATGGATCGCGATCGGCTGTCCTTTCTCGTATCGTTGACGGAAATCTCGACGCTCCAACATCTGGGCAACGTTGTAGCGTGCAGTCAGGCGTATCCACCCCTCGCTTCCCAGGTCCCCGAGCCACGCGCTGTTGAAGTCGACAACCGTCTGGTCCGGATCCAGAAGCTTAAACACCTGAGTCTTGTAGGTCTCGGCGTTCTCCTGAATCTGATCGGATGTGAGCGACGGGCGTGTCTTGGACCGTCCGGTCGGGTCGCCGATCAGCCCTGTGAAATCGCCGATCAGGAAAATGACCCGATGGCCGAGATCCTGAAAGTGCTTCATCTTCCGAATAAGCACGGTGTGGCCAACGTGCAGATCGGGTGCGGTCGGGTCAAAGCCAACCTTGACCGTCAACCTTGGCCCGCCACCGGCCGCTCGCTCGAGCTTGTGCTGCAGATCGGCACGTCGGACTACGTCCACACAGCCTTTCGTGAGATACGCGATTTGCTCGTCGATCGTCATGGCTGTAGCTGTCGAACGAACCGCCGACCGGCGATACTCCACCCTCCATCTAGAACCAAGCCGATCGCCTCGGGATAGATACGATGTTCTTGCTCGAGAATCCGAGCCGACAGATCGTCCACCGTATCGGCATCATGCACAGGCACGGTCGCCTGCAGGACGATCGGACCGTTGTCGAGCTCGGGGGTCACGATGTGAACCGTCGCACCGCTGACCTTGACCCCGTAGGCCAACGCCTGTCCCTGACCGTCAAGGCCCGGGAAAGCCGGCAGCAGCGACGGGTGGATGTTGAGAATCGCGTTCGGAAAGGCGTTGACGAACTCCGCACTCAGCAACCGCATAAACCCGGCCAGGCAGACCAGGGCCACATCTCGCTTCTTGAGCTGGGCCACGACCGCGCGGTCGAACGTTTCGCGGGAATCAAAGTCCTTGTGGTTGAGATACAAACTCTCGATGCCAGCCTGGCGTGCGCGATCGAGCCCAGCGGCATCGACCTTGTTGGAGATCACAACGGAAATCTCAGCATCGAGTTGGCGCTCAGCGACCGCATCGAGAATGGCCTGTAGATTGCTTCCACGACCCGAGACCAACACAGCGACCCTACGATTCATCTGTCAGCACCCAGCCCTACGACGTGCGTCCGGTCGATCGACGCGTCGAGTCCGCACCTAGACGAACTCGACCTGTCCATCACCATCAGTGACCCGACCAATAATCGCAGCATTCGATTCGCCGGTTTCCGCGATCCGCGCCCGGATACCATCGAAATCAGACGGCGCACACACGAGCACCATGCCGATCCCCATGTTGAAGGTGCGGAACATATCGTGATCCGAAACATCTCCAATCCTCTGAAGATAGCGAAAGATGGGCGGGACCACCCAGGCCCCTCGCTCGATCCGGGCGGACATCCCGGCGGGAAGCACCCTCGGGATGTTTTCTGTCAGGCCACCTCCGGTGATGTGAGCAAGACCCCTGACCGTGCTTCCGCGCGCCGAACCAAGCAGCGGCGCCAGGGTGGGCAAATAGGTGCGATGGGGCCGCAGCAGGATCTCACCAACAGTGATCCCCGGTTCGACGTCGTCGAGCACGGCATCCGTCGATAGACCTGCCAGGTCGAACACAATCCGCCGTGCCAGCGAGTAGCCGTTCGTGTGGAGACCAGTGGACGGGAGACCAACCAGCAGGTCCCCAGGCTCGATTCGCTGTCCATCGATGAGACGCGACCGATCGACTAGACCAACGACAAAGCCGGCGAGATCGTACTCTCCGTCGCCATAGAACCCCGGCATCTCCGCCGTCTCGCCGCCGAGCAGCGCGCATTGATTCTCACGACATCCCAAAGCAACACCCTCAATCACGGTCGCCGACACTGAGGGTGACAAACGCCCCGTCGCGAGGTAATCCAGAAAGAAGAGCGGCGATGCCCCTTGAACCAGAATGTCGTTGATGCAGTGATTGACGAGGTCTCGACCAACCGTGTCATGCCGTCCGGTCATGAACCCGACCTTGAGCTTGGTACCAACCCCGTCAGCGCTTGCGACCAGCACAGGTCGGTCGAGGCCGGTGAGCGTGGGTTCGAAGAGCCCGCCGAACGATCCGATGTCAGACAGTACACCGCTCGTAAAGGTGCTCTGGGCCAACCGTTTGACCCGTTGCACGACCTCATGACCGGCGTCGATGTCGACACCGGAGGATTTGTAGTCCATATCACGTCGGGGCTACGCCCCGAACCACCGCCTCAGAACTCCAGGATCCGAATCGCTGCGGCGGCCACGGCCTCTGTCCGAAGTCCGATGCGGGCGCCCCAGTAACCTCGCCGCATCAGCAGATAGAACCGTTCTTCCGCAAAATCTTCGTCGAGCATGTCGAACGCATCCCGCAAGAGCAATAACTCGTCTTCCGGAACGAACTCCTGCCCTACATCGACAAGTGCAACTCACACCAGCTCTGGGTTTCGCAACGCTACCGTTCCGAGCGCAATCACAATCGGCGCTCGCACGGAGTCATCGGCCCCGAGCCCAACCTTGAACAACACATCGAGCGCCTCACGTCGCCCGGCACCGTCCAGCGCGCCCAAGAACGAGCTCCTGACCGTCGTCAGTGGCCGCGGCGGCACCGTCACGCAGGGCCCGCCCACGAACTCCGATGTTTCGGCCTCTAAGGCGGCCAGCAGTCTTGGTACCAGCGGCGCCGACGGGACCTGTTCGAAGTACTCGTAGGCCGCAGCCAGAACCCGATCATTCGGAGAATCCAACGCCTTCTCGAACACGGTGTGACTCCGTGGTTGCTCGAGACCGTAAATCAGCACGATTGCCCGAAACTGTAAATAGCTGTCTTCGTGGTTCTGCACAGCATCGAGCAACACCGGAAGTAATGCGTCTGTACCTGCTCTGCGTAACGTCCTGGACGCTTTCATCCGCACGGCGTAGTCGAAATCGCCCAGCTGGTCGCCGGCGGCTCCGAGATCATCGGAAGCCGTCTTGGCTACGACGGGATGGACCGCGAAGACCAGCCCCAGCAGTAGACGGGAACACAGGCTCATGGCTCAACCGGCTCAGCGCCTTCTGGATGCCTAAAAACCATCTGCGTGTACGCGTCGTTGTTGGAGGGAGGTGCAACAGGGTAGTCGCGGGTGTAGCACGCATTGCAGTAGCGATTGTGGGACGACCCTACCGCCTCATGTAGACCATCGAGGCTAAGGTAGGCAAGAGAATCGGCACCAAGGTATTCTCGGATCTCCGGCAGGCTCTTGGCCGCGGCGATTAACTCATCGCAGTGAGGTGTGTTAATGCCGTAGTAACACGGCGACACCGTCGGCGGACAGCTGATCCGCATGTGGACCTCGCGTGCTCCCGCGGCCTTGATCATGCCAACTATCTTCTGACTGGTCGTACCTCGAACGATCGAATCGTCAACCAACACAACACGTTTCCCTTCGATAATGCTCCGGACCGTATTGAGCTTGACCTTGACCTTGAAGCCCCGGATCGACTGTTGGGGCTGGATGAAGGTGCGGCCTACGTAGTGATTCCGGATCAGTCCCATTCGCAGCGGCATCCCGGACGTTTCTGCGTACCCCACCGCTGCACACAGACCGGAGTCTGGAATCGGAACCACGACGTCGGCCTCGATCCCTGCTTCTTGGGCAAGCAAGCGACCAAGATTAGTTCGCACCTCGCTGACACTCTGGCCGAAGACGTAGCTGTCAGGTCGCGCGAAATACACGTGTTCGAACACACAGTGCGCCGACGGCTGTGGAGCGAACGGAGAAAACGACCGAAGACCGTTCCGGTCGACGACCAGGACCTCCCCCGGCTCGATATCGCGTTCATACGTGGCACCGATGAGATCCATCGCGCACGTCTCCGAGCACACCACATAGGCATCGCCAAGCCGGCCAAGCGCCAGTGGACGGAAGCCGTGCGGGTCGCGCACCGCGATAAGACTCTCGGGTGTCAACACCGCCAGCGAGAACGCGCCGCGAACCTGGGAGACGGACTCGACGATCGCGTCCTCAGCCGTACGCGCAGTCGACCGCGCGTAGAGATGAAGCACGACCTCGGTATCGCTGTTTGTTTGAAAAATAGAGCCCTTGGAAACCAGTTCGTCACGCAGCTCGATGGCATTGACGAGGTTTCCGTTGTGACACAACGAAATCTGGCCGTGGGCACATTCGATCAGAATCGGCTGCGCGTTCACAACCCGACTGTCTCCGAACGTCGAATACCGCACGTGTCCGATGGCCGAGTTGCCAACCAGCCCGTCGAGTATGTCTTCGGAGAAGACGTCGCTGACGTATCCCATGGCCCGAGCCAGCTTGAGATGTCCGTCCTTGGAGACCGTGATCCCCGCACTCTCCTGGCCTCGATGCTGCAACGCATACAGCCCAAGGTAGGTCATGTGCGCTGCATCATGATGGCCAAAGATCCCGAAGACCCCGCACTCGTCTCTAAACTTGTCGTGGTTCATACCGTCGTCGTTCATCTCACTCATGCGACTCGGCCCTCGAAGTAGCTCGCCAGACCATCTGCCCAAGCACGTTCAATCTCGGCGACGGGGTAATCGAACGCCGTGGCGCCGTCGACCGACAGCCGGAATCGCCCTCCCCCGGTGCGTCCGGCGACCTGCGCAGGGACCCCAGCCTCACGCGCCCGACTCAGCAGGTCCGCCGTCTGCGCTTCTGCGACAGACACGACCACACAAGAGGCCGTCTCACCGAACAGCGTCGCGGCGCGACGGAGCTCGTCAGAGAGATCATCATTCCAATCAATGGGCGACAATGACACATCGACTCCGATTCCTTCGCTCTCAAAACAACATTCGGCCAGTGTGACCGCGCGTCCGCCTTCGGCACAATCGTGAGCGGATTCCAGGAGTCCATCGGCGATCACCGCCACGAGGAACTGTTGAAGCGCATGCTCGGCCTCGAGATCGAGCATCGGAGGTTCCCCTGCCACACGCTGATGCACAAGTTTCAGATACTCGCTCCCGCCGAGTTCGGCCCGGCTCTCGCCGAGAAGCACGACCGTGGCACCTTCGTGGCGAAACACCCGGCCCAGGGTGTGAGTGGCATCGTCCACGACACCCACCACACCAATGACTGGCGTCGGCTGGATCGCCACCCCGTCCGTCTCGTTGTAGAAGCTAACATTGCCTCCCGTTATCGGGATGCTCAAGGCTCGGCACGCCTCGCCTATCCCTTCGACGCACCGGGCGAACTGCCACATGATCTCAGGCCGTTCCGGGTTACCGAAATTGAGACAGTTAGTGGCGCCCACCGGCATCCCGCCGGCGCACGCGACATTACGAGCCGACTCGGCCACCGCGAGCATGGCGCCCTGATACGGATCGAGCGAACAGTACCTGCCGTTGCCATCGACAGAAAACGCCAGAGCTCGCTTCGTACCTTTGATTCTTACCACGCCGGCGCCCATCCCAGCCGGCACGATTGTGTTTGTGCGGACCATATGATCGTACTGGCGATACACCCAGCGCTTGCTGGCGATCTGGGGTGATGCGAGGAGTTGGACCAGCACCTCCGCGGCGGATGGTGATGGTGTCAGGGTCATCAGGTCGAGCACCTTCCGCTCATCAAGATCTGCCGGATGCTGAGTCGGTCGGTTATAGACAGGACCCTCTTCGGCCAGCGCCCGGTTTGGGATTTCCGCTACCGTGCGACCACGGTCACGCACCCGCAGCAATCCATCATCGGTCACCGCGCCGATCTTGTTCGCGTGCAGGTCCCACTTTTCGAAGATCTGCTCGACCTCTGCCTCGCGTCCCTGCTTCACTATGAACAGCATCCGCTCCTGCGACTCTGACAACATGATCTCGTAGGGCGTCATGCCGGTTTCGCGCTGTGGAACTCTGGCGACGTCGATCTCGATCCCGACACCACCCCTCGAACCCATCTCACAGGTCGAACATGTCAGCCCCGCGGCGCCCATGTCCTGGATACCGACGAGCGCGTCGGTCGTCATGACCTCGAGACACGCCTCCAGCAGCAGCTTTTCCATGAACGGGTCGCCAACCTGCACGTTGGGACGCTTTTCTTCGGTCGTCTCATCGAACTCCGCCGAGGCCATGGTCGCGCCGTGGATCCCATCACGACCGGTCTTCGCACCGACGTAGTACACAGCGTTCCCCGTCCCTTCCGCGCGGCCAAGAATGAGAGCGTCGGCCTCAGCAACCCCTAGACAGAACACATTCACCAGCGGGTTACCCGCGTAGGTCTCATCAAACCCCATCTCGCCGCCAACGGTCGGAATCCCGATGCTGTTGCCGTATCCGGCAATTCCGGCGACGACACCGGAGACGATCTGTCTCGTCTTGGGGTCGTCGAGCGAACCAAATCGCAACGAGTTGAGCAAAGCGATGGGGCGCGCGCCCATCGTGAAGATGTCACGAACGATCCCACCAACGCCGGTGGCCGCACCCTGGCACGGCTCGATGAAGGAGGGGTGATTGTGCGACTCGATCTTGAAGACGGCGGCCAACCCGTCGCCAATGTCGACCGCCCCCGCGTTCTCGCCCGGCCCTTGCAGAACCCGAGGGCCTTCGGTTGGAAGCGTCTGCAGATGCACGCGCGAGCTCTTGTAGCTGCAATGCTCCGACCACATCACCGAAAAGATGCCAAGCTCGGTTAGATTCGGCTCGCGACCGAGAATCACGATGACTCGCTGGTACTCGTCTGCCGTCAGCCCATGATCGGCTATCGTCGCGTCACTAATCATGGTCACCTGGCCTTCGCCACACCGTCGAGTGCCGCAATCACCGAGTCCAAAATGACACGGCCATCAGTACTCCCCACGGCGAATTCGCAAGCTCGCTCGGGATGCGGCATCAACCCCACGACGTTCCTTGCCTCGTTACAAATTCCGGCGATCGCTAATGTCGACCCATTCACGTTCCAGGCCTCGTCGACCACCCCGTCGGGTGAGGTGTAACGAAAGATCACGCGCCGGTCGGTCTCGAGCTCCGCAATCGTCTCTGGCGATGCGTAGTAGTTGCCCTCGCCGTGCGCGATCGGAATCCGCAGAACCTGACCGACCGAGGCGTTCTGCGTGAACGGTGTGTCAGTCTGTTCGACACGCAGATTGACGTGTTCGCAGATGAACTCCAACCGCTGGTTCCGGCGCATGCCACCCGGAAGAAAACCGGCCTCAAGCAACACCTGGAACCCGTTGCAGATGCCAAGAACTGGGCCTCCAGAATTTGCGAACTCAGCAACCTCTTTCATGACGGGGGAAAACCGGGCAATGGCTCCGCTCCGCAGATAGTCGCCGTACGAGAACCCCCCAGGGAGGACGACGACATCGGCTCCACGCAGATCGGTATCCTTGTGCCACACCAGCTCGGCCTCCTGGCCCAGCACTTCGGTGACGGCATAGTAGGCGTCGTGATCACAGTTGGACCCAGGAAAGACGATGATAGCGAACTTGGTGTGTCCCACAGGTTCAGTCCACCTCCACCCGACAGCTCTCGATCACGGGATTCGCCAGCACTCGCTCTGCCACTTCTGACGCCGTGGCGCGCGCGTCCTCAGGAGAGTCGACTTTAATATCAAGCTCGAAAAACTTTCCCTGCCGGACATCCGTAATGGCGTCGTACCCGAGTGTGTGCAGGGCCTGGGTAATTGTCTTTCCCTGGGGATCGAGAATCGACGGCTTCAACGTCACATACACCTTGGCCTTCACGTTGGTTGGTCTCCAAACACGCGGTCGAAAATTGCGTCGACGTGACGCAACTGTATCGACAGATCGAACACCGTGTCGATGTCCTCGTGCGACATGACACCCGTCACATCCTCATCCTCGACGAGTAGCGTCTTGAAATCGAGATGCTCGTCATGCGAGCGCATGGCGTTCCGCTGGACCCACATGTAGGCCTGCTCCCGCGACACGCCACGTCGCGCCAGCTCCAGCAGGACCGTACCCGAGAAAACGACGCCGCGAGACCACTGCAGATTTGTCAACATCCGGTCGGGATGCACCACGAGGTCGCGGACAATCCCGGTGAATCGGCGCACCATGTGGTCCAGACCGCAGAAGCTGTCCGGAAAGATGACCCGCTCCACCGACGAATGCGAAATGTCCCGCTCATGCCAGAGGGCCATGTTCTCGAGCGACGCGAGGGCATTGGCGCGAATCAGGCGAGCCAGTCCCGTGATCTGTTCGCAGCCGATTGGGTTGCGCTTGTGCGGCATGGCCGATGATCCCTTCTGCCCCTTGGTAAACGGCTCTTCGACCTCGCCGATTTCTGTCTTTTGGAGCCCACGCACCTCGAGGGCGAACGTCTCGAGCGACGCGGCGGTAATGGCCAGTGCCGACAGGAGCTCGGCATGCCGGTCTCGCTGAATAACCTGCGACGCGACCGGTGCCGGTCGCAGTCCAAGCTGGTCGCAGACAGACTTCTCGATCGCGGGGTCGAGATGTGCGTAGGTGCCCACTGCTCCCGAGAGCTTTCCGACGCTGATCGTCTGTCGTGCCCGCTCTAGCCGATCGCGATCGCGACGAAGCTCATCGAACCAGAGCGCCAGCTTTAGGCCAAACGTCATCGGTTCGGCGTGCACTCCGTGAGTACGACCGATCATTGGGGTGTGTTTGTGCTCGAGCGCCCGGTCACGAATCGCCACCGACAGCATGTCGAGGTCCGCAAGCAGGAGATCGCATGACTCGCGAAGCTGAAGCGCCTGGGCTGTATCCAGCACGTCGGACGACGTCAGCCCGAAGTGTAACCAGCGAGCTGACGGTCCCACGTGTTCTGCCACAGCGGTGGTGAAAGCGATTACGTCATGCCGAGTGGTGCGTTCGATCTCGTCGACCCTTGCCGCGTCGACTTTTCCCCGTTCCCTGATGTCGCTGGCGGCCTCGGTCGGGATCACTCCGTGTTGAGCCATGGCGTCAGCCGCCGCACATTCGACGGACAACCAGGTCTCGTAGCGTCGCTGGTCGGTCCAGATTCGGCCCATCTCGGGCGGGGTATAGCGTGGGATCATAAGTCAAGAAGTCGTCGATCGCTGATCAAATATCGCAGGTCGATCAGTCGGGATGATATCGAAAGGGAGCCCGATCTGAACGCGGTCAACACCGACGTGACCATCTGACCACGTCGCGAGGTCGACGGTCCGCGCGCGTGAGTCCTGCTGGGTAACGACCACGTCGACATCATCTCGGCCGCTCGCGACAAGCGCTTCGCGGCAAGTCATCTCGGCGATCTCTGGCACGTTGTTGACTCGGCTCAAGTGCGCAAGAATCAGGCAGCGTACATGCTGCCCCAAGTGGTCTCGAATAAACTCGGCCAGTGCTTCGTTTGATAGATGACCACGACCGCTGCCGATCCGGGCGCGAGTCGACCGATCATACGGACTCACGCGTAGCAGCTCCGTGGCATAGTTCGACTCGACGACCAGGAGCCGACAATCGCGAAACCGGTCGACCAGCTCTGAGGTCATCGCGCCGATGTCGGTAGCGAAGCCGATTGCGCCCTCAATCGTGTCGATGCGAAACGCCACGGTTTCCGATGCGTCGTGTGGTATCGCCACCGGATCAAAGCGCAGCCCACACACATCGTGGGACCGGTTCGTCCGCAGTGGACGCCACGTCGGGAGATCGGGGGTGCCCCAGTCCGCGCGGGCCCTCTCCGTCGCGTACACAGGCACGTCGTGACGGCGGCAGAACATACGCGCCCCACGCATGTGGTCACCGTGAGCGTGGGTAATCACAACGGCTTCAACGCCCTCGGGATCGAAACCGATATCGCTCATACGGAGAGTGATCTGCCGGTAGCTCAGTCCCGCATCAATCAGCACACCGCGACCACGGTGCGCCAATAGCGTCGAATTCCCGCCGCTCCCACTCCCGAGCACGGTCAGTTGAACTGCGATAGCGAACGCTCCTCGACAGCGTCGTTACGCGTGCCGGCGACGGCCGACTCCCCGCGTCATGTCACAGTGCGAGCTGGGACTCCGAGAGCGACCCACCGGCTGCCGGACCCAACACCGTCGCCCCAAGCGACCCGGTCGAAAACAATTCGGTCGCCACTCGCTGGAGATCGTCGGCACCGACCCGATCGATCGCCGATAAGTGCTCGGAGAGATCGATCTGCCGACCGAAACAGAGCTCCGACCGCGCCAACTGTGACATACGGCTGGTCGTGCTTTCCAGGCCGAGTACGAGGTTGCCCTTGAGATGATCTTTGGCGCGCTGTAACTCGGGGTCCGGTACGGGGTCGCACCTGAGGGTCCGGAGCTCGGCCACAACTAAATCAATGACGTCCGCGACCGCCCCGGGATCACATCCCGCATAGACGGTGAGCACACCCGCATCGCGATATGACGTCAGTCCACTGCTGACGGCATACGCCAAGCCGCGCTTCTCTCTGACATTCTGAAACAAGCGAGAACTCATCGAGCCGCCCAGCACCGTATTGAGAACAAAGCTCGAATAGCGGTCCGCATGGTCCTGCGGGTACCCGCGGGTGCCGAGACACAGATGACTCTGCTCCAACTCCTTGTCCTTGACTACCAGCCGCGGGCTCGGGACCGGCGGTCGACCTTCGGAGGGGTCAGGGTCGACCTGAACCAGGTCGAACGCCGCCTCGATCAGATCGCGCAGATGCGCGTGGTCGAGATGACCAGCCGCTGTAATGACGAGGTTGGCGCCGACGTAAGTTCGAGTGAAAAAATCGCGGAGAGCCCCCTGAGAAATACCGGTGACGGAATCCGGCGATCCCAGGATGGAGCGGCCAAGGGGATGCTCCGGCCAGAAAGTCGCCGTGAACACCTCGTGAACCAGGTCATCTGGAATGTCCTCGACCATCTTGATCTCTTCAAGCACGACCTTCTTTTCTTTCTCGAGATCGTCTTGTCGAAATGCGGGACGCAACACCAGATCGGCCAGTAGGTCGACTGCCCGAGGAAGGTGTTCGTCCAGGACCTTGATGTAATAGCTGCCATATTCCTTCGCCGTGAACGCGTCCAGCTGCCCGCCAATCGAGTCGACTTCTTGCGCAATGTCCTGCGCCGACCGCCGTCCCGTCCCTTTAAAAAGCATGTGTTCCGCGAAGTGCGCAATACCTTCATGGCTCTGGTCCTCGTGACGCGAGCCACGATTGAGCCAGACACCCAGACTCGCCGACCGCACATCCGGCATCGACTCGGTGAGGAGACGGAGTCCGTTGGAGAAGACGTCGCGAACGATCATGTCGGAGAAAACGCCGTGCCGGCGCCAGGGACATCGAGCTGAATAAATGCTCGCAAACCACTGTACTTAAAGGGATTATGTAAAGTAATCAACTGCAACATAATACCACGATGGCGACAGCTGTTCAACCGCCGCATCCCCAATGAAGAGTTCACGAACATCGCAAGTAACGTGCTAACATGCCTGTCTTCAGCATGTTGCGCCACCTCCTGGATTGACACAATGACGTCTCCCACTGACATAGCGGAGCTGGAACCAGCTGAGCTTGAAGTCGCCATCGGGGAGCTCGGTGCCCAGCCGTTCCATGCCCACCAAATATACCGGTGGATCCACCGCCGAGGTATCGCCGACTTCGCTCGGATGACCGACCTGTCGCTCGGCCTCAGACAACAGCTTGAGGATCGTTTCGTTGTAGGTACACCCACCGTGGAGAAGCGACAGCGGTCGACGGATGGCACCGAGAAGTTCCTGCTCCGACTGAACGACGGCCAGATGGTCGAGTCAGTATTCATTCCGGATACGCCCCGACAGGCGTTCTGCGTGTCGACCCAGGTTGGTTGTGCGATGCGCTGTGGTTTCTGCCTCACGGGGA
>Ga0310123_10002882_pt1 | contig 13551 bp, 11 predicted proteins | sample CB6_AW_1057_MG_FD_203505 | JGI IMG/M metagenome (GOLD analysis project Ga0310123, IMG submission 203505) | Marine microbial communities from Western Arctic Ocean, Canada - CB6_AW_1057 | ecosystem: Environmental > Aquatic > Marine > Oceanic | place: Canada: Western Arctic Ocean | collected... | reverse complement strand
GCGGCACACCTCTGGCCAGCAGGGCCAGGACAAAGAACAACCGCCCGACAAGCGACCCCAGCACGATCTGCAGATTCGATAGGGGCGTGGTCAACAGAATGTCGTAAGTCTTTCCTGCCTGCTCCTGTGCAATCGCACCAACCATGAACAGCGGAGCCAGAAGGCACACGAGGACCACCTGCCCCCGGGCCACCAGTGAGAACACGCGTGTACCGGCCTTGGCCAACTCGGCCAGGTCCATCGGACCGCCAAAGCCGCCACCAACCAGCAACCCGATCAGTACCAACGCGATCAGCGCGCCCAGATATCCCATTCGAATCCAAAAGTCACGCAGCCGAACTGATCCGCCCTGAACGATCCGCACCACCATCGGGTTGCCCGGCACCATCCGCCAAAGCCAACGGTACACCGAATGCATTGTCATAGGATATCCGGGATACCAAGGCATTTCATCGGACAATGTCACCGCCCATACCACGCCAAACGTTCATCGAGCCTCAGTTCCATACCAATCTGAATGTATTCAAAATCCGGTATCGATCAGCCGCTAAGATATGCCTTGACCATGTTCATCCTAAAAGCGATCAATCTCGTCAAACGATATGGGAAACGTACCGTCGTTGACCAGGTTTCATTTGAGGTCTCCGAGGGTGAGATCGTCGGGCTGCTCGGACGCAATGGTGCAGGCAAGACCACCTCGTTCCGCATGACCATCGGCATGATCACGCCTGAGCAGGGCCAAGTGATCTTCAACGGCCAGGACATTTCCAAGCTTGCTATGTATCAGCGAGCCCAACGTGGCATGGGTTACCTGTCCCAGGAACCGAGCATCTTCCAGAGACTGACCGTCCAGGAAAACCTGATGGCAATCCTGGAAACCCGGGCCCTATCCCGTACCGACAGACGCCGACGTGCCGAGGAATTGATGGCGCAATTCGACCTCGGCAAGCTACGAAGTCAACAGGCAAAAACTCTTTCCGGCGGCGAACGGCGGAAACTTGAGATCGCTCGGGCCCTGATCACCGATCCACAACTCATTCTGCTCGATGAACCGTTCAGCGGGGTCGATCCCGTGGCGGTCGAGGAGTTGCAGGCAGAAATCCGCCGTTTGCGAGATGAACACGAGATCGCCATGCTCGTGACCGATCACAACGTGCAACGCACGCTGGAAATCGTAGATCGAGCCTACGTCATCTTCGAGGGCAAGGTGTTCGCCGAAGGGCCACCAAAACAGATCATCAATAACGAACAGGTCAAGAAGCTATACCTGGGCTCAACGTTCCGCGGAGATGAGTTTGATTAGAAATCAAGTGTTTGGCGTCCGGGCGAAGATGGCTCCGTGTTTGGCATTGCCGGTCCAGAACCATGTGACACCGAGGGGTTGCTGCATGTCGGGCTGGAACCGTTGGCCCGACCAGGGACCTTGAACCGCCAATGCTGTCCGGACCCCCACCCGCCGTAATGCTGCGTAATATCCAAAATGTTCGCCAATTCCAAGACCTGCCACTCGTTCACTGATGCCACAAGAGGCCTTCGCCTCCAGAAGGTCATGGCGGCAGCAGGCGTGGCGTCGCGGCGCCAATGCGAAAAACTCATCAGTGAGCAGCGGGTGCGCGTCAACGGCCAACTCGTCAGTGCCCTTCCCGCATGGGTTCACCCGCACCAAGACGTCATTGAAGTAGATGGGCAGCCAGTTCATGCACTAACACCGAGGCGCCAAGACCGTCGCCCCCACGGGGCGCACACGTATATCCTTCTGCATAAGCCCCCGAGGGTTATCAGCACGAGCCGCGACCCCGAGGGACGAACCTGTGTCCTTGATCTTGTCTCGGTGCCCAACGCGCAACGCCTGTTTGTAGTGGGCCGACTCGATGCCGATTCGGCGGGGCTGATGCTCCTAACCAATGATGGCGAATTGGCCCACCGGATCACCCACCCCCGATACGGTGTTGCCAAGTGCTACCAGGTGAAGGTACGCGGCCGCCTCACGGTCAATGACCTCGGGAAACTGCGCCGGGGCCTGGTATTGGCCCATGGCACCAGAACCAAGCGAGCCTCGGCCGACCGTGTCGATGTTCTTCGCCATGAGAAAGACCGGGCACGTGGTGACCGCACCACACTGGCCATCACCTTGCGTGAGGGCCAGAACCGCGAGATCCGTCGCCTGCTGGCCCGCCTGGGTTTCAAAGTGAGCCGACTCAAACGATTGTCCATCGGGCCCCTGAATCTCAAAGGATTAATGGTGGGCCAATGGCGACCGCTCCGCAGCCGGGAGCTAGAAATGCTGCGCCGAGCGGCAGGCTGCCCCCCCAGCCAATCGGAGCTCCCACGTAAACGGCTCCGTCCATCCTCGTGAACATAACAGTCAATCATCGCTTGAACGCGAAGCCGAAATGGGCCTAATATTTCCAAGACAACGCGGGAAAAAGCCGATTAAGAGTGCGATCTTTGGACTCGCCAAACAACACACTGCCATGAAGCGGATTTGCCGCTTGACCATGCATGCTGGCCAATACCCCGCCGGTCTGAAGACAAGATGTCTGCCAAGCGTCCTCCTGCCTGCTGATGCCGATGCCACTACTCCCGCAGGGCATTGGCAGGTTGACTCGCAATGATTGCTCGTGATGTGCCCGGTGCAAGAAGGCGCCGTTCCATACGATGGCGAGGTCAGGCCGCGCGACCAAAGGGACAATCCTCGGCCAGGAATGTGTCGACCTGTTTATTGGTCACCGGTCCGCTAAAGAGCCATCCTTGAGCGTACTCGCAGCCCAAACCCTGCAGGAGGATCAATTGGTCATCATTTTCGACCCCCTCGGCAATCACCTTCATGTCCAGATTAAACGCCAGTTCTACAATGGCGTGCAGAATTGCGCCGTATTGGCTCTTGCCGGCAGCGCTGTTGATGAAGGTCCGATCGATCTTGAGAACGTCCAGCGGCAGTCGGTGCAAGCAGCTCAAAGAGGAATGCCCCGTTCCAAAATCATCCATCGCCAGGCGAACACCCAACGCCTTGACCTGCGATAGGATCCCGGCCATCTCCTCGATGTCATTGACTACAACCGATTCAGTAATTTCCAGCAGCAGAGATGCTGGATCGACCGCTGACTGCTCAAGCGATTGCCGAACGACCTGCGTGAATGCTGGATCAAATACCTGCTGCCGTGACAAGTTGACGCTGACAAACAGTGAATCATGGAGCTTGAACCGGTCCTGCCACAGCCGGAGCATCCGACAACTTTCCGTCAATACCCACTCCCCGATAGGATTGATTAATTGCAACTCCTCCGCGATTGGGACAAACTGCGCCGGGGGCACCAGCCCCAATCGTGGATGCTGCCATCGGACCAGTGCCTCGAATCCACAAATCTGCCCGGTAGCCAGAGATACGATTGGCTCGTAGCGAAGCGCAAAGGCCATGGTTTCAACCGCCTCGCGCAACTCTTTCTCCAGCATCATGCGATCGATCGCCGCCTGGCGCATCCGCTCATCGAAAAGAACGTAACATGCCTTGCCCGCAGCCTTGGCATGATACATCGCGATATCCGCATCCCGAAGGATGTCGTCGGCCCGCTGGTACCGCGGATCGCTTAAGACGATTCCAATACTGGCGGTTGAGATCACCTCGTGACCGACAATGGAATGCGGCTGATTGAACTGGTTGAGCAGACGATCGGCTACCACCAAAGCGTCATCGGGGCGATCGATCCCGTCAAGCAGCACCACGAACTCATCGCCACCTAATCGGGCCGGCAAATGACCGGAATCCCCCAAACGGGAAGCGGTATCCACTGCTCTTAAATTTTCCCGCAATCGCTCCGCAATCCCAATCAGCAACTGGTCACCAGCCTCGTGGCCCAGACTATCGTTGACAATCTTAAATCGATCGAAATCTAGAAAGAGCACCGCGAACCGGTAACCGGCGTACCGACGGGTCCGGTGTATTGCTTTGTCCAGATATTCCCCGAACCGCTTTCTGTTGGCCAAGCCAGTCAGCACATCGTGGTCAGCTGCGTGACGAAGGTTCTGCTCATTGCGCCGCAGATCGCTGATATCACCGAAAGTCACCACCAGACCATCACCCAACCGCACTACAGAATACTGATACCATCGGCCATCGTGACGGAACTGACGGTCTTCCCGCAACGGCCGATCGGTCTTAATCACATTGATGGCACTGTCAATCAGGCCCTCGGCCTTGAAGCAGGGGAACCGCCCCAACACACCCTTGCCAATGAGCAATTCTGCGCTGGCGCCAAGTAACTGCTCGGCAGCACGATTGATCAGTTTGAGCTTGAAATCCATCACATTCCCATCACCATCCCGAACCGCCTCGACCACCATCACTGCATTAAGCGAGCATTGCAGCAGATCGTTCAGGAATCGCTGCGTGTTCTGCAAATGATTTACAGGATCATCGGCCAGGCTGGCAGGGTGCCCAGTAATCGGCCGACAACGCCAACTGGTCAGGAACATGCAAATACAACCGGTCACGACGCAAAGACCACCGCCCAACACTGCAACCACCTCACCAAGTGCGATGCCCCCCTCACTACGGATGCCTACCATTCCCAGATAACCGATGCGGTGAGCCACGCCCCATCCAATCGCCAGAAGAACCAGTAGCAGGCCGCCCAGAACAACGCCGGCGCCACGACGCTGCGTATAGCATGTTGACACCAAATTGTCAGCCTCACCAATCTTGGTCGGCGCAGCCATGCGCAGCTTCGCCAATTGCTGCGTCTGCTTAGAGCTCAGATCGCTGAATTCCAAGCCAAGCAGATACTGGCCAAATCGCAAACGTTGCTGCCAGAGAACCCTCCCAAGCAGATGAAGGCGCAGGCCGGATTGATTGAATAAGGTCAATTCAACTTTGGGTGCCTTGACCCGCCGGTGACTGAGTAACTGCACACCTTCGTCAGATAGGTCCACGACTTGGCCGAAGGATGAATAGACCCCGAGGGTCCGGATACGCCCTTGGTCCCGCTTCTGACCACAATGGCGGGCGGTTGCAATGGTTTGCTTCGTCTGGGGATGCATGAACTACCCACAGCCGTATCGAACCGATTGCATGCACCCTTGACCCCAACCACCGCAGGTCCAATAAGTGAGGCCACCTTGAAGATAAAATGCTCTAGAATCGTCGACGGGTCGCCGGTGTGGCGGAATTGGCAGACGCGACGGATTCAAAATCCGTTCCGGTTCACCCCGGGTGTGGGTTCGAGTCCCTCCACCGGTACTTGATGGAAATTCACCACAACGGGCGTGGCACCTACCGGACTCCGGAATTGATGGTGCCACGCCTCTACTTCGCCCGCCATGCCCAAGCCCATCCTTTTCACCGCGTTTGAGCCCAGTGGTGATGCCGTGGCCGCCGCCCTGACCGCGGAACTGAAACGTCGCTACGCCGACTTACAGATCTACGCCCTTGGCGGTGACCGTATTGCGGGCGCCGGCGGGCACCTGATCGAAAATACAACGGAAGACCCGGTCATGCTTGCTGGAGCGGTCCGGCAGATGGCAACCCACCGCCGGCGCCTTAGGCGCTTGGCAGCGTGGCTGGACAAACACGAACTGAGCGCAGTCGTACCCACGGACAGCCCCGCGGCTAATTGGTCGATCTGTAGACTCGTCCGTCGCCTACAACCCCAAACCAAGATCATCCACCTTGCCGCACCACAACTGTGGGCATGGGCACCTTGGCGTATCGGCAAGCTGCGCCGCCTGACGGATCTGGTGCTCTGTCTGCTTCCCTTTGAAACGCAATGGTTTCGCAGCCGGGGCGTCAAGGCCACCTTCGTCGGACATCCAATCTTCGAGACGCCCCTGTGCCCGGGCACCGCATTCGATCCCTGGTGTGATCAAGAGGAACACTCAAACCGGATAAAACTGGCCATCCTGCCCGGATCGCGCTCTGCTGAAATCAAGAGCAACTATCCCACCATGATCGCGACCGCGATGGATCTGGCGGACAAGCAAGACCAGAAAATTTACGCGGCCGTAGCGGCAATGAACGATACACGTCGCCAACAGGTTGAGTTGATGACACCACCCCAGTCCACCCTATCCCTGTCGATTACCTGCAGCAGGACAGACCAAGTGCTGCAATGGGCTGATGTGGCCCTGGTTGTTTCTGGTACCGCAACGCTGCAGGTCCTGCGTCATCGCGTGCCCATGGTCACGATGTACCACGTCAACCGCTGGAGTTGGCACTTGATCGGAAGGTTCCTTATACAGACCCGCACCTTCACGCTACCGAACCTGATTGGCCAATCACTGGGACTAAAACAGGTTGTCCCCGAACTGGTTCCCCACTTTGGAAAGATTGGACCGATTCGTGCTGCGCTAGAACCGATTCTGACCCAAAAACGGCTGCGCCAGCAACAACGGGCTAGATTCGATCAAATCGCACAGGTTTTTGCACAAAAGAAGTTTAGCGAAGTAGCTGCCTCGGCATTGATGGACGCACTCTAGTCGAACCCCAAGGCGGCAGCCTGAGACCTGCACCCCACTCGTGAACCGAGTTTGTGTCTACTTACTGCCAAACATCGATTCAACCCCGTGAACCAAGCACCACAAGCAAAAAAGAAGAAGGCGGCTCTGGCTGAGCCGCCTTCTTGCAGTTTTAGCTCCGAGGCGATGTTCTGGGTCAGACGATTCGCCCGCCAAATAGGTTCGGAGCGGCGGACAGAAGCACCCGACCATCGCGACTACATGTCGCGAAAGTAACACGGAATCGGCGTTACTTCTTCTTGGCTCGACGCTTGGTCTTTTTAGCGGCCTTCTTGGTGGCCTTCTTTTTTCGCGTAGCCTTTTTCTTCGTAGCCTTCTTGGTGGTCTTCTTTTTTCGCGTAGCCTTTTTCTTCGTAGCCTTCTTGGTGCTCTTCTTGGCAACCTTCTTACGTTTCTTAGCCATGGGCGTATCCTTTCATTCAAGTAGACCCTCGGAGCTTTTGCATTAATTTAACCAGCGACCAATTTTTAAGTCAACTTTGAAGTTTTCCACAAACGAAAAATCTATCGGCAGACACGTTCATTGCGCTTGAGTAGAAAATTGACGTGTACTGGCATTGGTACCGTGCGCGAATGAAATACAACACCACCGAAAGTAGTAAAGCGCCACACCCCACTGAGTTCTGCGCTCTTGCAGTCTTTGTCAAATAGTTATGAGTTGGTGCGCAAATCCGCATTTTCGGACGAATAACAGCGATTCCGATTTCAAATAACAACCCTTCCAAAGCATGTCGGAATTACAAACTCACTCGTCCGACTCTTTAGGCTTGTACTCGGCAACGATATTTTTCTGAACGTGAGACGGTACGTGACCGAAGTGGTCGAACTCCATGGTGAAACTGCCTTGTCCCCCGGTGACGCTCTTGAGTTGGCTCTGGTAGTTGCTGACCTCGGCCAAGGGTACGACCGCCCGGATCAAGGCCTGGGCGCCTGGAAGCATATCGGTGCCTTGGATCCGGCCACGCTTTCCCGACAGATCCCCCGCAATGTCGCCCATAAACTCGTTAGGAATAGTCACTTCTATATTCACCATTGGCTCTAGAAGTACTGGCTTGGCCTTCTGAACTGCATCTATAAAAGCACGCTTGCCCGCAGCAACGAATGCCACCTCTTTTGAATCGACTGGATGATGTTTTCCGTCATAGACGCTGACCTTGATGTCCTGTATCGGGTACCCAGCGATCGCGCCCTGCGCCAATGCCTGATTGACGCCTTTCTCCACCGCAGAAATGAATTGACTAGGGATTGAACCGCCAAAAATATCATTGGAGAACTCGAACCCCGAACCTCGCTCCATCGGCTCGACACGCAAGAACACCTCGCCAAACTGTCCGGCACCGCCGGTCTGCTTCTTGTGGCGGTGATGACCCTCAGCCTTGGACGTAATGGTTTCCCGATAGGCGATCTTGGGTAGCTTGGTCTCAACCTCAACGTTGAATCGACTTTTGAGCTTTTCCAAGATTACCCGCAAATGCAGTTCGCCCAGACCGTGAATCACCGTCTCCTTAGTGACGCTGTCCCGTGTCACGTTAAAACAGGGATCCTCCTCCTGAAATTTCGACATCGCATCGGCGATTTTCTGTTCGTCACCTCGGCGCTTGGGACTGATCGCCAGTCCCTGCATTGGTTCGGGAAAAGTCAACGGCAGCAGGTGCAACCCCGAACCATCCTGGGTGTCCTGCAGAACCGCATTGAATCGAACATCTTCGACCTTGACGACCGCAGCGATATCGCCAGGAACGGCCGAAGGAATCTCTTCGTGCTTGGCACCCTGAAGCTTGAAGAGGTGCCCCACCTTGAACGGTCGCTTGCTCCCATCAATATAAAGTTGCGTGTCCTTGGTCACCGTACCCCGATGCACCCGGAACATGCATAGCTTGCCCACAAAAGGGTCAATCCGAATCTGGAATACATGGGCCAGTACCGGCTGCTCGGGGTCAGGATCGGCGTAAACTGGATCCTCGCCGTCGCCTTGGAAGGGGTGGGGGTTGCCCTCCACTGGATTCGGGAGCAAGTTGACGACAACATCGAGAAACGCCTCGATACCCACCGGCTGCTCCTGCTCTGCATGAGGGCGAGCTGCAACAAAAAAGATCGGGACCAAATGGCCCTGGCGCAGCGCTTTCTCGAAGGGAACGTGCAGCTGCTCAGGGTTTAGCTCACCCTGTTCGAGATAGGTCTCCATCAACTGCTCATCGACCTCGACCACCTGGTCGACGATCGCCGTGTGGGCATCGGCAACTGACCCGAAATCTGCCTCACCCTCGGCCTTGTTGAATACGTCTATGACGGTGCTGCCGCCGCCCGAAGGCAAATTTATTGGTAGACATGCCCGCCCGAACATTTCTTGGATCGAACCCACGAGGGCCTCCAGATCAATGTTCTCAGCATCAATCTTGTTGATCACAATCATCCGGCAAAGATTTCGTTCCCGAGCTCGATCCATCATGCGCCGGGTTACAGATTCGATACCGGTAACGGCATCCACGAGAACAACTATGGTTTCTGCTGATGGCATGGCCGCTACCGCATGGCCAATAAAATCGGGGGAACCGGGCGTGTCAACCACATTGATGTGCTTACCGGCGTGGTCGCAATGGACTACAGACGCCGCGAGGCTGCGCCCGTGGTCCTTTTCTTCATCAGCAAAATCACAAGTCGTGTCGCCCTTCTCAACACTTCCCGTGTGACCGATAGCACCTGATGCGTGCAGCATCGCCTCTACGAGACTGGTCTTGCCCGCGCCCGCATGGCCAGCCATGACAATATTGCGGATGTCGGAGGTGGTGTATTTTGGCATATCGTACGACTCCTTCTGTCCATTTTCCCAAATCGTCTGCCCATTTAGTCCTAACCCAATCAATGACACCCGACAGTGAATTCTCCAGATGCCATCAATCGTGGCTTTTCACCGCCACCCTCAACAAAGCCGGCCCCCTTACCCTTGGCCGCAGCATGGACTTCACCTATATTCTCATCGGCAACCCCAAGCCGATACCCAATCTGCAGGGCATGACCCCGCCTCAGCACCGAACCAACCAGTATAAACAATCCGCTTACAAATCGTCGCCCCAGCAACCCTCTCAGCGGACCAAGTTGTACTTCAAGATGCACCAGATCGCGCGCAGACCATCACGCCAGCCGATCTTCTTACCCTCGGCATAGGTCCGGCCAGCATAACTGATGCCCACCTCGTAGATCCGCCAATGCTGCCGAGCTACCTTAGCGGTGATCTCCGGTTCAAATCCAAACCGATGTTCCTCGATCTGGATACCCTGAATCACCTCTCGTCGAAATAGCTTGTAGCACGTTTCCATGTCCGTAAGGTTCATGTTGGTAAACATATTGGACAGGAGCGTCAGGAATCGGTTACCCAGCGAATGCCAAAAATATAGCACCCGGTGCGATTCGCCACCTGCGAACCTGGAGCCATACACAACGTCGGCTTTATTCTCAAGGATCGGCTGCATAAGCTTGACAAACTCCTGCGGGTCATACTCAAGATCGGCATCCTGCACGATCACTAGATCCCCGCGGGCCGCGGCAAAACCAGTCCGCAACGCTGCACCCTTGCCCATGTTCTGGTCGTGGTACAGCACCGTCAGATCGGCGTCCTGCGCGGCCAACTGGCTGAGCCGATCACAGGTGCCATCCGTTGACCCGTCGTCCACCAGAATAATCTGCTTGTCCAAATCGACCGCTCGTACCGCCTCGATGATGTGTTCGACGGTTTGAACCTCGTTGTACACCGGGATGATCACAGAAAGTTGCATTGCAGGCTCGGAGGACGGGTTGCCTAGTATATCGCTATTACAGCCGCCACTACACATAACCACGACGTGCAATGTAACCCGTAAAAGGCTGCTGCAACTAATGCCGTCAGATCGAAAAACGGACCGCGGTCTGGATAAGACAGACTTCCAGCAGCGTCCTCGTCGCTAACCTCAGTCGCCGATAGCATGTTGATGATGCAGACGACAACCGCCCCCAAATACCTGGACCTAGCCGCACTGGACCATGGGCATCTGTGGCATCCATTCACGGCCATGCGCCAGTGGAGAGAACAGCCGCTTCTGACAATCGAGCGGGGCGAAGGCCCCTTCCTGATCGACACCCAGGGTCGGCGCTATATCGACGGAGTTTCCAGCCTCTGGTGTAACGTTCATGGCCACCGTGTCACGCAGATTGACCAGGCGATCCGGGACCAATTGGATCAGATTGCACACACCACCCTGCTAGGGTTGGGGTCGGTCCCGTCGATGCTACTGGCTGAACAGCTGTGCCAGATCGCACCCCACCCCCTGAACAAGGTGTTCTATTCTGATGCCGGTGCTACGGCGCTCGAAGTCGCGTTCAAGATGGCTGTCGGATACTGGCACCATCTTGGTCACCCCGGCAAGCGCCGGTTCGTCAGTCTGGCCGGGGCCTATCACGGAGATACCACCGGGAGCATGTCGGTTGGCTTCAATGACCTGATGCACCGCCCCTTCCTGTCGATGGTATTCGACGTCACTAGCTTTCCCAGCCCGAATCCTTGCCAAATTCCGCCATCCAATCGGCCACAGGCAGTGCCCCACCGTTGGCCCAGTGAAGATGAGCAGCCAAACATGCAGTTGCGCGACCACTGCCTGCAGCATCTCGATAGCATCCTCCAAGATCAGGCACAAGAAACAGCCGCAGTTGTGGTTGAACCGATCGTGCAGGGTGCGGCAGGAATGATCTGCCAGCCACCGGGTTTCCTAGCGGGCGTGGCCGAATTGGCACACAAGCACAATGTTCTGCTGATTGCTGATGAGGTGGCGACCGGATTCGGGCGCACTGGCACAATGTTCGCGGTGGAACACGAACTGCAACCGAACGACTCGGGGCCAAGGGTGGACATTATGTGCCTGGCCAAAGGGCTCTCTGGCGGCTATCTGCCGCTGGCAGCCACCCTGTGCACCGACGCCATTGAAGAAGCCTTCTGCAATAAGCCGCATCAGCTCGAGCCGAGCCGCATGCTCTACCACGGCCATACATACACCGGCAATGCCCTGGCATGTGCCGCTGCGCTGGCATCTCTCGAACGTTTCGAGTCCTGCCAACTGCTTAAGCACATCCAGGCCAGCACTGACCTGATCCACCAGACGCTAGAACCACTGCGTGACTGCGACCGGTTCCCGCACGTGCTGGATGTCCGCCAGCGCGGCATTATGGTGGGAATCGAGTTGGCCCGGAACCGGCGCACCGCCGAACCTTTCGACCCCGCACAACGGATCGGGGTGGCTCTGTGCCAAGCCATGCGCCAAAAAGGGTTGATTCTTCGTCCGCTGGCAGACGTACTAGTGCTGATGCCCATCCCCGCCATGGACCATCAGACCCTTGACCAGATGTTGCAGATCGTGGTCGAGACCCTGGAACAGTGGCCGATCGCGACATGACCCCTCCCCTGCCGCTGCAAGCCACAAGACTCCGACCTGCCAATTCGACACGCCTGTAGCCACACCCCACCCGTACTCGGCAGCCGCCCCCAACCCACGAGAACCGTCGTGAATATGTAAAAGTATTTAAATTAGACACTTACGTTCAAATTGCGGAGACGGGATACTCGGTCTGCTACTTGCATTTCAACTTATGAGATGGTGAATGTACGCCCCCATGATGATACGCGGTTCAACGTACTGCTGACTGAGGACCGCGAGCATGCCAACGAGCATTGGACGCGGCAACTGCCCAGGCTTCTGCGACCCCAAGGGGTACATGCATTCATCGCCCAAACGGGTCAGGAAGCGGTGCAACTGATCCGCCGCTGTGAAATCCATACCGCTGTGATCGATCTGGCCACACCCATGCACAACGAAGTAGCCACCACCAGTGGACCCGGAGGCCTGTGGCTACTGGATGTACTGCGCCGTGAACCGAACAACCTACCCGTGGTCGTGGTCAATTCCCGGACAGGATCCAGCCGGGAGATCAAGAGATTCCTCAACGAAGCCCTACGGAGGGGCGCCTTTTCTGTGATCAATCGACCCGTGCAGCTTGAGGTGCTGCTGGGCATTATTGCCCGGGTGGTGGACCGACAGTACGACGGTCTCTGGCCCACCCATTCGAATCCAAACCATCTACCTAAAACGGCCCATGAATGAACGAACCCCAGTCCAAACCCATAACCCTGACTCCCCCTTGGACTAAAAAATTGAATGCCAATGGACGAGGTGGCGCCACGCCACTGTCCATCTTTACCCTCTTGCAACCTCTTACCGAAGGAGCTCACTGATGAATGTTCGTCCCCTTGGAGACAAAATCCTGGTTCAACGCGTCGAAGCCGAGGAACGCACCGTCTCGGGTATCTATCTACCAGAATCGGCCAAGGAAAAACCCCAGCAAGCCAAGGTAATTCGCGTCGGCGACGGACGGGAACTGGACAATGGCCAGCGTGCACCGTTCTCCGTCCAAGAAGGTGACACCGTAATTATCGGCAAATGGGGAGGTACGGAAATCAAGATCGATCAGGAAGAATACATGGTGATGGGCGAAGACGAAGTCCTTGCCATCGTGGACTAGATGCGGCTCCGGGGCGCGTCGCCCCGACAGGTCGACCGACCTAGAGATCCAAGCGACTGCGGCTAGAAGAGTCGGTCCCGGGATCGGATAAATACAAAGAAAAAACATTTAAGGAGTAAAACAACATGGCTGCCAAGAGCATCAAATTCAATCAGGAAGCAAGAGAGAGCATCCGCCGGGGCGTGGCGAAGCTCACCAAAGCCGTTCGCACCACCCTTGGTCCATCCGGACGCGTTGTGGTTCTGGAGAAATCCTTCGGATCACCCACCGTCACCAAAGATGGAGTCACGGTTGCCAAAGAGATTGAGATCGAAGATCCAGTAGAGAACATCGGCGCCCAGATGGTCAAGGAAGTTGCATCCAAGAGTTCAAAGGATGCCGGTGACGGCACCACCACGGCCACGATCTACGCCGAAGCCATCTTCACTGAGGGCCTCAAGAACATTACTGCCGGTGCCAATGCGAACCAGATCAAGCGTGGGATTGAGAAGGCGACGA
>Ga0310123_10002881_pt1 | contig 13551 bp, 7 predicted proteins | sample CB6_AW_1057_MG_FD_203505 | JGI IMG/M metagenome (GOLD analysis project Ga0310123, IMG submission 203505) | Marine microbial communities from Western Arctic Ocean, Canada - CB6_AW_1057 | ecosystem: Environmental > Aquatic > Marine > Oceanic | place: Canada: Western Arctic Ocean | collected... | reverse complement strand
CTGGGACCTGAAGATGGCAGTCTACGCCGCCATGGTAGACCGGATGGACCAGAACATCGGCCGGGTGCTGGAGAAAATCCAACAGCTGGGCAAAGAACGGAACACCCTGGTGCTGTTTTTGTCCGACAACGGCCCCAGCGACGAGTACCGAACCAGTACTCCAGAGATTCCACCGGGACCCGTCGAGTCCTACCGGACCGTCGATCTACCCTGGGCGAACCTCAGTAACACTCCGTTTCGCCAGTTCAAACGCTGGAATCACGAAGGAGGAATCTCGACTCCGCTGATCGCCTACTGGCCTGATGGGATCAAGAACCGGGGCAGCATCAACCACGAAATCAGCCACCTGATCGATATCATGGCCACGGTCATCGAGATCGCCGACACCGAGTACCCCTCGACCTACGACGGCCACAAGGTCACACCCCTTGAGGGCAGGAGCCTGGCGCCAACATTTCAGGGTGACAAGCGACCGGGCCATGACGCCCTGTTCTGGAATCAACAGGGTCTCTGGCGGGCCGTGAGAATGGGAAACTGGAAGCTGGTATCACCCGATTATTCCATCCAATACAACCCCTGGCGGGCTGACAGAATCGGTCGTGACCTCGAAGATCCACCCACAGATCCCTATTCCCTATGGGAGCTATACGATCTGGAGGCCGACCGAACCGAGCAAACCAATCTCGCCGAAAAATACCCGGATCGTGTCCGCGAGATGATCGAGATGTATGAGGCGTGGGAGAAAAGGGTCCGGGTGGAGTGAGAGTTGATTCGTCCTGAATAATCCAGCGCGGCTTGGGGCGGCACTAACCAGACACTGAAGTGAAATTGGAATGCAGTTTAATGCAGTTATAAGTTCCTGGGAGCACGTCCTTACGCCGAAGGTGTTATTGCGTGTAGCCCAGGGTTGGCGAAGCGAGCTACCCTGGGCTACACGCAATAACACCTTCGGCGTAGGGGAGGTCCCCTCAAAGTTGTCTCCCCGGATAATCCGGTGCCAGCTGTGGGCCTCTCTTGGCCTGATTACAAGTTTCTTTCAGCTGTGCCAACCCACACACGTCTGAGATTCTGGTCTTTGCCGGCTGGAACTGAGATCTGCTTGTATCTCCTGAATTTTCCTAGCCCGGATTGCTCATCGCTTGTCGTAGCGAGGCGCCGCAAGGGCCGTCCTGGCAAGGCTTGCGACCGAGGCCGCCGCAGTCGTACTTTGACAGTACGTCGAGGCGGCCGACCGAGCTCAACACAGCCAGGACGGATGATTGCGGCGGCACAGTAGACCAGCGATGAGAAACGCTGGCTAGGGCCTTACATCGATCGCGACTTCGTCCAGCGTCGGGGTGCTGCCGCCGTTGGGAGTCGTCAGGACTGCGCGGTACTGAAACCACCCTTCCCCGGGCGAGATTTCCAGCGCCTTACCTGATTCCTGATAGAAACCAGAACTACCCAGGGGTCCCTGCCAGGACGCCTTCTCCAACCCAGCCTTGGAAGACGCGCTCCGGACCTGGAACTTGACCCCTGTCCCATGTGGCGTCTCCGCTTTCCAGCGGATGCGTCCGGGACGCTTTCCATCGGGACACTCTAGCGAAGCCGAAATGTACTCCTCCTGCAGCTTCCGGTCGTAGATGTTGCCGACATCGCGGAGCCGACCGAAATGAGGTCCGAAGGTCTGGAACCAATGGCGTCGCGCGTAGGAGTAGCCGTCCTGCCCGCCCCAGTAGATATTGCTGCCGACCGAGTGGTCTCCCCGCTCCAGATGATTGATGATCACGAGATCCATCCAGGAGTCCTGATTCAGATCCGCCACCGACAGGGCACTCGACGACTCGGCGGGCAGACTGGTGCGGCGAGATTCGCTGTAGGAACCGCCCGCAGCGCCCCAATAGATGAAGGCGGGTATGCTTCGGGTGTGATAGGCGTGATAGTTGGTCATGACGATGTCCAGGTTGCCGTCCTTATCCAGATCCGCTACTGCCTGTTCCAGGGAGTCATAACTCTCCAGCGTGGTGGTTCGGTCCGAGCTGAAGCCATCCTTACTTCCCCAGACCAGGATCGCCTGTTGGGTAGGACGTCCGAAGCGCTTGGGATCCCAGCCGCCGCCAAAGATCAGATCCAACCAACCGTCACCATTGAGGTCCGCTATCTCCGGATTGGAAGTAGGCTGAACCTTCAGGACGGTGTGCTTCTTGCTACTGTAGTCACCCCCGACGGAGCCCCAGAAGAGATCGACATGTTCCGAATCCACGTCGCTGAAGATGAGGTCGAGATAGCCATCCTTGTTGAAGTCGGCGATTCGGCTCGCCTGCCCGAGGCGGATGCCCAGTTTCAGCTCGCTACGGCGCGATTTGTCGTGACCCTGCTCACTGCCCCACAAAATCCACGCGGTTGGCGAAGGATCGTTGTAGGCGGTCCCGAAGATGGTGACCAGATCTAGATAACCGTCCCGGTTCAGGTCGGCGACCGAGACCCCGTTGGCACCCTCGATATCCAGGTCCCTTTCCAGCTTATAACCATCCGCCCCACCAGCGAAGATGGAGCCCTGCGGGAAGATCAGATCGACCCAGCCGTCCTGGTTCAGGTCGGCCGTCGTCGCGAGCCCTCCGTCGCCTGGAACCACGCTGACCAAGCCAGGTGAGTAGTAGTGCCGAGCATTGCCCCAGTAGACGAGCGAAGGGATGCTGCGCCCCTGGGCTCCGCTATTCTGGTTGATGATTACCAGATCCTGGTCTCCGTCTCGATCCAGGTCTCCCGCTACCGTGCTCACCGCCCCAAAGCTCTGCAGTTCCCTACGGTGCGCGCGGTGGAACCCTTCCGGACCGTTCCAATAGATATAGGAATTTACGTCTGAGGTGCCCTCGTCGTGCTTGTTGGAAAAGGTGACATCGACCCATCCGTCGCCGTTGAGATCGGCCAGCGCCGCGTCGGTAGCCGCCAGGGTCGGCAGTTCGGTGCGTCGATCGCTGGCATAGCCGTCCCTGCTGCCCCAGTAGATATAGGATGAATTTCCCTTGCTATTGGCCACTACCACTTCCGGGTATCCGTCCCGGTTGAGATCACCCAACTCGCCGTCCTCTGCACCCTGGGAAGGAAGCTCGACCCAGGTCTCTCGGGAGAGGCCCTGCCCGCTGCCTCGATGAATCGTCAGCCGGTCGTCCTTATGGGCCAGAACCAGGTCAAGGTGCTTGTCCCCGTCCAGGTCCGCCAGGTTGGCTCCTATGGCGTCACCCAGCTTCCACTCTTCCCCTGGCGTCTTGAAGCCTTCGGCTCCACCCAGATACAACACCAGGCTCTGCTTTTGGGAGTTATTGTTCAGGAAGAGGGCGTCCCCATAGCCATCCTCGTTCACGTCTCCGGCGACTACGTCGGCGGCACTGGTGGTGGCCAGGACCTCGCGCCGCTCCTTGTCGAAGCCCCGTGGACCGTTCCAGTAGACGTACGACTCCAGATGCATATCGAAGCCGAAGCGCTCTCCCCCTTCGATACCCCGGTTTGAAAAAGCCAGGTCGACGAAGCCGTCTCCGTTGAAGTCCGCCGCCGCCACACCGCCAGCCAAGAGGGTCGGCAGCTCCGTCCGACGATCTCGTTGATAGCCTCTTTCACTGCCCCAGTAGACAAGCCCCATCATGTGGACCGAATAGTTATGGATAAAGTTGCAGAAGACGATTTCGGGATAGTCATCTCCATTGAGGTCTACAACTATCGAGCGGCCACCGCCGTCGCTGGGCAAGCGCGTCACTCCTTTGTCGCGGACCTTGATCTGGCGCAACAGACGCGCCAGCGGCTGCTGCTCGGGCAAAGGAGGCAGGATGGACTCGGGTCCACCCTTCTTGCCCCAATAGACCAGCGCGTCGGTATTCTCCAATGGGTTGTGATCCTGGATCACGAGGACGTCGAGATAGCCGTCATTATTCAGGTCCCAACGGTAGATCATTTCTAGCCGGCCGGAGCGGGTGATGTAGAGATTGGTTCCGCCGTCGCCGATTCGACCCGCCGCAAAGTCCTCGTGGCTGGTGTGGGTGATCCAGCTCTCGTATTTGTCTCCGGCCAGGGCGGACCCCAAGAGGGCGGTCACGACCAAAAATGTTCCTAGTGTCTTGCTCATTTTGTATTTCCCCTGCATTTGCCCGACGAGCACACACGATCAACCGTGCAACTCCTACCTATTCTCGCAGATTTCGACGTAGAAGCGTTCCTATACATAGGATCAAAGGATCCTAGTCCTCTTGGCGCAATGTCTGTGGTTAACGCGAGGCGTGATACGGATCGCGTTAAGAAGCTCTTGTGACAACTTGTCCGGCTTGATGATTAGCAGGGGCCGGCTTCTTAAAGCGACTGGCGCAGCAACAGCTGCGGGTCTACTGTCGGTTTGTGCGAGCACAAAGGACGACGGAACGAAGAAACGATGGCTACGCTGTTCTTCCTGGCTGCCATCATTTTACCAGTGGTGCTTGCTAACTCCCTTCAAGTTTTTCCTTTTTATGGAAACCCAACATAGGACGAAAAGAAAAAGTGGCCTCTGTGGTCCACAGACGCTAGCCCCCTAGAGATGCGAGGCCATTTCCCGCCTGGCGACGTTTCCCTGCGTGAAGCCGGGCGCGGTGATCGGGAAAGAATCACCCCGCCTGCAGTTGCGGTGCCCGGCTCAAGTCAACCTTAAGCAAAGTGTAGCAAGCAGGGCTGAAAAGTTGGGCCAGATTTGGGCCATTTTGGGCCTGATTTCCATAGAAATAATAGAAATGACTGCCTTGAGTAGACAGACAAGCCCGAGCTTGGATTTGTCCTTTTTTCAGTGAGATGCGGCGAAACCCGCATGGATAAAGGTGGTAGCCCCAACGGGAGTCGAACCCGTGTTACCGCCTTGAGAGGGCGGCGTCCTAGGCCACTAGACGATGGGGCCACCGTGCTTCTAGGTTTTTAGCCGAATGACTCGTCGATGTCAAATTGATGGGCCCCCGCAAGGAGTCTTCCGACAGTCAGCGTCGATACCTTGCCAGGTGCTCGAGGAGGTAGTCTTCCAGTAACTCCGGATCGGTCGTCATCTGTTCGACCTGCACCCAGGTGAGCTCAAAATCGAAGGACTGTACCCGCTCATGCTGGATACGAAAATGAATGCCCGGGTCCTCTTCCCGTGACTCCACCTTGGCGTCGACACCCAGGTGGAAAAAGACAAAATCTCCCATCCTTTCGAGCAAGATCCGCCCGAGCTCTAAATGATTCATTCCCGGTCACAATTTTTCGAACTTTTTTTGATCCTCAGATCGAACTTTCCCAGAGCCGCAGACATCTAACACACTAACCTATGTGTTCCATGCAAAGGGGTCCTGGGAACGGAAACCTCCCCCCTAACCAGGACCCCTTTTGTGGTGTAGGCCCACTTCCCCCAATCGTCTCAGTCTGAGGTGTTTGTAGCGGCGAGGACATGCCGCTTCGCTATCCTGTGACATCCATCGACATCGTTATTATTCGAAATGTCGTGTCTGCAGCTTTTCCGCGACGTGGTCCGTCTGATCTACAACCGAAGCAGCCCCAACACCCATGGCAATTGCAACTGCCTCACTGATCTCTTCCTTCGCACTGGGGAGCTGCTCCTGGGCGGTCAGGGTCTCTGGTTAACATTGCCCTAAAGCGAAGGCCACTGGTATTGACCCCAATACACTACCTGGATCGCGGGAAGGGAGCGTTGTCGTGGGAAGCATCTTTCACAAGAATGACCGAAAAGGCCGGAAGGTTTGGTACGTGGACTACTACGCTGAGGGCATCCGGAAGCGAGAGCGAGTGGGTTATAATGAGCGCGAGGCCGCAGAAGCCCTGCAATCGCGGATGACCGACATCCGGAGGCAGAAATTCGACGGCATCTTCCCAGAGTCTGACTACTATCTTTCAGAGATCAAGCAACAATATCTGAGCTACTCAAGAACTAGTCGAAGCCTAGGCAGCTATGAGAGGGAAGAGGGCATCATCCAGAAACAGCTCATTCCCGTTTTTGGCAGGACCCCCCTCAACCAGATTTCCAGAGAGCAGGTTGAGGACTATCGAGGTCAGCGCATCGACCAAGGTAAAGCTCCGGCCACGATTAATAAGGAGTTGTGGCTCCTGAAGCACATCGTCATGAAGGCGGTCGAGTGGGGAAAGATCCGAACCAATCAGATTGCTGACGTAAAGCCCCTGAAGACTCTACCAGGACGAGTCCGTTACCTAGAGCTGGAACAGATCCCAACGCTGTTGAACGCCTGCCCTGCGTGGCTCAGGCCAATCGTACTGATCGACATGAATACCGGCATGCGCCGCTCTGAGATCTTGAGCTTGCGAATATCAAACATCGATCGAAGGCAGCGCCTTATTGTTCTTGAGGAGACCAAGAACAACGAACGGAAGGCTATTCCCATGAACAGAACGGTCTGGGAGGTCATCGAGAGCCTACCGCCTCGTGTAGATTCACCCTATCTGTTTCGTGAACAAGATGGCAAGCCTATCAAGCCAGCAAAGGTTTCAGTCGCCTTCAAAAAGGCCTGCTCAAGAGTAGGCATTAAGGATTTTCGCCTGCATGATCTCCGTCACCATTTCGCTTCCTACCTTACGATGAAGGGGCAGCCTCAGCGGGCGGTTCAAGAACTCCTCGGCCACAAGGATCCGAAGATGACGGCGCGGTACTCGCATCTGTCGCCCGGGTATCTTGAATCAGTCGTGCACTCGCTCGACGATCTGGGCGTAGAGAGCGGAATGAACTCTGGAGTGGACTCCGGTTGAACTTGGTGGCCATCTGGTGCCCATTTGGTGGCCGAAACAGGGTAAAATACGTTGAAATGAGGGAAATAGTAGAAATGGAGGAATCGACCTAACTCTAATAGAATCAATTATCTATATGATTTTAAACTAGTTACGTGAAACTGCTCATTTGCCCTCTCAAGGCGGTAACACGGGTTCGACTCCCGTTGGGGCTACCATCTTTATCCCACGTGGATCTCGCCCTATCTTGCTGGAAATGTAGACTTCAGAGCCTGGTTGGCCTTGGTCGCATGTTTCTGCCGAGGCCGACTGATTTCTATTGTTTCTACTGAAAGTTGGCACAAATCTGGCACAGGGATAGGGCTGCACCAATCACAAAAGGGTGACCTGTTGCCTGTTCCTCGTTGAGTCCGGTTGAGATCGTCCAAATGCGACGACAAAAGTGACACAGGGCCACCCAGTGCGACACAGGGACTCGAACCCTTTCCGGTCGGCTCTAAATACGTTGCCAACTCAATCCCGAACCAATGACGAAGTTGGTCATCTGGACCAGCCTGGCAGGGAATCACACGTCAGCTGGACCATGAGATCCTGGTGAGCCTGAGGGGGCTGAGGTTTCTGGAGTTTAGGGACGGGCAGCAGGGAGCCAGTTCAGTTGTACGAAGCAACTGTCGCCTTCAGCCGATCGGCAAGGTCGAAGATCTCATCTAAGCCGTCAATCGCGACCCGCTCTTCCTTCTTGTCTTTGTCGAAAAGACCAACGTACTTCTGGCCTGAATTGAACCAGAGGCGACAGAGCGGTTTTCGGTTGTTGTCATCCAGCAGCACGCTAAAGTAGGACCTTTTGTCTCTTTGGGCGACTCGCTTTGGATCTACGACCTCTCGGAGAATCGCCTTCACTATGGAGTAGGCTTCCAGTTCCTCCACGGTGGTGACAATTTTCTTCTCACCCTCCGTATCTCCGAGCGTCTCGTCCGTCGGAGCGGATTCCGGAGTATTGGTGTCTAGTTGGGTACCCTCCGTGCCAGCGAGAGCAGATTTCAGACGCTCGTTGATTTGCTCGTTTACGAATTCAGCTGACCACAGACGGGCACAAGATGTGCCTGGAGGCCGTAGAGGGTGCCTTTGGTGCGGATATCGATTACTCTATGCTCCACAAGCTGTATGGCGCAGATCCCGAACCGGACAAGCGTTACAGTCCAGCCAAGTGTATCGGAGTAACGCACCAGCCCTTCATGGGCGACCCGGACCCGGATCATGTTTCAACCAGCATCGTGGAAAGACAGAACTTGAACATGAGAATGAGCATGCGCCGATTCACTCGGTTGACCAATGCTTTCAGCAAGAAGGTCGAGAACCTGGCCCACGCCGTGAGTCTTCACTTCATGTACTACAACTTCGCTCGCATCCATCGCAGTCTTCGAGTGACGCCAGCGATGGAGGCCGGTGTCTCCGATCACGCCTGGAGCATTGAGGAGATCGCAGCTCTTCTGGACAAGAAAGAGCAGGAAGCCATTGAGGCCGGAGCGCTGAAGCGATTTTATAGGAAAAGGAGTGGTTGATGGACGAGAGAGAGAATCTGATTCGCTATCTCAGGGGGTTACGCGACTACCAAGAGGAGTACCGCCGCGGGAAGGAGCGAACTGCATGGGTGGCCACTGCCCTCTATCTGTCGGCCCTCCTCGCCGCGATGAGCCAGCTACCAGCACGCCCTACCTATAGTTCCGGGCTGGTCCTCATGATTGTCATCACAGGTGTTCTTGTATGGCTTTTCGTTTGGCTAGAATTTCAGGAGCGCGGAATGGCATCGCGTCGAGTATCTGCCGCATCCAGCCTGCTTGCAAAACTAGTAGACCCCAAATTTCCCAAAGAAGGACTAAATCTAAATCATGTTTGCAGTATCCCTCCTAGCGGAGGGGCATGGCCCAAAATTTTAAAGGATGAATACTGCTGTCTGCCCGATGCGAGGGGATTCCCCTGGCAGAGGTTCTGTATATTTGCCGCGATTACCGTCTGGACATTCGGAGCGGTTTTTTACTGGCTGTGGCCGCTACTCTGTTCTCTATGTACCTAGCCCGGATTTCTCATCGCTTGTCGTAGCGAGGCGCTGCAAGGGCCGTCCTGGCAAGGCTTGCGACCGAGGCCACCGCAGTCGTACTTTGACAGTACGTCGAGGAGGCCGACCGAGCGTAACACAGCCAGGGCGGATGATTGCGGCGGCGCAGTAGACCAGCGATGAGAAATGCGGGCTAGTTTCTTGTGTTCTTTGAGAAGTTGTCCGAAAAGTCATCACGAGTTATCGACTTCCTGAGCACCGGGTGAGAATGTCGCCAATGGAGTGGCCGACCTACTTGGCTGTAAAGGGGCAAGACGACGAGGAAAGAGATGAGTCTCTTGTCATTACCAACTGTTGTTGGGGAGCGCTACTTTGAACAAGTTTACCGAACCTCCGACCTGGGTTAGATCGATTTGTAGCTACTTTCGAGACTTTTTAGACACGACTTTAAAAAGTCCCGAGCACCCAAACGCTCAATTTCTTCGCGTGATCGAACGGGTATTCTTACTGGAGTATCACTAGCAAAATACCCTGAACTTTACCGTGACATTTGGAAGAAGCTTGCACAGCCTTTGGGTTCTGATCTTTCCCTCGAAATCATTGTCCGACGGGATAAATATAGATCGCGCCTAAGTAAGAATTTATTCGAGGTCATCCAAAGACAGATTGGGGCCATTACTGAAGAGGAATTATCGCGAATTAAAGATGATGCGAAGGTAACCGCTCGTGAAAGTCGCAAGGATCTATCAAGTGATCCGGAAAGATACTCAGACCACATTTTAAACCATCTTAAAACTGACCTGTTGAGGACTGCTGTAAGCCCTCTGATTGATCAACTTGACACTTTCTTTGAGAACCAAGGAAGTGATGGCTACGAAAATGTTTACAATCTTGAGGAAGAACTTGGCGAGCGTCTCATTGAGCAAATTTCCGAACCAATGGCTTCCGCAATTGCAGAAGCTATCGTCGACAATCAATTTGATCGGGTAGACGAACTCATTGACGATGCCTGCGACCCCGTCCCCATCAGGCGAAGTTTCGTCTCGTATTTTGAGAATTTGACTACGGGCGATTTTTTTCAAGAATTAACCGAACTTCGCTCCACCCTCAAGCTTAAGGATAATTTCCAAATCTATATCTATGCCTGCGCGGTAAGATTTGGACAAAGCCGCTACCCTCTCTTTTATTTTCCTGTCGAGGTCAGCTTATCTGCATCTACTTTTACAGTTCGGGCGGACCCTCACCTCTTCATTAACAAAAAGGCAATTGATTTTGCTTCAGGTGAAATTTCCCGAGACATCGGCCATCATGTATCTCTCCCGTTGCCGGAGCGGATCATTTACTTGTCGCAGGGCGACAGGTTTCTAACAGTAATCCAAACCCTCCTTGACGATCTGACTGCAACACTATCTCTCAATGGGTCGATTGATTTGACCGATTTCGGATCGCAAAAAAGTTCACGATCCCAGATCGTCATCGATAACAGTTTGCATTTTGCAGCTTTTGACCAGTCAGATGAGTCTCTGCTCAACGATTATGAAGAGTTGTTGCAAATCTTAGATAGCGAGTCAGAAGCCGCTGATGACTTCATTGCTTTGGTTAAGAACTTTATGTTTTCGGAGAGCCAGTCATTTGAGGATACTATCGATAAAGAATGGGGTGAATTGCCTCTACCCGATCGACTGGTTTACGAATCGCCCGTACCGCTCAATGAGGAACAAAGAAAAATACTTAGAGGACTCAACTCTGATGGGTGCCGCTTCATTGCTGTGGAGGGACCTCCTGGGACTGGAAAATCGCACACAATTACGGCTTGCGTGTTTGATGCCATTCTGAACCACAAAAATGTTCTGGTCTTGTCAGACAAAAAGGAGGCTCTCGATGTTGTCGAAAACAAAATTCGACAGACTCTAAAAACCGTGCGGCTAAGTGAAAGGGTGCAAGATCCGATTCTCCGGCTCGGCAAGCAGGGCAGCACATATACGAAAATCCTGGCTCCTAAAACGATTCAGCAGTTAAAACAAAGCCACCAAGTGGCCCTTAGACAATCCTCTGATCTTGATAAGGCGATTGCACAAAAAGAGAACTCAATCAAAACAGATATCGAAGAAGTTGATACGACATCAAAAGCAATCGCTATCCAGGAAATTGCCCAGTCGCAAAGAAATGAAAGAGAGTTTGAAGAAGTCCTGGACGATGCGGAAGGCGCTTTTTCCGATCCGTGCTTGACGGGCGGAATCCTTGCGGCAAAGCAGATTGGCGACTTCACCGGGAACTCTGAAATAAGAGTCCTTCTTGATGTTTTGGGGGAACCGCTCACTATCGATTCTTTAGATGATCTGCTTGAGATTCAGCAGCGGATTAACTCTGGTGCGGAAAAAGTGAAAACTACGCATGCGATGCGGTTCTTTAAAGGCTTTTCAGTCGGTAGCCTTTCCCGCTTGGGTCAATTAATACGCGAGTACCAAAACTGCCGCTCTCCCCTGTTTGGCTTTTTGTTTTCCAAAAGCCGAGCGCGGGACATTGATCGCCAATTCGGCTCTGAATTTGAGTGTGTCTCGGCTATTGATGCCCATAAGCACTTTGACAGACTTCAGAAGGCTGAGGAGGGTATCCGTGCTGCAATTTCCGATCTTAAGTTGGCGAGAATCTCAAAGCCCTCGGAATTAAATCTCGCGCTTTTTCAATATCTTCGGAACATTACCATTAATTCCGAGGACATAAATTCAACACAGAACGCAATCGACACACTCCGATCATCGCTAGAACAAGATCAAGACGATGACTTTGAAGCTATAGGAATTACCCTGGAGAATTTGGAAGACTACGCCGAGGGCTCAAGCTCACCGGTAAGGACTCGTCTGGAAAAGGTCGCCTTACATTGCGAACACATAAATGAGATTACGAGGACATTTGAAGCGGTTCCAGAAATGGATTATTCGGCTGAATTGGAAAAGCTTGAGCAACTGCAAACCCGACGTCTGGCAGATACGATTGATGGCCGGGTTGTTAATTTTGCCAATACTAGAAAAAACGTTGCTGCCCAAATCAAAACAATTATTCGAAAAAAGCAGAAATTCCCCAAAGACCTTTTTGAAGTCTTACAGGAAGCCTTCCCAATAATCATCTCAGGCATTCGCGATTACGCAGAATATGTTCCCCTGGAACATGGCCTTTTCGACATAGTGATAATTGATGAGGCCAGCCAAGTCTCAATCGCGCAAGCGTTGCCATCATTCGTTCGGGCTAAGAAAGTTTTGGTTCTTGGTGACAGAAACCAATTCTCAAACGTCAAGACCGTGAATGCTTCAATAGCAACAAACCAAAATTACAAGAGCCTTGTTTTGGAGAAATTCCGAGATGAGGAACATCCGAATGAGGCGATGCTCAATCAGATTAAGATGTTCGACATCAAAACAAGTGTTCTCGATTTTATCGATCACATCGCTAATTTAAAAATCATGCTTCGCAAACACTTTCGTGGCTATCCGGATTTGATTGGGTTCTCCTCTGAATATTTTTATGAGGGCGCTCTCCAAGCAGTAAAAATCCGCGGAAAGCCGATTGACGATGTTATTCAATTCGCCGAGGTAGAAAATGACGGCTTGCTTGAGCTGCAGGGCAATATCAATGGTCCAGAAACAGCCGCTATCATAAAAGAATTGGGGGAACTGTCCAAAATGGAAGAGCCGCCAGACGTCTGCGTGATTACGCCGCATACGGAGCAGCAGCGCCATATATGGAACAGCATACAGAAACGTACGGATTCATCAAATCTTATAGACAAGCTTAAGTTACGAGTGTTCACCTTTGACACCTGTCAGGGCGAGGAGGCCCATACCATCCTCTACAGTATGGTTGCGACCGAAAACCGCGACAAACTGAATTACATATTCGCAAAGGATATGGAAAACTCGGGAGATGTTGAAGATGTCTTGAGATTGCAACGACTAAACGTAGGTTTTAGTCGTGCCAAAGAGAGAGTGTGTTTCTTCCATTCAAAACCTATTAATGAATTTTCAGGTTCAATTGGAACCGCACTTTCTCATTTTTATAGCACCCTCGAGGAAGGCAGAAAGGGTCCCGACATCAGTGATACGGACCCCTCATCGCCAATGGAGGCTGAGGTTTTACATTGGCTTCGTGAAGCGCCACTTATTGACCAACTTGGAGAGAACGTTGAAATCGATGCCCAATTTGAGCTAGGACAGTACCTGAAGCAACTCGACCCAACCTACACACACCCTGCTTACAGAGTCGACTTTCTTCTCAAAGTGCGCGGACCCAAGAAAGATGCACAGATCATTATCGAGTACGATGGCTTGAAAGAGCATTTTGAGAATCTCCCGGAAGTAGACGCCTCAAACTGTGAGGCTTATATGAAGTCTGAGGATGTTGAGCGTCAGAAGATACTTGAGAGCTACGGCTATCGTTTTTTGCGGATCAATCGTTTTAATAAGGGCTCTGATCCTGTTCGGACATTAGACGAAAGGCTTCGGAAAATTGTCGATCAATCTATCGCGGATATAGAAACACCCAAGTTGATTGAAGAGCACCGACAGCAGCAACAGTCATTAGCAGATGGTAAGAGCAAGGTTTGTTCACGCTGTAAAGCTGTCCAACTTTTAAGTCAGTTTTTTGATCAGACCCTCTCTGGTGGGCAAGGTTCATACGGGCGGATATGCATTCACTGCAAAGGCAATAAGACCGCCACACGTAGATGGCGTCCTTACTGGAGGACGCACGCGTCGCTGAAAAGACGACTCAGATAG
>Ga0310123_10002880_pt1 | contig 13551 bp, 6 predicted proteins | sample CB6_AW_1057_MG_FD_203505 | JGI IMG/M metagenome (GOLD analysis project Ga0310123, IMG submission 203505) | Marine microbial communities from Western Arctic Ocean, Canada - CB6_AW_1057 | ecosystem: Environmental > Aquatic > Marine > Oceanic | place: Canada: Western Arctic Ocean | collected... | reverse complement strand
GCGAAGTCCTTTTGGTTTCTTGTCTTACCTACTTGAACCATAGCAGTTTACGCTGCGGGCTTCGCTATTTTTATCCTCCTCTGTGAACTATGCGGGCTAACTCTCTGCAACGAAGCGAACATCGAACATCGAACATTCAACATCGAAGTACCGTCGGGCTTCCTCCGTTTCCTTCGATGTTCGAATTCAGATACCATGAAAAACCTGACGGCAGTCAGAGGCCGCACTGAAAAGAGAAAGATTCAGGTCAAAGACGGGTCAGTTCGGCGATCGCGCCGCGCGGAACATCCAGACCGATCTCCCGGCCTCCGGGGAGGGGAACGACGAGGGGTTCCGCAAGGAAGGGAGAGCGGATCCGGGCGCTCGATTCCGCCCCTTCCGGCAGGTCGAGCACGATGCGATCACCCGATGTCCCGTTGACGATGTCGCACCGCCGCGAACGCAACAGGGCAAGGCGATCACACCGTCCGGTCAGGAAGTAAATATCCTTTTCCTCCCCCGACGCGACCCACGCCTCGAGCCGTGGATCCAGCGGTGTCCGGTTCCGCCGCAGGACCCCGAGATTCGCAGCGTACCACTCGTGGTAGAATCGCAGCAATCGTTCATGCTCGGGGGCCAGCGTGGTGAGGTCCATCGAATAGGACGGGATGCCCACCGCCATCATCGTGATGACCATGATCGCGGCCGACTCCGGACTGTCCGTTCTTGCGATCGTCTGGTAGTCGTTGAGGCTGTAAGGCGTATAGGCGGCGATATACGCGGTGCGGAGGAAGTTTCCCTCGGGATTGTAGGGGGTGTCCCCCGCGCGCACCACGGTGCCCAGGTGGTGCAGCAAGGGAGTGGCGTAGTTCTGCTTGAGTTCGGTGATGTACTCCGGATGGATCGCTCTCGTCTTCTCGTCAATGCGCTCGAGCGTTCGGGACAGGCCCTCGATCATGGATGTTGTGTCGTGGGTATGCTCCGCGCTCCGGCACGGCTCCCCCGGCACGGAGTTAAAAAGGTCGTACTTGGCGCCATCCACCCCGTAGTTTCGCGCGAACCCCGCGCACAGGTCCGCCATTGCCTCCCTTGCCTCGGGGCACATGAAACACAAGGAGTGGAACTGGTTGGAGGTGAGCACAAGCTCTCCGGTCCGGTCCGCGATCAGGAGACGCTTCCTTGCCGGGAAACAACGGGCGGCCGGGGCGACGGCGTGGGGCGCGCACCAGATCAGGACCTTTCCGCCCGCCGCGTGAATACGCCGAACGAGTTCCCTGAGGTCCGGAATCTTCCCGATGTCTACGGACCAGTCTCCGACGCTGAGTTTCGTGTCCCAGCCCGTGTCGAACCCGGGACCGTACCATCCGTCGTCGATGATGTAGTTGCGGATTCCCAATTTCACCCCGGCCGCGACATTGTCCTCGATCACCTCCTCGGTAACGTCTCCGGAAAACCAGTCGGTCCAGGAACACCAATACGGAAAAAGGCTGTCGGTCGTGGTGCGGGGCGGGCGACCCGCGAGGCGCGTCAGTTCCGATGAGAATTCCCGCAGGGTATGGATCCACGTCGGATGCCGTTCCCCCGCCCCCTCCAGGAAGTAGATGTGCTCCACCACGCTTCCGTCCGTGCGCCGGCCGATGACTGTATCCGGCAATGGGTAGTCCGGCGTGCCGCGCACGATTTCGAGGGTCAACCGTTTCTTCCACGAGATCAGTGCGCGCACATGAAACGGTTCCCGGACCACGAAGTCCGTCTCTACGTTCGGACCGATCACGCCGAAGGCCAGGTCCGGGCGCTGATCGAGGCCGGTAAAGATGTAGAGCGGCATGCGCACGTTGTCGATGCGGGACTCCTGTCGGGATCCCCAGAAGCCCACGAGCTGCGTGGTGGTGGAGTAGTGCCGGCCGGTATCGGGCACGATGACCTCCCGGAAATTCCGCAGGGGGACGGACAGTCGGTAGGCGATGCGGAGAACGCGATCGTCAGGGGGAGGGGTAACCGTCACCCGGTACGGCAGATCGCCGCCGAGCGCAATGCGAATGCCCGAGTCAGCCGTGCGGGACGCGTCCGCAAAGCGGTCGAACGAGAATTCGCTTTCTTCTCCTTTCGCTGTCCAAACGTGGATGTCGAGGTTCATTGCGCGCTGCTGAGGTAATGGGTTTCAGATTGTAAATTATCATATCGCAACTTTTGATCTCTCCCGAAAGCTTATTTGAGAGTAGGCTCCCCACGGGCTCGCCCCCTATTCCCCTGGACTGCCCTCAAAGTGGAACGAGAAGAGTTCCGCGTCCTTGAGGAAGAAGAGGAGTCTGCGCCACCGCGCCCGGGGAATCGCGGAGCGCCCCTTCCAGGTCACGGTGTGCGCGGTGCTGTCCCCGGTGAAGGGATCGGCGTCCTCCTTGGTACAGGGCTCGATCGTCGTTCCAAACTCGTCCTGCACTTCCACCTTTATGTATCCCTGCGATCCGCAGCGAGCGTTGATGACGAGTTCAGTTCCCTCGCTCATCATGGACTGGGTCGTCACGCACCCCTCCAGGTACGGGTTGGCGTACAGGCCGGCGTAGCCGTCCTTCCTCAGGCGAGCGATGCCGAGGGAATTCTCTGCCAACGATGGGTCGCGCGCTTCCGGGTGGTCCACGCCGTCCCTCAACCCCGAGAGCCACCAGTCGTGGTGGCAGGCCGAGCCGCCGTTGTAGAACCACAACTCGTCGCCTACCTCGATAGGCGGGCTCACCAGGGAGGTCATGTAGGCGTCGTAGGTTCCCGGTCCCTGCGGGGCCAGGAAGGGCTGCCGCTTGGCCGTCGGCTTCCAGCGCAGCCCGTCCCGGCTCATCAGGAGCTGGACCTCGCGCTCGTTGTCCACATCGCGGAAGACCCCCACCGTGGCCAGGTGAATCGTTCCCAGGCGGAACTGCGCCATGCCGTAGTACTGCTCGTCGAGTCCGTCTTCCTCGTCCACTGCCGCCACCAGCACCGGTTCGCTCCAGTGCAGAAAATCGTGGCTCCGGCTCTGCCACACCCGCCGCCGGCCGTCCGCGGCAAAATGGTGGATGCCGCCGTGGGGGGCGCCGGCGCCTCCCGGACCCTTCAGGAAATGGCGCGTGTTCTGGACGAACTCCCGCGCGTCCTCGTCGTAGAAGAGGACGGAGACGTCGTCGAGACGCGGCCCGCCGCGGCCGAATCGCGGCAGCTCCTCGTAGCGTTGCCAGTGGATCCCGTCCACCGAGTGGGCGCAGACGATCCGCTTGCCGTGGCTTGTGTCGGTGGCAGGGCGATGCGTGAACAGGGCCCGGAACCGCTGGTCCGCCGAAGGCGGATGGGGATCGATGATGACGCTCATGGAATGAACGTCGTCGCAGCCCGCCGCACCGCTCCCGATCACAATATTGGTCTTGTTACCCTCTTCCGCGACGATTCCGATCTCCGGCTTCCGCCAGTCGATGCCGTCAACGCTTTCCGCATAAAGCTGCCGGGAGTAGCGAGGCATCTCGGCGGTCTTCATGAGATCAGGCTGAAGTACCAGGTCCTCGTACCAGCACTTGAAGAGGCCGTCCCCGGGGTCGCGAAGGACGCAGTAGTTGGAGTAGGTGAAGTAGGTGATATGCTCCCAGGGTCGGTCCTTGCGGATCACGGGGCCTTCCGGGGCGCGCACCGGAGTGTGCCAGCGCCGGGCCACGCCGTGATGGCGGTAGATCATCAGGTTGTCCAGGAACGTCTGGACTTCTTCCTTCACGTACATCATTGACGGGTCTTGGGCCAGATCGCGCATGGGTTATTCCTTGGTTTTGGTTTTCTTCTTCCTTTTCACCGTATAGTCCTGCCCTTCACCCACCTATCGGCGCTGATCAGACGCACTACCGATTGGTTCGTGTTCGATCGCAAAGGATTTGGAGTGCGCCGGCAGAGCGGAGCGGCGACGGCGCTTTGGCTTCCCGCGGAGCGGGCCGGAACCCAAGTCGCTGTTAAAGGCGTCTGCAAAGGCGATTGGCTCCGGGGCGCGCTCCGCTCTGCCACCGCACTCCATATTTTGCGTCGGCGGCGCGCAAAAGCAAACCTCTCCGCTTCCATGTTTGTCCAGCACTGGGATGTGGGTAATGGACAGTGCTACAGCCCCCTCTCGCGGGCTTCGAACGACGCGGCAGGCAGCGCGCGGAACCAGGTGGCCGCCAGCCTGGGGCCGCCCTCGTGGGCGTCGTTGCAGAAATAGGCGCCCAGCAGCGTGTGCTCATCGAGAACGATTACCGGCAGGGCGCTCATGGCGAACCCGCCCCGGTACAAGCCATAGGAAGGATAGTGGATCACCGTGTCCTCGGACGACCAGGAAACGCCGTGATTGTGGCTGATCCGGTACTGCAGATGCGATCCGGAAATGTCCGTCAGCATCAACGCCCCGTCCGGCAACCGGAGCAGGTGGGGGTAATGGGCCGACCACAGGTGCGCGGGCTGCGACCAGCTCTTGCCGTCGTCCTCGCTCCACGCGCACCAAAGCGGCGGCTGCCGCAGCGTTCTGCCTTTCGAGTTTTCGTACTCGATGCGGTATTCCGCCCCGCATGCCCTGAAGACGGCCAGCCACTTCCCGTCCTCCAGGGCCAGCACCGCAGGATGATCGTAGACGTCTTCGGCTTTGTCGGACCGGGCGATCGGATGGAAGGACGACCATCCGCCTCCCTGCCGGCGCAACGTTCCAACTACGCTGAGGTCGTTGCCATCCAATGCGGAAACCGGGAGCACAAGCCGCCCGTCTTCGTCGCGGAACATACGTGACCCCGGCCGCAGGCAGCGGAGCGTCCCCACCGCCTCGGTGGCATCCACTTGCTCCCAGCTCTGACCCGAGTCCCGGGACACCAGCGTGCGCAACAAGGTGGGTGTGCCCCATTGATCCTTCCCCAGCGGGAAGATCTCCGGGTGATCCAACCGGTCGTCCGCTTCCGTGCACACGATCGTCAAGGCGCCGTCCCCGGCGGTCGTCATGCACATCGGGTAGATGTTCCGGTAGGCGCCCGCTTCGGCCACCACCCCTGCCGCCGACCATTCGTTCCACGGGTCCGTGCTGCGAATGGCGATCACCTGATGGGCAGTCCCTCCTGTAGCGCCGGCCACGACGACGGTTCCGTCCTCGCAACGGGCGGCGGCGCAGTAGGGCTTCAGGCGCTCATCGAAGTGCAGGTTCTTCAGGTCGCGCATCGTCCAGCGATGCGAAGGATGTCCGGGGGACACGGCCGTGACGATTCGGCGCGTCGGCTGCCGGGTAAAGGTTGTCAACACCACGTCTTTGCCGCTGATGTCCGAGTGGGCCGCGACCAGGGTTTCCGCATCGGGATGGATCCAGGCACCGACTCCGCCTCCCGATCGCGGCACTTCCAGGCCGTACGCGCTGCTGTGACCGCCGTCGTAGCTGATCTGCATGTACAACGCGCCCCACCGTCCGGCCGCCATCAGGATGCCCCCGTCCTTCAACTCGAGCAGACGGGGAATGGCGATGGCGTCGGTGAACGGTTCCGGCAAGGTCCAGGTTTTGCCCTCGTCGTGGCTGAAGGAGCGGTACCCGCCAAGGAACCCGTGGCTTCCGGGTTTCTGCACGCGCAGCAAGGGATTCGCCCGGGCCATGGCAAACCACGGGCCCGCGTGCCTGGGCAGAACCGCCGTCTCGTTGAACCACAGACCCTGCTGGCCTTTGTCCTTGAAAACGATGTGTGGCGTGCTCCAGGTTTCACCTCCGTCCGAAGATCGAATATACCCGGTGGCAGGAGTCCAACCCCAGGGGCCCGGTTCCTCAAACCACCCCCTGACGGCGATGACGAGGTCTCCGTTTTCCGCTTCATGAAAACCCCCGTCGCAGTGGGAAGAGATACACGCAAGCGATCCGCCGTCGACGATCGTCGATCGCCACGTCTTCCCCTTGTCGTCCGAGGTGGCCACCGACATCTTGACGCCGGGGTAAAGCCAGCCGGCCATGGCAACCCGCTGCCGGCCGGGCGGGTCTTCATCGAGGTCGCTTCCATCTTCTGCGTGTGGCACCTGGACCGAGCCCTCCTTCCTCCAGTGTTCTCCGTAGACGACGAGTCGCCCCTGCCTTGTCACAAACAGCTGCACGTAGTAGTGGCGGTAGTCTTTCAGCAGGTGTTCTCCGGGCAAAACCTCCGGCAGGACGGCTGCTTTTGACCAGCTCTTGCCCCGGTCGTACGACCGCCACAGCACGGCCCCGCCGCGGCTATCGTCTCGGAGGGCAATACCTGCCCGTGTCAGCAGCAGCCAGTCTCCGTTGGCGTCGACGGCCAGGCCGCCGACGCCCCCGTGGGGCGCCTTGGTCTTGATGGCCGTTTCCTGCCGGCTTGGAAGCCACTGGTAATCCACCCTTCTCAACGTCGTGGTCTTCGGGGTGTTCGCCGTTCTCGCCCGGTCCATCGCCACCTCCTCCGTCGGCGCGCGAATCATGAATTCGTGACGAGCCTGCGCCACCGGCTGTCCGTCCACCTCCAGCACCGCACGGGCGACATAATCCCCTTTCCCGGCCCCGCCGGTATCGAGAGGAAGCCGGTAGGTCCCGGGGGCCGGGCGTTCCCACTCCCGGGAAGCGATGCTCCGTCCATCGCCGGTCCGGCGCACCGCGAGGGCCAGGATCCCCGGTGAAGGTTCGGTCGTATTGAGGCTGACCAGGATCTGCCCTCCACTCTCCGTCGAATAGACCCGAAGGTCCGTGTGCACCTCAACCACGTCAACTCCCCGGATCGGATGCTCCCTCCAGAGGCGCAACGCCTTCTCCTCATCGACCAGGGCAAGGCGGAGTCGGTGCGGTCCCTTTTCGTCGACGTGCAAGGGAATCTGTGGTCTTCCTTCTTCTCCGGCGGCCAGCGATAGGGGTATCCGGCGCGTCTCCTGCCGGCCTGACGGCGAGACCAGCGTGGCGCGCAGTTCCCCTGCGAGTGGTCGCGGCGTCCCGTTGCGCAGGGAGATCTCTCCCACAGGCTCTCCCCGGCCGGCCTTCCGAGGGACCCCGGAGACGGTCCACCAATATCTCGACCCATCCACTTGCAGTCCGGTAAGTGTCCCAAATCGGTCCGGTGCGTTGAATCCTTCCTCAGTAGGACTCCAGGCCGAGTACTCCAATTCGCCGCCGGTCGCATCACTGCGGCCGAATTGGATGCCCCAGGCGCCGGCCGTGTCCGGCCCGAGATCCAACCCCGCGAATGGAATGGCCATTTCAACCGACCAGAATTGTTCGCCGATGTGCGTGGCGTGGTCGGCCGGGCAGTTCCAGCGATCGTCGTTCCTCCGTCCGTCATAATACGTGTTGCCGGCACTCACCACGAACTGGCAAAAGGTCCGGCGGTCGCGGTTGAGGTCGAGAAACAGCTCCACGCCGGCCCCCATTCGGTACTCGTCGGGGGGGCCGGGTTCGCGGGTCAGCCGGGCGGTATCGGTTTCGTGGCAGTACCACCCCACGTACAGATTCGCCTCATCGTAGACTACGCGAACCGTCGTCGCCTGGCGGGCCGGCGCCAGGCTGTCCAGTGATGCAAAGCCGCCTGCTGCCGCGGCCTGCTTCCAGCAAACGTCGTCCAGCTTGCCGTCTATGACAGGCGGCTCCTGTATGGCGGTGGCCCGCAAGCTGGGTTGCTCCCCGCCCTCGCAGACAGGTACAACCGCTATGGTGTTCGATAGGATCAGCAGTCGGGCGATCGACTGCTTCACACTACAGCCCCCTCTCACGGGCTTCGAACGAACCGGCAGGCAGCGCGCGGAACCAGGTGGCCGCCAGCCTGGGGCCGCCTTCGTGGGCGTCGTTGCAGAAATAGGCGCCCAGCAGCGTACGATCGTCCAGGACGGTTACCGACAGATCGCTCATGGCGAACCCGCCCTGAAACAGGCTATAGGAAGGGTAGTGGATCACCGTGTCCTCGGAGGACCACGACGCGCCTTGGTTGTGGCTGATCCGGTACTGCAGATGCGAGCCGGAAATGTCCGTCAGCATCAACGCCCCGTCCGGGAGGCGAAGCAGATGGGGGTGATGGGCCGACCACAGATGCGCGGGCTGTGTCCAGCTCTGGCCGCCGTCCTCGCTCCACGCGCACCAGAGCGGAGGCTGGCGCAGCGTTCTGCCTTTCGAGTTCTCGTGCTCGGTCCGGTATTCCGCCAGGTACTCCCTGAAGAGAGCCAGCCACCGGCCGTCTCCCAGCGCCAGCACCGCGGGATGGTCGTAGACGTCTTCGGTCTTGTCGGACCGGGCGATCGGATGGAAGGACGACCATCCGCTCCCGCCTCCCTGCCGGCGCAACGTTCCCACCACGCTGAGTCCATCGGGGTCCAAAGCGGAAACCGGAAGCACGATTTGCCCGTCTTCGTCGTGGAACATGCGCGAACCCGGCCGCAGGCAGCGGAGCGTGTCCACTGCGTCCACGGCATTCACTTGCTCCCAGCTCACTCCGCCATCCCGGGACACCAGCGTGCGCATCAAGGTGGGCGTGCCCTGTTGGTCTCTGCCCAGCGGGAAGATCTCCGGTTGATCCTCCCGACGGTCGTCCGCTTCCGTGCACACGATGATCAATTCGCCGTCATTGGTAGTGGTCATGCACATCGGGTAGATGGGTCTGTTCGCTTCGGCCACCACGACCGGCGCCGACCATTTGTTCCACGGGTCCGCACTGCGAATGGCGATCACCTGGTGTGCGGGTCCCTCGGTCGCGCCGGCTACGACGACGGTTCCGTCGTCAAGGCGGGCGGAGGCGCAGTAGGGCTTCAGGTGCTCATCGAAGTGCAGGTTCTTCAGGTCGCGCATGGTCCAGCGGTGCCCGGGGCGCTTCGGCGGCGTCGCGGCGATCGTCCGATGCAAAGGCCTCCGGTTGAAGGTCGTCATGATCACGTCCTTGTCGCTCACATCGGCGTGGGCCACGACCAGGGTGTTCTCGTCGGGCTGCATGCAGGCCGCGATACATCCACCCGATCGCGGGACCTCCAGGCCGTACGCGTTGCTCTGACCCTCGTCGTAGCTGAACTGCAGAGACAACACGCCCCACCGGCTGGCGGCCATCAGGATGCCGCCATCTTTCAATTCCAGGAGGCGGGGATAGGCAATGGCGTCGACGAAAGGTTCCGGCGTCGTCCAGGTTTTGCCCTCGTCGTGGCTGAAGGACCGGTACCCGCCCAGGAACCCGTGGCATCCCGGTTTCTGCACGCGCAGCAGCGGATTCACCCGGGCCACGGCAAACCAGGGGCCCGCATGCCGCGGCAGCACCGCGGTCTCATTGAACCACTGGCCCCGCTGGCCGTCATCCTTGAAGACGATGCGAGGCGGATCCCAGGTTTCGCCTCCATCCGTCGACTGAATATACCCCGAGAACGGCGTGTAGCCCCAGGGCCCCGGCTCCTCGAGCATTCCACAGGCCGGAAAGGTGAGAACCCCGTTGGCCGCCTCATGAAGCGATCCGCAACAATTGGAGCCGAACAGATGTAGCGGTCCGCCATCCACGACCTCACGCCGCCACGATTTTCCTCCGTCGTCCGAAGTCGCCATCGAAATCCTGGATCCCACGGCCATGTAGCTTGCGTGCGCGACCAGCCCCCGCCCCGGTGGATCCTCTCCGAGCTTGGTGCCCTCTTCGTGCTTGTGAGGCGGCCGGAGCGCCTGCAAGCCCCGCGGAACGTTCCCGCTGTAGGTGACAAGTCGACCTTGCTTCGTCACGAGGAGTTGCCGGCACTCCTGGTGATGATTGGGGGGGGACGGTTCGCCCGGTTCATCGTGCGGAAGGGCGGCCTGCTTCGACCAGCTCTTGCCCCGGTCGGATGACCGCCAGATGACCGCCACGTCGCGGCTGTCATCGTGGACGGCAATTCCCGCCGGGGTGAGCAGCAGCCAATTGCCGTCGGCATCGATGGCCATGCCGTTCGGTCCGCTGTGGACAATGGAACCTTTTGTTGGGAAGACCATCTCCCGCCGGATCGGGAACCACTGGTAATCGGGTGTTTCTGGCCTGTTCATCACGGTTGTTCCAACTCAAGTCCCCTTCCTGTTCCTGCACGTTAAGGAAGCACCATTACATAATAAAGCTATTTATGGGAAAGGACACCAGGCCCACCCACGAAGCGGGATTGCCCTCAAACTCGATTCGCGTCAGAATCCAGCTCATGCCAAAGTCTCGTTCCCGTCGCTCCGGGCGGAAAAAATCCCGGCAGGTAAAAGTTTCAAGAAAACGCCTTTGGACTTTCCGCTTCGCCGCCGCCATCGGGGCGCCCCTTCTCTTTCTGCTTGCGCTGGAGCTTGTGTTGCGCCTATGCGGCTACGGCTTCGAGCCTTCCGCCATCGTCAAGTTCGAGCAGCTCGGGAGGACCTACTACCGTGAGAACGGCAAATTCGGGTGGCGCTTCTTTCCCAAGAAAATCGCCCGCCACCAGGAACCTTATGTTCTACCGGTGGAAAAGGGCGATGACTCGTACCGGATTTTCATCCTGGGTGGATCGGCTGCGCTGGGAACGCCGGATACGGCCTACTGTTTCGGCCGAATCCTTCAGGTCATGCTGCGGGAAACGTATCCCGGCGTGAATTTCGAAGTGATTACAACCGCCATGCCGGCCATCAACTCGCACGTGGTTCGCGAGATCTCGCGGTCCTGTGCGGAGCATGAACCGGATTTGTTCGTGGTGTACATGGGGAATAACGAGGTGGTGGGGCCGTACGGAGCCGGAACCGTATTCGGTGGAATTTCCAAAAGCATCTCGCTGATCCGGGCGCGGATCTTTGTGAAGGCGACGCGGGTGGGGCAACTGTTAACCGCCCTGACCGAGTCGGTCGTCCGAAAAAAGTATGACCCGGTGGTCTGGCGCGGTCCGGAAATGTTCCTGAAAGAGCAGATACGACAGGACGATCCGCAGCTACAGACGGTCTATAAACATTTCCAGAGGAACCTGGAAGACACGATTCGGATCGCACGCGACAAGAGGATCCCCACCATCCTGTGCACCGTGGCCACCAACTTGCGGAATTGTCCTCCTTTGTCATCCCTGCACGCGGCGAACCTCACGGCCGAAGAACTGGAAGGGTGGCAGCAGCACACCCGGGAGGGCGCCGCCGACGAAGAATCCGGCGATTGGGGCCTTGCCGTGCAGCACTATTCGGCGGCCCTGGCCATCGATGATGCCTATGCCGAACTGCACTTCCGGATCGGCCGGTGCCATGAGTCCCTGGGCCAATACGAGGAGGCACTGCGCGCCTATGTTCGAGCCCGTGACCTGGACACCCTGCGGTTCCGTGCCGACAGCCGGATCAATCGGATCATCGCCGAGGTGGCGGAAAACCACAAGGACCGGGACGTCAGCCTGGTCGACGCGGTGACTTCGTTCGAGCCGATGAGCCCGCATGGGATCCCGGGGGAAGAGCTGTTCTACGAACATGTTCATTTGAAGTTTTCCGGCAATTATCTTCTGGCCGGCGCGGTCTACGATCAGATCGGGCGCATCCTGCCGGACCGGGTCCCTCGCGGGAAGCCGTCGAACCGGATCCTGCCCTCGGAAGCGGAGTGCGGCCGGTTGTTGGCGTGGACGGCGTGGAGCCGCTACACGGCGAAGGGAAAGATCATCCGCATGGTGAAAAATCCGCCGTTCACAAATCAGTTGAACCATGAGGACCGTATCCGACGGATGCGGCAGCAACATCAGGCCCTGAAGGGGAGCATGACCAACCCTGTGATCGAAGAGGCCGACGCCTTGTACCGAGGGGCCATTCAAGCAGCTCCGTCCGATTGGTGGCTGCACTGGAACTATGCGGGATTTCTCATGGGACCGCCGGCGGATCCACCTGGTGCGGCAAGGCAGTACAAAAAAGTGCGTGCCATCGTCCCGCATTTCCCGCGCGTGTACGTCAGCCTCGGAATGGCGTCCGCATCGACGGGACAGTTCGATGACGCAGCCCGATATTTCCAACAGGCCTTGAAACTCGTCCCGCATAAAGGTGACGTGCACTACAACCTGGGCCTGACCTATCACGCCAGGGGCAGGACCGCGGAGGCCGCCGCCATTTATCGCCGGGCGCTGAAACTGTCCCCGGAACTTTGGGAGATATGGTACTACCTGGGTCGCTCGCATGAAGAACTGGGGGAAGACGAGCGCGCGATTACGACCTATCGCGATGGATTGCGTTGGGCGCCGGAATCTTCGGAACTGCATTTCAGCCTGGGCATCCTGCTGGCCAAAAGGAAACGGGTGGATGAGGCGGTCGACGAACTGCGCGCGGCCCTGGAACTGAGCCCGGATTCAGTGGAAATCAGAAACCGGCTCGACGAGTTGTCGCGCCGGTGACCCGTGCGGCTGCCAGGAACGCGGGCCGGACTTTGCGGGGCACGCCTTGCCCTTTACCCAACATAGCGGCGCTTTGGCTTCCCCCGGAGGGGGGCCTGAACCGGAGCCAGAGCCAATGGTAGGTTGGCCTTCCAAGGCCGACCCGGTGCAAGGGGAGATCCTGGCGGGAGAATATAGGAGCACGCTCTCCCCTTCGCACTTCATGATCTTCCATTGCGCTGCTCGGGCTTGGAAGCCCAAGCTACCGGGGAACAAAGGCTCCGGGGCGCGCTGCGCCACGACTTCGCCCTTCGTGGCTTCGTCGGGCTGCGCTCTGCCACCGCACTCCAAATTGACGCGCCATCGGCGCGCAAAAACAAACCTCTCAGCTCCCATTCTTGTCCAGCACCGAGATGTGGGCAAAGGGCAGGGCCAGCCGAATTCTCAAAAGAAAACGGGCATGAAATGCCCCATTTATCCAAATGGAAAGTCGCGAAAACCCGACTGCCTCACCAGTCGGATTGTGGTAACGGATGACCAATAAAGGGCTATCTAAACGCCTGCTGCAGCAGCGGAGCGGGCAGGTAGTGCGGAGACCTCACCCGAATCGGAGAAGGGAATCGAGACGATGAGAATGGGGACGTTCTGTCTGGCGGTTTTCGTGGCGGCGCTGATGTGGCTGGCGGTCGGCGCCAACTCATATGCACAGTCGAATAGCGTGTATGTGTTGTTCGAAGAATGGAACTTCGCGGGTGTCAATAACTGGGACAACTTCGACGGCACTGGAAGACGTTACGGCGAGGTCAAGAAACTTGCCATGGACGTATTCTCGAGCGGTAACGATCATTCGGTCGATGGAGAAGTCCGGGGCAACCCGCATACCACCCTGGATATGCCGCAGAACCTGCCGCGGTGGATGACCATCGCCGGAAAGCAGGGTTGGGGCGTGGTGATAACGTACAGGCTGACCAATCCCACGACCGAGCCCGGTAATCTGGATGCTTCCTTTACCCTCTTTGACATGGCGCAAAACGGGACGCCTGCACCTCTCCCGAACACGTTCCGGTTTTTCACGATCGATGGGCACTGGGTCGATGGCGGTAACAATCTGGATGTGCATGTGCGGGCCACGAGGAACAACCCGAGTTATAGACTACCAGAATACTTCCATAAACGGTTGGAACCGGTTCAACAATAAGGCATCGGCGAATTACCAGACCGTGGCGGTGGTGTGGAATCCGAATGCCGATGGAGGCACCTATTGGACCTATGACGACGACCCGTTCACGGATCCCACCGCGCCTC
>Ga0310123_10002879_pt1 | contig 13552 bp, 11 predicted proteins | sample CB6_AW_1057_MG_FD_203505 | JGI IMG/M metagenome (GOLD analysis project Ga0310123, IMG submission 203505) | Marine microbial communities from Western Arctic Ocean, Canada - CB6_AW_1057 | ecosystem: Environmental > Aquatic > Marine > Oceanic | place: Canada: Western Arctic Ocean | collected... | reverse complement strand
GTGGATGGTGTCCGGCAAGGAACTCGGAAGCTGAAGGAGCGGACTCTCAAGAGGGCGAAGCCGTTGAAGGGCGAGGAGCCTGTCCAGGAGCTGGTCACCGAGCCGGTCACCGAGCCGGTCACCGAGGAGGCTCCGTCGAAGAGCTCGCGCGTTTCGGCCACCTACCGCAAGCTGGTGGATGGTGTCCGGCAAGGAACTCAGAAGCTGAAGGAGCGGGCTTTCAAGAGGGCGAAGCCGTTGAAGGGCGAGGTACCCATTGAGGTGCCTTCAGAGGAGCCGGTCACCGAGGTGGCTCCCTCGAAGAGCTCGCGCGTTTCTGCCACCTACCGCAACCTGGTCGATCGTCTCCGTCAGGGGACTCAGACACTCAAGGACCGGACACTCGGCAAGCCGAATTCGTCGGTGGCCGAGCCATCTTCCAAGCAGACGGTTACCGAGGAGGCTCAGCCGAAGAGCTCGCGTGTTTCCGCGACTTACCAGGAACTGGTTGATCGCATCCGCAAGGCGAAGCAGCGGTACCGATCCGAGCCGGCTGGGGGTGCTTCGGAGTCGCCGACGGCGGGTTCGGCCTCGAAGGTCAAGAAGCCGTTGTATCGCAGGGCCGGGGAGTCGAGAAGAAAGCGTCTGGTCGAGTCGATCTGGAGGTCGAAGCGATCCGGGGAGACCGGATCCGAGACGGACTCGCCACCGGCGAAGCCTCGGATCACAGGTGGTTCGTCCACGGGTGAACCGGTCGCGCCGGGGGCTGTCGACGACGCGTTCCAGCTGCCCAGGTAGAGTGTGGTCTGGACGCCTTGAGGATCTGATCTCTCGGCGGGCCCATCTGCTGACGAGCCGGCTTCTTCGCGAGCTGTCATTGGGAGCGAAGTGAGCAATCTCAGGCGGTGACTTTGCGGATGGTTGAGATCCTTCGCTGCGGTCAGGATGACAGGCGGCTCGGCTGGGATGACATTACGTCATGCCCAGAGCGAATCTGGCTCCGGGTTTTCGGTGTTCGATGAGCTATGATCAGGGTGACCTGAAGTTGGATCGAGATCCCGGGAGCTGCAAGGGAGTGGTCGTGTTGGAGAATCGGCAGATGTGGGCGGTGGTGTGCCTGTGCATGCTGCTGCCGGCCGTCGGTGGATGTGCTGGTGGCGAGCCGTCGGGTGATGACGCTCAGAGGCAGACATCAGCCGGAAGCGGCGACGACCGGTCCCCGGTCCCGGCGGCGATTGCCAAGCCAACCCGTCGACGTGGCCCGGTCAAACTGGGTGGTTCTACCCCGGGTGACACCACGGCTTCGGCCGAGGCCACCGCTGCCGAGGGGGGTCTGGAGGCGGTAATGGATCGCATGAAGCCGTTGCAGATCCTGCTGGGTCAGTGGCGTGGCATCACCCGCAAGGAACAGGCCCTGGTGCCTCAGCAGTGGGTCTGGGATCTCAAGACCGATCCGTCCCAGCCGGCGTTGGTGTTGACCTCCGCTGAGAGTCCCTACTTTCGCGACGGGCGGTTGACGTGGTTGGCCAAGGAACGGACCTACGAGTTCAGCGGGACCAATAGCCAGGGGCAGCGGCAGGTGCTGCGAGGCACCTTCTCACAGTCACCCCGTCAGGTCCCGGGCGATGCCGATGACCAGCCGCAGATGACCTTCAAGCTGGAATTGACCGAGACGGTCGCGACCGGTCAGGCAACCAGTTGGAGGCTGGTATTCAACCAGCAGGAGAACAACCGGTTGCTGGTCGAGTTGTCCAGGCGTCGTGGTGGAGGGGGATTCCGCTTGCAGGATACGATCGGCAGTCAGCGTGAGGGGACGTCGTTTGCGCTCAGCGACAGCGACTACGGCGAGAAGACCTGCGTGATTTCTCAGGGCCTGGGGACGACGCCCGTCAGCTTCAAGGGCAAGACCTACTGGGTATGTTGCAGCGGTTGCAAGGCGGCGTTCGAGGAGGAGCCTGAGAAGTGGATTGCTCGATTCGAGGCGATCAAGGCGAAGGCATCGTCACGCTAGTCCGCCTGCGGTCGATTGCCGTCTCCCCCCGTTGACCCGTTTCCGAGATCGGCACTATACTCCCGCCGCATTCTGGCTCGTGGCGAGGGAGCGCGACGGGATTTCGCGCGTATGAAATGAGTTCTGAAGTTGCACGCAAGACGATCCCGGTCTCGGAAGTCGATCGGATTCGCGCGGGTCGCGAGATCCTGCGGGCCGCGGCGATCGCGTTGGACGAGACGTCTGAGCGGTTGGAGGCGGGTTTCAGCGATGCGGTGGCGTTGCTGGCGGGGTGTGCGGGCCAGGTGATTGTCTGCGGAGTCGGCAAGGCGGGCCGGATCGGCCGCAAGCTGGCCGCCACGCTCTCATCGACAGGCACCCGAGCCTGTTTTCTGCATCCGGTCGAGGCCCTGCATGGGGACATCGGTTGCATTGCCGAGAGTGACGTGGCGTTGCTGTTGTCCAACAGTGGGGAATCGGACGAGGTGACAGCGGTGTTGCCGTTGCTGTCGGAGCGAGGGATCCCGATCGTGGCGATCACGTCGATTCCGAGCAGTACCCTGGGCCGGGTTGCCGACGTGGTGGTGGCGATCGGAACGCACCGCGAGGCGGGCGGCGAGGGATTGGCTCCGACGACCAGCACGACGGTGATGATGGCCGTCGGTGACGCCCTGGCCCTGGTGGCCAGCCGCGACCGCCAGTTCACCCGAAATGAATTCGCCCGTTGTCATCCCGCCGGGAGTCTCGGCCGTCGACTGGCCTCGGTCGTCGACGTGATGAGGACGGCGGCACAATTGCGCGTGACGGGGGAACGGGCGAGTATTCGCGAGATGCTGTCGTCGGAGGCGCGGTCGGGTCGGCGGTCCGGGGCGGTGCTGGTGGTCGATGGAGACGGAGTGCTGGTCGGTATCTTCACCGACAGCGACCTGGCCCGGCTGCTCGAACAGCACCAGGACCAGCAACTGGATCGGCCGATTTCCGAGGTGATGACCGTCGATCCGTTACGGGTGGGCCGCGACGATACGCTCGAGCGGGCTGTCGAGATACTGACCCGGTACAAGATCAGCGAATTGCCCGTGGTCGGTCCCTCGGACGAGCCGATCGGCCTGATCGACATCACCGACGTGATCGGGCTGGCTCCTCAGGATGTGGCTGCAGGTTGACTGGCGGGGTTCGAATAGCCGGGACGTGCGGTGGCTGCGGTGGCTGCGGTGGCTGCGGTGGCTGCGGTGTTGGGTAGGAGGCGAAGCGGCGTTGAGCAGGACCCGACGGTTAGCTTGGACCCTGGTGAGCGGGCTGTTGTTGAGCAGCCTGGTGGGTGCCTACGTCGGGTTGATTTCGCCGTGGCTGGAGGTGCCTCGACGTGCCAGGCCGTCCTCGAGTGCCGCGGCCGATCTTCCGTCGGGGCCACCTCCTGAAAACGCGGTCTGGGCAGGTCGGTATCTACCCGAGTGGGCCCGCACGGCTCGCTGGCAGGGGAGGTGGGGGCAGACGTATTTCTTTGCCGGGCGGCAGGAGGCGATCGAGGAGGACTCGATGGTGCGGTTTGCCCCGTTTGCGCTCCTCCATCTCCCGGTTCCGGACGCAGAGGCTGATCCGAAGACAACTCATCGTGAGCCGGTGGTGATCCTGGCCGATTCGGCCGTGGTCCACTTTCCCGGTTCGGCTGACCTCGAAGACCCCGATCCTCGCATGGCGATTGGCTGTCGGCTCGATGGTGCGGTTGAGGTAAGGGGTGCCGATGGGTTGACGATCCGCGGCGGGAACTTCCTGTTCGATCGCGGATCGATGCTGGTCGCCAGCAACGACCCGGTCCAACTGGAGTGGTCGGGACACAGCGGGCGGGCCGAAGGGGTCGAGGTACAACTGGGTGATCTTCGGGACGATTCGTCCGCGAGTGTGCCGCTGGGGTTTCCGGCGGGTCCGGTGCGGGTGGTGAGGCTGCTGAGTCACGTCGAACTCAAAATGGCTCCGTCCAACCGCAATGGCGGTGTCGACTTGACGACCCCGCCACGACCGTGGCGGATCGAGTGCGAGGGGCCGATGGTGGTCGATCCGGTAGCCCTGGTGGCGACGTTTTCGGACTCGGTCCAGGTCCATCGCCCGGCGGAGGCAAACAGCTGGGACAGCCTGAAGTGCCAGCAGTTGGTGTTGCGATTCCGTCGTCGCGGCGGAGTGTCGCCGGGGCGGACGGCACCGGCGGGGAGTGAGGCATTGGAATTCACCCAACTCGAGGCAGCGGGTGCTCCGGTCCAGGTCAGATCCTCGGCCAAGGATCTCGAAGCACGAGCCGATTGGCTGGCCTATCGGGCGGATCGCGGCACGATCGAGTTGCGGGGTGGCGTGACGGCACGGTGGGAACGTGGCCGCCTGGTCTCACAGCACGTGCTGTTGTCTCGAGGCTCCGACGGTCGGATCGAGCGAGCGTTGTGCCAGGGCGCGGGGACGATGACGTGGCAGCAGCCAGGCACGCCACCGGTGCCGGTCCGGGCAAACTGGTCACAGAGGATGACGCTTGCGCCCGAGCCGGGTACAGATCGAGACCTTGTGGTACTCCAAGGGAAGCCGCTGGTTCGCTTTCAGGCCCAGTCGGTACTCGGTGCCGAGTCGATCCGGATCTGGTTGGCTCGTGAAGGCGGCTCGACGGGTCTCGGAAAACCGGGCCGCTCGGCCCGGATTACCCGGCTGGTCGCTCGTGACCAGGTCGGAGTTCTCACACCCACGGCCTTCGTCAAAACCGGATTGCTCGACGTGACATTCCAGTCGATCGAGGCGAGGAAGGGGGTGCGAGCTGGAGCCCGGCGTCCTGGCGACACGTCCCTGTCGCCGAAGGTGCCCCGCCGCATCCGGCCCGGTGAAGTGGCCAACCGTGTGCAGTTCCGGGCCAAGTCGATTCGCGGGCGGTTGGGCGTGCCACGGGATGGGGGCGAGTTGGTATTGCGGGAGGTGGTGACCGAGGGTCGTGTGCGGATGAGTCGCCTGCCACGAGGAGAGGATGACGCGGTCGAGGTTACCGGTGAGCGGGTGCGGATTGTGGAAACGGCCAATGACGGGCACGGCGTGTCGATCGTCGGACGACCTGCTCGGCTGCGGTTGGGGCGACGCGAGATGAGTGGGTCGACGATCGAATTGGACAGCGGCAGTAGCCGGGGGTCCGTCGACGGCAGTGGCACTCTGAAGATGCCCGCCGATCGACTGCTCTCGGGCGACCCCGCCCCTCCGGGGACTTACTTGCAGGTTCGCTGGGACGAGAGACTCGTGCTCGACGGCAGGACATTCTCCTTCCTGGGCGACGTGAAGTCTGAGTTGGCCGACAGCCGGGTCGACTGCGAGCAGCTCGACGTGACATTCGACCGAGCCCCAGACCTCTCGATCGATGGCCGCGGTTGGCGCGATGTTGAGTTGCAGGCGCTGAGGTTTCGACACTCGGTCCGGCTAACGCGGTACGTGTTTGACCAGGCGGGTGAGTCCACGGTTCAGGCGTCTTCGGTGGGAGCTCCCCGGCGGCGTCTTTCTGAGATGCTCAAGGCACGGTTGGCCAACCTGCAGGTCGACATGACCACTCGTGACACGTCAGCCGACGGACCGGGCTGGATCCAGTCGTGGCAACGAGGGCGACGTCGGCACGGGCCCCTGGCCGCCACCGCACTCGCCCGGGCCAACCTGCCGTTGGAACTCGACGAGGCCGACTGGCAGTACCTGCGGATTGACTTTGCCAAGTCGTCGCAGGGGAACATCGACAAGGGATTTGCCACGTTCGACGACCAGGTCCAGGTTGTCAGCGGACATGTCTCTCGGCCCGGAGACACCGTTGACCCCGATCGACTGGGTCGAGATGCCGGCCGGATTCAGTGCGATTCACTGCAGGTGACCCGGGAGGCGGTGGTTGGCCGGGCGATTGGCGGTCGAGAGAGTCGACCGGCGGCGGGCTCGGACGTGGTCCCGGTGGCTGGATCAGCGACCGGTCGGCCGAGACCGATGCGACGCTCGTTGACACTGCTGGCTCGAGGGGACGCGACGGGTGCCGGGCGGCTGTCGGGGCAGTCGTGGTATGGCCGAGCCGAGACGATCAGTTTCAACGAGGCATCGGGTCGGGTGGTGTTGAGTTCCCTGGGGTCTCAGAAGGCGACGCTGTGGCGGCGAAACACCGAAAATGGCCCCTATTCGCGAGTCGATGCTCAACGGCTGCTGATGAGTCTCACGACTGGAGAAGTCGTCCTGGATCGTGCGGCCGCGACGCAACTGGTGCCCGGGGGCCGCTGAGAGCAGTTGGAAAGAGCTCTGCCGCCACGAATTCGGCCACGAACCTCAGGCGGGGAAGACGGCCCGGTGGACCTGATCCAGCCGCTGTATGACGAAGTCGACGACGGGGTCCGCGGCGGTGTCGAAGTAGTCCCAGCAGTGGCCCAGGCCGTGCGATCCGAATTCGGTCGTGACGGGGATCCCCGACGAGTGCAGCTTGCCGGCGAGCCGTTCGACTCCGTCGTACCAGTCCTCGTCGTCGCTGTCGCAGGTGAGCAATTGGTGAACGGGCCAGGCGAGCGGGTTGATGTGCAGGGGGACGGTCTGCTGGCGAGCGTCTTCGGGGCTGGCGTACCAGTTGTCCAGCGGCAGGCCCAGGCCGTGCAGCTTGTGGAAGTCGATCGCCGGAGCTACCGCGGCCACGACGGGGTAGTCACGGGAGTGGCGGTAGGCCAGGCCCAGAGCGGCCTGGCCTCCGAGACTGACACCCGCGACGGCCAGGCCACGCGGACCCGTCCTCCACTCGCCCCGTAACCAACTCACCACGTCCTGGTGCAACCACTGTAACGGGGTCCGGTCGCCGATCGGGTCCGAAGCGTCCAGCCACCAGCCGCTGCCGGAAACCGGACAGGCGGCCCGCAGGCCCGAGTGTTCCAGTGAAGCGGTCCAGGCGGTGCTGGTGGCCAGTGTCTTGCCCGAGTGTCCCGGGAGAAACAGCAGGCCGAACTCGGGTCGCGGAGTCGACGGCTCGTAGAGCTCGATCTCACCACCGGGCACCTCGCGGAGACTCCAGGACATCGAGGCGGGGGTCCCTGGCCAAAAAGAACGTGTGATCCTCACGGATCAGAAAGCGGATCCGCGTTGGATTGGGTGTATGCGTGGTTCGAGCAGGAATTGATTGTAGCGAGTTGGCGGGCCGGGGTGGCGACGTCTAGGATGGGCCCGATTCAGAGGAGCCGACCGCAGTGAAGGTACTGATCGAGGCCGAGGAGATTCGCGAGGCGGTCGCGGGGCTGGGGGAAAGGCTGGCTAGAGACTACGCCGGGAAGACGCTGACTGTCGTCGGCGTGCTGACCGGCAGCGTGATGCTGCTGGCCGACCTGGTCCGTGCGATGAATCTTCCGCTGAGGATTTCTCTGATCCGGGCTTCGAGCTACCGCGGGACAGCGACGCGGCACGGCGAGTTGGAAATCGATGAGCAGTTGCTCGACGACGTGGCCGGTCGTGATGTCGTGCTGATCGACGACATCTTCGATTCCGGCCGCACGCTCGACTCGCTCCTGAAAATACTCCGTGATCACAACCCCGCCAGCCTCCGCTCGGCCGTGCTGCTGTGGAAGACCGAGCGGCAGGAAGTCGAAGTGGAGCCCGATTATCATTGCTTTCGGATCCCCGATGTCTTCGTGGTCGGCTACGGACTCGACTACAACAGCGAATACCGCTACCTGCCACATATCGCCGCCCTGGATGACTCGGACCTGCTAGCGGGCGGCGAGCCAGGGTTGAAGTGAGATTCAGTCGCAGAATGAGACTCGTTGTCAATTCTGAGAAACTGAGGCCGAAGCTCGGCGGGGCACTTTACCGGCGCGGTCCGAACGTTCTAGAATCCCGCCGTGAGTTTCTGAGATTGAGAGGTAGGGAGGTACAGCAATGCAAGGCAACATCGAGGTGATCGACGCGCTCAACGGCGGACTGACCATCGAACTGACCGCGATCAACCAGTACTTCGTCCAGTCCAAGATGTGCCAGAACTGGGGCCTGCTGAGGCTCGGGGCCAAGCACTTCGAGGAGTCCATCGGCGAGATGAAGCACGCCGAGATGCTGATCGATCGGGTCATCTTCTTGGAAGGGACCCCGGAGATTTCACGGTACGACGTGATTCGCGTCGGCAATGACGTCAAGGAACAGTTCGAGAACGACCTCGAACTGGAGACCAAGGGAGTCAATGCCTACAACGAGGCGATCACGCTGTGCATCGGGGCCAACGATGGAGGCAGTCGCGAGCTGATGGAGCGGATCCTGGTTGATTCCGAAGAACACGTTGACTGGCTCGAGGCTCAGTTGGATCTGATCGAGACGCTCGGAATCGAGAACTACCTCGTCACGCAGGTGGGTGAAGAGGAAGAGGCCGGCTAGTTGGCCTGTGGCGGACTACTCGTCAAGCAGATGCCGGATCACCGGGTGGCAGCAGGTGCAGCCGGTCCCGGCCCGGGTCTCGTCCATCACCGCTCGCAACGTCTCGACTTCACCCGCCTCGCTGGCCGACCGGATGTCACCGGCCGTGACGTTCAGGCAATGGCAGACCACTCGCTCGTTGGCCAATTCCGGGAGAATCGGCAGCGGGTGAGGGGTCAGCTGTTGGCTGGGCGCGATGACTGTGGCCATGCGGATAAACGGTCTGTGATGGAGAGCGGACCGAGACAAGTTGAGATTAAGTCTCAACTCTCTCGAGTCTACGAAGCAGCCGACCAAAGTCAAGTCAAACTGGTCCCAGAGAGCTGCGGTTGCCGGTTTCGAGATGTGCCCGGGTGTCTCGGGTCGCCTCGGCCAAACATCAGATCGCGGCATGTTGACAGCAAAAAAATGCCGTTCTAAGATGGGAGTGCGGGCCCATCTCTTTCTTCTCTCACATCCCCACAGATGGCCAGGATGGACATGTCGGAGTACCGGCGAGGGTGTCTGCGCATCGGCATGAGTGAATGGGTGGCGCGGCTGGTTTGTGGGGTCGTCGTGGCGGTTTTTTGCGGTGTGATCGCCGCTCCATGCCGAGCGGCTCACCCGGATGACCCATCGATCAAGGCGTCGATCGAGAAGGGTGTGGCGTACCTGAGATTGAAGGCGCCCAACCAGTTCGGTGGCTACAACGCCTTGTGCATCTACGCGATGCTCAAGGCGAAGGTCAAGCCGAGCGATCCGGCGATCACGGAGGTGCTGGCGAAGATCATTCGCAAGGTGTCGGCATCGGGTAAGTACATTCCTCCCGAGCACCACGTGTACGAGGCCGGAGTCGACCTGATGGCTCTCGAGGCGGCTGATCCGGAGAAATACAAGAGCCACATCGTGGCGGTCACCAAGTACTTGCTCAAGGAGCAGTTGCCCAGCGGCAGTTGGGACTATCCGGCCAAGAACAACGACGGCGACACGTCGATCACCCAGTACGCGGTGCTGGGTTTGTGGGCTGCCAAGCGGGCGGGTGTCGAGGTTCCCACGGATGCCTGGAACCGGGCTGCCGACTGGTACGTCAAGACTCAGCTAAAGGGCGAGGGCGGCGGGGCGTTTGCCTATCACCCGGCAGCCAGCGTCGGGGGGGATCTGGACAAGCGTCCCAGCCACAGCATGACGGCGGCGGGTGCGGGCAGCCTGATGATCACCCGGATGTTCCTGTATCCCAACGCGAATGGCCTGGGAGGTCCTGCCAAGAAGAAGACGCCCCAGGCGAGGGCTTCGGGGGCACCGAAGTTTGGAGTCTTGCAGTCGATCGACTTCGAGAAGCTCGCGGACGAGAACAGGAAGGTTGCCGCCGCGCCCAAGGCTCAGAAGCCGGAACCGACCGATGCGCGGCTGGCCGTGGGGGCGATCAACAGCAGCGTCCAGGGGGGAGCCAACTGGTTGTCCCGCAACTACACCATCGTCGACGTCAAGGGCCTGCAGAAGTGGCCGCTGTACTATCTCTATGGTCTGGAACGCATGTGTGCCCTGGCCGAGATCGACAAGTTCGGCGAACGCGACTGGTACGCAGATGGGTCGACCCACCTGATCGAGGCCCAGAAGTCCGACGGCAGTTGGATGGGCCAGGGTGCGGCGACCGGAGCGGAGACGGGGACTCCCGCGGGGACCGCGTTTGCGGTGCTGTTCCTGACCAAGTCCACCGCCAGAATCCTCGGTAAGCGGCTCGGTGCTCCCGTGTCGCTGGGAGCGGGCATGCAGGCCGGTGGCCGAGGACTCTCGGGCGACCTGTCGCTGGTCGAGGAGAAGAACGGTCGGGTCGAGCAGAAGAAGATCGTGTTGCCGATCGACAAGCTGCTTGCCGAACTCGAAACCCCCAGGCTGCTCGACGTCAACGATGCCCAGAAGGCCCTGGTCGAAGCGGTTCAGATCGGTGATCGCGAGCAGCTGATTGGCCAGAAGGACCGGCTCAAGCTGCTCGCCCGGCACCGCGATGGAGAAGTCCGTCGCACGGCGTTCTGGGCCCTGGGCCGTTGTGAAGACCTCTCGGTGGTGCCGTTGCTGCTTGAGGGTCTGGCTGAGGACGACCTGGGGGTCATGATGGAAGCCCGCAACGCGCTCTGCACGCTGACCCGCAAGCCCCGTGGGATCTTCGTGAAGGGCCGGCCGCTGGCGGCCAACCCCGCCGAGAGTCTCCCCGACACCGCTACCGCCGACCAGAAGAAGCGGGCCATCGCCATCTGGCAACAGCAGGTACGCAAGAACTGGCAGTCCTGGTACTACCGGTTCCGTCGCTACCAGGACCGAGACGATCTCGATGAACTGATCTTCTCGACCACAAAGGACAATTCCCGGCGTCCCCTCGGCCGCTGATCGATTCGCCACGCCGACCCGGCAACCCACGTACAGACCCATACCCGATGGCCAAGCGCAGGTCTCCCAAACCAAAATCTCGATCCGGCCAGGGTTCTCGGCCGCAGTCCCGCGACAGCGGCGGCTCCGCTGCCCGGCCCGTCGCGAGCCCGATGATGCGAGTGACCCGCTACGAGCAGGTCTCGAGCATGATGATCTCGATCGTCATCGGCCTGATCTTCGCGACGCTCGTCACACTCGCACTGTATCTCTCGACAGTCCAGGCCGACGAGGTGGGGCCGGCGGAGATGGAGTTGATCGAGTTGTCTGGTGGGGAGGAGGATGGGCGGCCCGATGAGACTCTGAAAGTGGAGTCACCCGAGGAGGAGATCGAGGATCCGACTCTGACCGAGGAAGAGACCGAGGAGACCGAGATCGAGGAGGTGTTCGAGAACGTGGTGGAGATCTCGGACAACGCCGCCGAGCAGGTCGAGCAGCAGTTCGAGACCCAGGCCCAGAACAGCGGAAAGGTGGGCAGTAAGGCGGGGACCGGCAGTCGACCGCTGGGGAATGGCCCCGGCGAAGGAGGCATCCCGCGGCACCAGAGATGGTTCATCCGCTTCGCCCAGGGCAGCTCGATCACCGAGTACGGCAAACAGCTCGACTTCTTCGGCATCGAACTCGGTGCACTCTTCCCTGCCCAGAAAAAACTCGTCTACGTCAAGGGCTTCAGTACCTCACCGGTCCGCCGCGAAGTCAAGACCGGTGCCAACGAGAAGCGGTTGTACATGAACTGGCAGAGTGGCAGTCTGAGGAAGACGGATCACCAGCTGTTCAAGCGGGCCGGCATCACCACCCGCGGTGCGATGATCCTGCACTTTTACCCCTCGGGCACCGAGGCCATGTTGGCCAAGCTCGAAAAGGACTTCCGCAAGCGGAACGTCAAGACAATTCGACGTACGATCTTTTCGGTCCGCAAGCGAGGCGGTGGCTATCGCTTCCTGGTGACGCGGCAGACCTACCTGAGATGAACTACCTGAGATGAACTGGCTGAGATGAACTGGCTGAGATGAACTGGCTGAGATGAACTGGCTGAGATGAACTGGCTGAGATGAACTGGCTGAGATGAACTGGCCGAGGCGATTCCTGCCAGCGGCGATCACCTGCACGAGACGCTGACGACTTTCCCTGACCGACGCAGTCCCATAAGAACCACGCACCATGGAAGTTCTCTATAAAGTTCTCGAGGTGGCCGACAAGGTGATCTACGGGGCGCTCGCCGTCACCGCGCTGTTCGGCGTCTTTACCGTGATCATGGTCATCCTCCGGATTTCCCAGAAGCGGTTTTCCAAGCCCGCACAGGCCGATGCGTTTCTGAATGACGTCCGCGACAACCTGCGTTCGGGCAATGCCGAGGCGGCGGTCGCCTTGTGTGATTCGCCGGGCTACTGGTCCAAGGCGGTGCCCAACCTGGTGCATTTCGCCATCGAGAATCTCGATCGGCCTCCCAGCAAGGTCCGCCGGATGCTGGCCGAGCGATTCGAGACGGAGGTGTTGGCCGATCTCGAGTACCGTGCCGGCTGGATTGCGACGGTGATCAAGAGTGCTCCGATGCTGGGACTGCTGGGGACGGTCGTCGGCATGATCAACGCCTTCCAGACGATCGCCGGCAGTGGCAAGTCGGGGGTGGACCCCTCGGAACTGGCCGACGACATCGGCGTGGCTCTGTTTACCACCGCGATCGGCCTGACCGTGGCCCTCCCGATGGTCGTGCTCGGCGCGATGGTTGCCGTCCGCATCGGCAAGCTCTCCGATGGCGTTCAGGAGCAGATTGGCCGCTTCGTCGATGATCTCGATGCGATTCGAGCCAACGGCAAGGGAGCCTGACGATGGCACGCCAAGCAACTTCAGATGCCGACGCAGCGTTCACTCGGGAGCGGAGCGACTACGACGCCGATCTCGATATTACTCCGATGATCGACGTCACCTTCCTGCTGCTGATCTTCTTCATGGTCACCTCGACCATGCAGCCCGACGAGGCGCTGGATATCCCGACCTCGGTGCACGGACTGGGTGTCGAAGCCAACTCGGCCATCCTGATCACCATCTCCGCCGGTGAGCCCCCCCTGATCAACCTCGTCGAAGACAAGAACCAGACCGAGGATCACACGACCGTGGGGCCTTACGTGCAGGCTCGCATGCAACAGGGCCGCAAGCACGTGATCATCAAGGCCGAACGAATGGTCCAGCACGGTTTCGTGCAGAAAGTGATCCGAGAAGCCAACGCCGTGATCAAGGAATTCGAAGGAGCGAAATTCTCGATCGCAGTCGACGACAAGCCCTAGAGCCCAACCGCCAAGACCCGACGACTTATGCCCATTCGATTCCGCTGCCCCGCCTGCCAACAGGTGCTTTCGGTTTCCAGCCGAAAGGCCGGGCAGAAGGTGCGGTGTCCCGCCTGCCAGGCCGCTCTAAAGATCCCCACCCCCACGGCCCAAGTTACACCCCAGCCGACCGAAGAACCCGATCCGACCCCGCAGCCCACTCCGGAAACGAGCTCCGCCACCGAGGAACAGCCGGTATCTGAGCCGGTATCTGAGCCGGTATCAGAGCTGGAATCTGAGCCGGAATCTGAGCCGGTATCAGGGCCGGAATCTGAGCCGGTATCTGAGCCGGAATCTGAGCCGGAATCTGAGCCGGAATCTGAGCCGGTATCTGAGCCGGTATCTGAGCCGGTATCTGAGCCGGTATCTGAGCCGGTATCTGAGCCGGTATCTGAGCCGGTATCTGAGCCGGTATCTGAGCCGGTATCTGAGCCGGTAT
>Ga0310123_10002876_pt1 | contig 13558 bp, 9 predicted proteins | sample CB6_AW_1057_MG_FD_203505 | JGI IMG/M metagenome (GOLD analysis project Ga0310123, IMG submission 203505) | Marine microbial communities from Western Arctic Ocean, Canada - CB6_AW_1057 | ecosystem: Environmental > Aquatic > Marine > Oceanic | place: Canada: Western Arctic Ocean | collected... | reverse complement strand
GCTTCATGTCTAAGTTGGCCAGAAGAACGGTGCGGAACCGGACCCCCGGTCACCTGGCGTCTCTTTCTGCCCAGGACGATTCCTGAATCATATTGGTCAGCATCAGAGAGGCCGAACCATGTCTCCTCCACCTCTACAGAATTATCAGCAAACCATTCCTGAGCCTGCTCACGAGTGATACGATCAGTATTATTGGACTCAAAAAACTCGTCGAAGTTGACCCAATCCATCTCTTCCTGCTTCACGCCATTCTTTTTATTACGCATGAAGCCCAGGAACTGCTCCTTCGACATCTTGTTATCCATGCCAGCGATGGCACGGTCCAGCTTGCTGTACCACACCGGACCCGGGCCTTCAGCCGACCCCCTGAATTGCGTGCCAGCACGTTCAGCTTGGCGGAGGATGTTCGGATCGGAGGTTGGCGCTTTGTTTATAGTAGACTTGACCTGATTACGATCAAAGGCCATGTAATGGTAAGTGCCAGGCGTGACACCCTCCATCCCAGGAAGACCCGCGCCACCGAAGCCTTCTTTTGGTCCGAAGTGGTAGTATGCATCAGCGACGATACCGTCAAACCCCATACGCTCAAAGACGGTACGCATGAACTCGCTGTTTGCGAGTTCTCCAGTATCTGGATCGTAAATGAAGTAGTCACTCTCACGGATACGACTCATCAGCGTAGTTGCGTCAATCTCACCATCAGCCAGATCATCAACCAGTGAGTCTTTGAATCGAGCAACCTCGGATGCGGCATCAAACTCGTCGGCCACCTCGTCCATCGTTTTGAACAACCGGACAGCCGGTCCTGTTTCGTCTACGATGTCACCAGCTTCATCATATACATGCTCCATCTCAAAGATGGTGCGACCCTTCTTGCCTGACGGGTCAAGATACACAGGGTTTTCCATTCGGAGGTAGACAGAAAGCATATTGAACCTCTGGTCACCCAATGCCATGCCACGGGCAATTTCGTCGATAAGCTCCGGCTCGTATAAAGCAATGAGCGAGTCTGTGTCTATATATTCAGCCCCCAGGATCCGCCGTAATGCTGGAGTCTGCTCCAATCGACGGGCAGCATCAAGGATGTCTATTTCTTCAAAATCCTCAAGGCTTTCAATCTGATCGACTGTACGATCTATGCGGCCTTGAACATCTGGACCTTCTTGTCTTGCATAATTACGACTTACATCATCGGCACTATCACTAAAATAGATTGCAGAACCAAATGCCGCCTCTTGACTTCCGGATCTGAACGTGGTGAAAACACTTGATGTCCCATGGAACACCCGCAACGGCTGCCCCGCCTCATCCATGATCTTTGATTCACCGAACCATTTACGGAACTGCGGTGTATGTGTTTCTGCAACCTCGGCGGCACGGGCAGCATCCGACCCCCTGAATTGCGTGCCAGCGCGCTCCGCCTGGTAACGGATGTCCGGTGAATCCCACGTACCGCGATTGTTAACAGAATTGATCTGGATGGAGTCGAAGACGATGTATTCCGTAGCTCCGCCGGAAGCCACCTGCGTGCCCTCGCTAGCCGGGACAATCATCCCGTCATATCCGGCCTTCCTTAATCCCTCAGTGGTTCCTGTAGAAGCGGCTCTTGAAAACTCAGAAACATCACCACGGGATGTTCGAACACGCTTTCTATTGGCCTCAACAGCCTCGTTGATGAGACGAAGAGCCTCGGGGTCATCCGTCACCCCTTTAATGTACGGCTTCCTAATGTTTAAATAAACAGGAATAACTCCTGGGAAATGACCTGTAGAAACGTCTCTTGCATAACTGGCATATCCAGATGCTTCCTCTGCGCTATCAGTAAAATACGTACCTGCGGCGTACCATCCTTCATCGTTGGCTCCGTACCTATTAGTGTTAAAAATCTGTCCTTCGTCTAAAGCCTTTGCCTGCCCGTGCGGTCTCTCAACTTTAGGTTTCGGGTTAAGGCCGCCACGATATGTTTCCGCATCATCGTAAACCTTTTGAGCAATTCTTAATTTCTCTAGTGATGCCTCGGTTAAGTCCGTCTCGATAACTCCCCGGCTGTTGTAAAACATCCCACGACGCCACAACTTTCCCTGCTGAACATTAGTTGCATCTTTGTAAATACTTTCTGCCGCCGACTGAGGTGTTGAGAAGTCATACCGCTCTGGCGGGGAAACGCTGTACTTCTCTCCACGAAGGCCCGTCGCCTCAATAATCGCATCACCAAAAGCTTCCCTGCTGGCACGAACCTGGACCAATGCGTCACTACGCAATGGTCCAGCTGTCTTCTCCGCTTCACTCCACTTGTCCCACTCACTACGGGCAAAAGCATCTGCCTGGTTTGCGTCTCTTGCTCTCTTGCCAAGGTCCGACGTTGCAGTCCCGTGATACACCCGCAGCGGCCGACCCGCCTTATCCACGACCTTTGATTCACCGAACCATTTACGGAACTGCGGTGTATGTGTTCCGGCACCCTCAGCGGCACGGGCAGCAGCCGACCCCCTGAACTCCGTGCCAGCACGCTCAGCCTGGCGGAGGATGTTCGGATCGTTTGTGGGCCGCTGGGTATACGCTGACTTCAGCTGGTTTTTTTCAAACACAATGTATGTGGTCGGGTCAGTGCCTTCTTTAACCTCATTGCCGGATGTGTTTTTGTATTCAACACCGTCGTAGCCCTGGGCCTTCAGTTCTTTGCGGAACTGTTCAGCCATGTATGTGTTCCACTGTTTGCCTTTGTAGTCACCTCCAAACTCTATCCCGTAATTGTCGGCAAACGCCCTGAATCCGTCTCCGTTGTACCTGTCAATGTATTTCTGCTTAAGGTTCCACGGGAACTCAGGAATCTCCTCGCCACGACTGAGCTTCTCCCATACACGGGCCGCCTCCTGAGTTGACACATTCATCCTGTTTGACGCGAAGTGAACAAACGCACCTTTGTTCTTAGGGAACACTGTTCCAGCAGCCTCAATGGCAATAGCCGTCTGGTCTGCGCGTCCGGTGTACCCAAACTCTGAGCCGTCCGGAATGCGGTACGGGTTCTTCATGTTTGTGTACAGCGGCATCACCTGTCCGCCAGGCTCTATAAGTTGGGTGTGGCCAGGCTTTATCTTCCTTTCGATCAGGCGGTTCTCTTTGGTTGCCGCCCAGGCTGTAGTGTTGCGAGCGTACTGCCCAATGGTAAACGCATCTGTTGCTTTGGGGTCCTTTGCGACATGGATGCCCAGCTGGTGATTGATTAGCCCTTCGTTTGGGATGATGAACTCAGTGAACGGCTTGCGGGTCCCGTGATACACCCGCAGCGGCTGCCCCGCCTCATCCACGACCCCCTTTGATTCACCGAACCATTTACGGAACTGCGGTGTATGTGTTTCTGCAACCTCAGTGGCGCGGGCAGCGCGCTCCGCCTGGTAGGTAACGTCCTGACTCTCCATCAATACACGAAAGTCTATCTCCTTTTCCTTAAACTCTTCGTATGGCATGTCTTCAAAGTTACCGGACCATCGCCGGACTGTCTTGGAGATATCACCGGCCTTAGAAGCTACATGACCAAAAGCCTTCCCCCTGACAGCGCGAATCTGTTTGCCCGCTACTTTTTCTACCGCCCTGCCAATGTGATAGCCAGGATCCAACAGATTAAATGCGTCCATCGCCCTGTCTCCGGCGCGTGTCGCCACACCCAACATCCCAGGACGAGGCGTTGCTGCTTTCCTGGCCGCTTTAGCCGCCGCAGCTTTAACGCCGCTCGACGCAAAGCCCGTCATCCAACTGAGCGGATCGGTCGCCAGCTCCAAAGCAAATCCGCCGATATCTCCTACGGCCTCATACGGATCATCAGCCCAACCACTAATCCCCGTCGGTTTATTCGGGCGCATGCCCCACTTCGTGAGAACCTCACGGCCAGGCGTGCTGGTTCCCTTCTCCCAGTGGCTGAGTGGATCCAGCCACTGGTCGAAGGGGTTCTCACCCACCAGCGTGTCACGAACCATTGAACCTGGCAGGTCAAGCACATTGCCGGCCATGCCTAAAGTGGAAAGGCCCACATCGGTCGCTATCTCAAACAGCGACCGATCAGTCTCCTGGGAGAAATCGACCGGCTCTGGCGAAGTAAGCTGCCGCGTGAGACGAAAGGGATTTACGGGAGGCAGCGCCGCCACGGGGCGGGAGAGAGCTGTAAGATCCATCAGTCGTTTTCCAGTCGCAGATACAGTGGTTCGATTGTGACGGGGCCTGTCACGATAGACTTGGCATCGGTATACGCACCTGTGGTTGCGTCGTATCCCGCAACCTCAAACACGTCCAGATTGAATGAGCCCTCACGCAAAATCAGGGCGTCGGAGATGCTGATCGAAAACGTACATTGAGTTGTTGTGTCGATAACTCCTGAGAGCTTCAGCAATGACCGTCCGGCCTCGTCAGAGATCCCGAGTAGCACATCGCTCATCGTAATGACATCGACCACCGTGAACACCAGTGTGGCAGGATTGCCCCGCTTCAGAACGACTGTGTCCCCGTCTTGCGGCGGACTCGTGACTGACAAAGAGACAGTCCCGCCAGATGCAGGCAGAGCTGCAATAATGGCAGCTTGAGACGTGTTCAAATCGGTTTGATTTACAGCGTCGTAAGTGGTCAGCCCAGATACGACCTGCGCGGCAATCGCAGCCGCGTCGAGATCTTCCAGTCCGGAAATTGCCGCAACAATCGACGCCGTGTCGCTTAAAAGTTCCGAATGTTTCGGACCGTTATAAGTGGCCAAGGCAGCAGTGGTTTGGGTCAACACATCAGATGAACTCGCAGTGTCCAGCCCGGAAATTGCCGCAATAATCGACGCCGTATCGCTCGTGAGTTCTGAATGTTTCGGCCCATCGTAAGTGGCCAAGGCGGAACTGGCCTGGGTCAACACCTCGGCAGCGGAAAGGTCTTCAAGATCCGCCTGCAGCAGCGTCGAAATTGCAGCACGCTCACCGGAGGTCAGCGCGAACCCAACCTTATCGGTCAACGCTCTGGTACTCTCCCCCCACACCGCCGTTGAAACGGCGGCAGCCGACGGGATTGTCGCGGTCAACGCTGCGATATCGGCTTCGATCGAAGTTTGAGCAGCCGTGATATCAGACGGCTTAGAGCCCGCATAATCTATTAATGCGACATCGCAGGCACTGTTGATCGTGTCACTCGGGTCAGCTCCCTCGATTTGAGTCGCGTTAACCACCAACCTGGGTGAAGCGGCAACAGCGGGCGCAACCTGCGTACCGTCGAGATTCAAAATATACCGGACCCCCTTGGCATCGTCCTCCGAAAACGGACTAGCAGCAGCCGGCCCTGTGATCCACGAAATATCCCCACGCTCACGAAGCGCCTCGACACTGTCGCTAGCCGGGTCCATTGAACCACCAATGTCCGACGGCAACGAAGCCGACTTCGACAGCATCGCCTTCAGCGCACCTAATAGGGTATTGACGCCAGTCCCGGTCCACGCTCCCAGCCGATTGTGCGTGGTGGTCTGGTTCGCCAAACTCGCCAGTGACGGCGTGTTACTCGACGGCGCTGTCTGTGTGCCGTCGATCCCAACCCAATATCTCAACTGGTTTAGCTCGGCTGGAGTCAGCGCACCAGACCCAGCTTCCGGAGTGGAAACAGCAACGACCTGGATCAGGTCAAGGTTAGCCATGGCGAACACACCGGGATCAGATCGAAGCGTAATTTCCTTAGTCGAGCCGGTGTAATCGGAGACGATTCCCACAGCCTTCTGGGCGGCTGTACTGGCGTCCGTCACAATCACAAGCATACCGACATAGGCGTCATCATCAGCCGATCCTGCAGTTAAACGGAACACCGTCTGACTGACGAGCCCTGTGATTACCGTGTCTGCCAGGATCAGGGGGCCAGCCCCCACCGCAGCGATTGCCGTATCCATTTCGGCTTTGGTCGGAGGGTCATAGGTCGTCAACTCTGCCGCAACATCAGAGCCACCAATTCCCGGTAGCGACAAAACCACGCAAGCATCCGATGCCGCGACCGTGAAGTCCGGCGCACTGTCCAGAGTGATAGTCTTCGACGAACCAACATAATCCGTGATCCGCCGCACACTTTTTTGCGTGGCTGTAGATTGGTCGGTGAACACGATCGTGCGACCGTTGTAGGCGTCATCGTCCCCGGATCCGGCAGTCAGCACAACGCTGGTTTGCCCGCCGTCAATCGAGACGACCGTCGTGTCAACGAGAACCAGTGGAGCCAAAATTCCAGCCCCGGACGGACCTCGCTCCAATGCGTTGGCGGTGAATTGACTAACTCCAGTCCCGCCACCGTCCTGAATAAGCTCATTGAGCAGCGCATTTGAATCTCCGGGAGGAGCAGCAGGGTCATAGTTGGCGGCAAGCAGGTGGTCGAGGTGGAGGTCAGTCAAAGCCAAAGTAGCTTGAGTCAGCACCTGAGCTGGCGTCGCCAGCGTAGCGATTGCTGTAGTCAGCTCGCTGTGTTTCGGGGCGTCGTATAACTCAAGGCAACCGTCGACCTCTGCGTTGATTGCTGAGAGAGATAGTGTGTCTGGTATTTTCGTTCCATTCAGGGAATCTGTGTCCACGAGTATCGTGTCAATATCAGTTGCGACCTGTTCGCCAAATGTATCTTCTGTGGTATGCCCCGAAGTAGGTTCATTCCACACTGCGGCCGCAATAGCAGATGCCGATGCTCCTGATCCACTCGGAGCATTTTCAAGGGAGTCCGCAGTAAATCTTTGCGTGCCACCGTTATCCTCCGTTAGATCAGCCAACAGACTTCCTGCCGTAGGCTGCGATGCCAAGGGAGCAGTAAACAGCTCATCAAGTCTGAGATCGCTCAACGCTATGTCAACTTGGGCATTAACATCTGCTGCGTCAAGTCCAGCGGCAGCGGTATCCAAAATCGCATCAAGCCGGCCGTCATTAGCCCAGTCGGTTTGTAGAGCTGCGGTATCGACAAGAATGTCATCGACTACCGATTTAATTGCTGCGACTTCGGTGTCCACGTAATTGTCAACATCGTCTATTTTACCGGAGATCGTTGACAAGCTACCCGGAATGTCATCAGCCTGGAGTTCGTTCGTGTCCGCTAAAATTGCATCCAGATCCAATCCGCCTGCAATTGATATTGCCAAACCGCCAGCCGCATCAGCCGCAGCCGCAGGCAACGCAGTTCCAGCAAGGCCACGATTGGCATCCCACGCCGAATCGATCAGCACGTTGTTAATCTCTGCCGCACGAAAAGCGATTACCGGTCCACGCCAGGGGAGTATTCCAGTCGCGACACCGGTGAACCAGCCAAACCCTTCCGTGTCATTGTTGATTGTGCCTCCACTAGCTGGGATCTCCAACGTGTAAATTCCAGAGTCGCCCTGATCGGTCCAGTCGTGGACTCCACTGGACGTTGGTGTAACACTGGTAACTGTATACGCTCCAGCTGTTGTTGAAAAATGCCATCGCAGCGCCATCCCGGAGGCGTTATACGCCACCGCGTCCTTTATTGCCTTGAAATCAGTATCATCAACCAAGGGCAAAATGTTCGTTGGCACTTCCGCCAGCGCGGAATCAACATCCATGTAAATATCCGGCATTTAAATGCCTCCTTGCTGAGCGTAATAATTCCACGGATTACCCGTGACCACAACAGAACTTTGGTCTGCCCCGATATCCCAAGAGCTGTCCCCACTCACATCGTCGTTGTCGATGTCGAATTCTACATCATCCGGAGTCGTGCCAGGATCATATCCAGCACCAATGCAGGCACTTCCGGCCTTAAGGTGCAGGTCAACGGGGCCTACGCCTAGAAAGGTGTCCGCTGCAGTTTCGCCTTCCAGCGAATTGTCACCTGAAGTCGTGTCATCTAAAGAGCAGTTATAATCGTAATCTGCTGACCCCGGAGCATCCAAATAAAAGTCATAATCACAGTCAATACAAATGTTCTGTTTTACGATCTTATTCGCGTGATCTAAAGTGTAAATTCCGTAGCCCACTTTCGTTCCGCCATGCTCAACCTTCCACACAGTGCAATTATGAATTTCACCGAGGCTGCCGCTGTTGGAACTATAACTGGAAATCCCCCCATTATCCCGCGTCCCACCGCCGCCACCTGTATAAACCCAATTCCAAGCCATACACCTCGTCGCACGCAATCTTTGTCCAGTCGCACCCTCCGTAGATATCGCACTGCCACCCCAGCGGTCTCCTCCGTCGTAAGCCAACAAGTGATGGAATTCTGATGTGTGCGCATTTCGCTTTTGCCGTATCCCCCAGTTTACAGACTGTGCACTTCCGTCCAGCTCTATCCAGGAAACTTCTTTGATGTTGTTATGCCAATCAGAATTCACCTCCACTATAAAAAGATCATCGCTGTCAGCTTCAATACGAGCACCCGTCTGAGGAGCGCCCTCATGCCTGTGATCTACAGGCGATGTCAGCGTAATATCTCCGACCACATCACTGCGAACGGTTATCAAGTCCTCAACTATGGCACCGTCATCCATCAAATGTCCCGTTGGATTGTCGTCGGTTCCGTTTGGATACAACTCCCCTACAACTACAATCAGACCACCATCCCACCCTGAGACGGTGGAGTAATAGCGTTTTGTTTGCGCTTGGGCGTAGCCGGTGGTGTCATCCGGAGCTGATCCAACGCCTGTCGAATCGACGACAGTGAGCGTGGCACCAACAATAGCGGTGATAAGATAACTCCGTTGCGGGTTACCCGTGTCCCAAAAACTGTCACCGACATTTGTCTCACTCGTGGCACCTGTCAACACTACCGTATATTCCGGATCGCTGCCCGAAACAGAATCAATCGTCACGTCTTCAGGTGACCTTGTCCCAATCGTGGTGATAACTTCCGCCATCAATGCGGCCCCTTTAGTAGACAGATTTCAGAAAACACCTGCGGCTGACCACGAACGTCCACGACAAGACTATGATCAAGCACATCCCCTTCCGGAGCTAGCGCCAGATCTCGCCAGGCTACTGTGTGCGACCGACGGCAAATACACTCAACAGGATTGCCGTGTTCATCCAGATCATGCGGCTCCGCATCGCCATAGTCTGCCGCCAAAGCGGTACAACATGCAGTCTCCGTTAGATCACTGCAACAGATCGCCAGACAGATCTGAAGTTCGGCACGATATGGATACCGCGTGTGATCCGCTCGCAGATATGAAGATACATTTTCAATGGCATCCCATAAGGCAGGAATATCCCGGCTCAATCCCGGCCGGGCACCGCCATAACACACCTCCTGGCCTGTCGTCCCGAATATCCAGTGGCGTGGATGTTTAACACGACGTGCCAGATATTCGGCAACGTGACAATGCTCTCCAGCATCGTTCGGCGTGGAGTTGATGATAGATATCTCGCCTGAAATCAGATCCGTGCGTTCAAATGTGTCAGGCAATACGCGCACATACCGATAACGATTTGTATGCCGCTGATAGCATTCGGGCAGACTGCCCACGGGACGCAGGCCGTCCCCGTTGCACGTACAATGCCGAACATGGCAAAGAGCATTGGCATTGACGCACAGAATCTGGTTATCAGAAAATGCACTGACGGTGTCTCCATCGCGCATCAGCGGATCTGGACCCGCATCGCCAATTTTTATTAAGATTTCGCCCATACGAAATTATTTCCAAATCCTTATTCGGTATGTTCCTCGCGGCCCCCTCGCCACCGCATCAGCAGCCAGCGTCAGCCGACGACGAGGGCGACAGGTGCCCAGCCGCTTAGGGTCGAGCCCAGCACGCCCCCACCCTGCTCCCTCAAATCGTGCCCTCACACCACCGTGCACCCCCCATAATCGGCCGATCCTAAACGGAGGATGCCAACAATAATGATGCTGCTGCATATATGAGACCCGCTCCTCAGCAACGGCCTGCAGATTCGGATCGAGAATTGGTAGTACACAAAACAGGAAAGCAATCATCGGCCAGACATCCTCCAAAGAAACCGCTCCAGGGTCTCCCGCTGAACCATCAGCGAGTACATTCGTCAGCGTCATCCGCAAGCTGTGCAATAGTATCCGGCAAATTCTCCGGCGGGACAGGCTTCTCCGGCACTTTAGGCCAGACCACTCGATTTGGTTCGGCCTGTCCACAGACCGGACACATGAACACTCCTGAAGACGGGTGTCGATCAACATAGTGAGCAATTCGCATGAGCAAATCTGAGTTGCTGTACAGCAACGACGCAATGCCAGCGTGTCGCTCAATAATCTCCGTGTTGCGGTTTTTCACGGATCTCGTGGTGTGGCTGAACGTGTTCAGCAACATCGCTGCGAGAGGGGAAATAGAAAACCCAAGTATTATACCGACACCCATGCAGGTCAGTGCCCGCCGTATCGGCCCGCCGTATAAAAATTTCGGCATGCTGGACTCCTGGAATTCAAGAATCGCTCACGCGACATGCCCCACCGAATCAACAACCTGTAGATTTTATTCGATTTGCGAACCAGCCTCCATATCAATCTCGGGATCCGGCAGACTGAGACGAACCGACTCATCCTCTGCCGACACGGCCGGGACCGGAGTGGCATTGCCAAAATACTGATTCAATAAATAGCCGCCTATCGCCGCTCCAGGGATGCTGGCTCCGAGCAAAGTCATTGCAATCGGGGCGAGGATGCCGGTGGCCTTCGGCACGGCAACCGGAGCGGGATGATTGACATCTCCAAGAATCGTGTCGCCCATATCCACTCCGTCGTCTGAGGTTGCTGGGTCACTGCCCCAGCCTAACGCAGCTCTCGCAGCCCGATCCTCCGCTTCAAGATTTTTTCTCTGACGATCACTATGGGCTTGCAGGGAGCGATACCCCATCAACGAGGTCAGCAACTCCATTTTGCCCCGCTTCAAACCGATGTCCTGTAGAGAACTCTCGAACGACCGCGTCGAGCCCATCGGCATCTCCCAGTTTAATTGCTGCCGCGAGCCGCGAAGAGATTTTCGCATCCTCCGCACGGCCGCGACGATTATCATCCCGATATTTCCGGACGATATCTTCCAGTTCTTCTTCAGGAGTCATACGTTAAACTGGGCTAGCTAGGCAATGTAGGGGAAGCGAGCGGTGTCGCCGTGACGCCTGAGACGGCCCGGCCTTCCAAGACCCCTACCTCAGAAAAATTCGTCTGAATCGTTCCCGCAATAGCGCCCATGCAAGCGTCGAAAACACCACGCGAGTTACGGTTGCTGGCCTGAATGTTGCCGGCGGTCTCGGCCATCATGGAACTAGCTACGTTCGGTGGGAGGTCGATGAACCCTGAACCCTGAATAATGTGATCTGGCATTTCGTCTACCTTTCTTAGAGGGATTGTGATTACACCGTCGTTATCTGCACTCATTACATGCTCCAACGGAGCTTATTTTTTCCGGATGAACCGCTTGAGATCAAGTATAATCGGCTGGTCCGAGCGATAATCCTGGCGATCAATTTCTTTCCCGTCCTCTTGTAGCACAAGTGTTCTCTTGCGGGTCTCCAATGCACGCAAGCGATCCTGTATTTCACTCAGGTCCGGCCGCTCTCCCCGCAGCTCCGTTTTGAAATTTTCGATAAGATACTCAGCCAGCAAATGGATATCAACCTGTCCCGGAGACGGTGGCTCCGGCGGCTCCGGCGGCTCCGGCGGCGGCGGCGTAAATTCGTAACGCTCCACGCGGGGCGGCGATAATAGTTGTGGCTCAATCCGTTCGTATCGATATCCGCCAGGCTGCGGCAGTGGACAGCGAGACTGGGACCACGGAACACAACGGGGGGTACGCCCGTAATATGTTTTGATATGCGAGGATATCTGGGATGCTGTGGCAAACCAGGTATTTCGGTCTTCGACGCCATACCCGTAGATCAGTCCGGCCAAAAACAGCTCATCCTGTCCCTGCACCATCACGGGGCCACCGGAATCGCCGGGCAAAACGTGCTGGCCACGAGCCAAGACCCGATCACCCTGGATCACGCCCTGAAAACAAAAGTTCTTTCTTTTCATCGTGTATCCGCATACCACGGCCTGTGTCCCGTTTGGCACGTCTGAAAGAATCCGGATCTTTTCCCACCGACCAGTTTCCACAGTGAACGACGCGACATCGATCCGCTGATCTGTGCTGATGCGCACGTCACCACCTGAATGCCACTTGGAATCCGGTCCCCCAATCCAAATCCTCCTGTCGCGGTCGCGGAAAAAATGGCGGTTCGTCACGAAGACCCATCGCGGATTTGTCCGATCCTCGTCCCGCATAATTCCCAGGCACACAGCACTGGCTGCACCACCCTGCGAATCTCTGATCTCGTAGGTTTGCGCGTTCGAAGCTGGAGATGCCATCACCAACAAAAGAAAAAGCAAAATCCGAATCATTCACCGTTCTTTCTCTTCGTCGCATGATGTGCATCAACCATGTGCTCTGAGAGGTCGCGATCCTCCGGCTGACCGGTCTCCGGATCGAGACGCCAGACCCGACCCAAGATCCGGCCAAATGTCAGGATATCCGCTAGCGAATTTCCGCCCGGAACGTGCAATCGCACCTTCGGCCCCTCCTCGGCCAAAGCTTGCATGTATTTTTTTGCCGCGACACCGCGACTCTTTTCGACCAGATCCCGCGTCCGAGTCTCAGGTGCCCAGCAATCCAATAACCTGATACGGACCACATACGAGAGCCGAACGTCGATCGTGTCGCCGTCCACGATATTGACGATTTCGCAATCGGTGGTGAGGCCCTCCGGCGGGGCCGACTGATCACAAAACGCCCGCTCTATCAAGACAAACAACAAAATAATTATCAGGACAACCACGGCGACCCACTCGACAACAGTGATCCTTTTATTTTTTGACATGCTCACGTCTCCAAATAAATCGGCCGAACCACCGAACGGCCAAGTACATTGCCGCCCGCTTCCAGTACGAAATGTGGCACTCTCGAAGCAGCGCAAAAAACATAGCGTCACCCATCACTCGCTGAGGATACGTCGTGGCTTTGGAGCACAGGTAATCATGCACGACCGCCGGGATCAAATGTGCTGAGCCCATGGGCGGGCCGATGAGTGGCCAGAAAAATCGCGGGATTGACGCACCATCTGAAACAAATCCTGCTGGAACCGTAATCTGAAGAGAGATCCCTTTGTCTTCCCAGACTGGAACACTGAAGTCAGCGTCCAGGCGAATATTCCCGTTAGACAGAGGGGTAAACATTTTTGAATCGTATGCAGGACACAGCTCAGCTGTCAACGTGAGTGCGAACGGCTGTACAAAGCTCTGAGACCCTCGCCACGCCTGCCAGATCCTCCTTGCGGCCCAGATCCGCAATCCGGGAATCCAACCGGCTGACCAGCTCTGCAGTACAGCGGCGATACACGCCCAGCGGTACTCCCAGAACATGGTCCGGCTGCGGATCGTCCGTCGCCGGAGGATCGGAAGAGAAGATCGGCTCGTATTTGCCGCCGAACTCCACACGATCGCCCCAATACGGCCAATCGCTGTCAAGGTTTATTAAGATGTGGGGTCTGGGGGACATGCGGACGTGCATAATGGGTCGGTAACTCCTGATCAACAGCCAAGAACACGGGGTGTTACCACTTAA
>Ga0310123_10002875_pt1 | contig 13558 bp, 11 predicted proteins | sample CB6_AW_1057_MG_FD_203505 | JGI IMG/M metagenome (GOLD analysis project Ga0310123, IMG submission 203505) | Marine microbial communities from Western Arctic Ocean, Canada - CB6_AW_1057 | ecosystem: Environmental > Aquatic > Marine > Oceanic | place: Canada: Western Arctic Ocean | collected... | reverse complement strand
CCGCTTGCTCATATCTCTGCTCCGACGACGCTTTGTGCATCTGTCGCTTGAGTCCTCGTAACACTTCACCGGTACGACCTTCAAAGAAAAGGCGCGTGTTCTCAACCGCTGTCGCGTATTCTTGCTCGTCACAGATCTCTTTTACACATGGGGCAATACAACGCTTGATGTCGTACTCAAGGCATGGCCGATCTCGGTTTCCGGTTATAACTTCATTACACGACCGGATCCCAAATAGCCGGTGCGTAAGCGACATAGTTTTGCGAGCAAAAGAAGCTGGCAGAAAGGGACCCGCATAGTAATTCCCATCTCGGGAAACCTGTCGAGACACCAGCACACGTGGAAACTGCTCATTTGTAGTAAGTTGAAGATATGGGTAATTTTTATCGTCGCGGAGAAGTATGTTGTAGCGAGGTGACCGATGCTTAATGAGATTACTCTCGAGGGCAAGCGCTTCTTCCAAGGAGTCGGTCACAATGATTTCAAGTTTTTCCACCTCTGCAAGTAGCGCATCCGTCTTCGGACTTTGCCCATGAGCCGTCAGATAACTCCGAACACGATCTTTCAAAATACGCGCCCGGCCTACATAAATCGTTTCCCCATTTCTATTAAAATAGAGGTAAACTCCTGGTTGTTCAGGCAACCGGGACATCTCTTCCTTAAGGTCACGAATGGCCATCCGTGCTAACGATATATGCATCCACAGTATTCGGGGCACGGTAGCGCGTAAACTCTCGGCTCGAAACCCTAGGACTCGTAGCTATCGTCAATGACATTTACTGGCGCCGTCGGCGCGACGTTTTTATTACCGCTACGCGCCATTATCGCGTTTTGCGTAGCCCTCCGGATCCACCCAAACATTCTCACTCTAACTGGAGTCGTCGTCAGTGCTGTCGCTGGATGGACTCTTGCTATCGGCGAGTTCAGGCTGGCCGGTTGTGTGATGGTTCTTGCAAATATTTTTGATTTTATTGATGGAAAGGTCGCCGACCGGCTAAATCTGAGTTCGCGCTTCGGTGGGTTCTGGGACTCTGTTATGGACCGGTTTTCAGATTTGTTCCTTCTTATCGGACTCATCTACTTGTACGCATCACTCGGTCGAACGGACTATGTGCTCATTACATCACTTACTCTCGCATTTTCGGTGATAACTAGCTACAGTCGCGCACGTGCAGAGTCTGTGATTCCCCAGTGCAAAGTTGGTTTTATGGAGCGCCCAGAGCGAATTGTTCTCTTTATGATCGGCGCATTCACAAACAGGATGGCAGCAGTCCTCTGGGTGGTCCTTGTTCTATCAGTCGTCACAGTGATCGACCGTATCTATTACACATGGCGGGAGCTCCAGTCCGAGGATTAAAACCATCTCCATGACCTTTAAGCAGCTAAGAATGTTACCCGCCGTCGTGGTCTGGAACACGCTTTTCTGGACGTTCGAACGGACCACATGGCAGTACGATCTCATGGTGATCGCCATCCTAGCGTTCGTCTGGTTGACCCCACCAGATTGGCTATCCGACCCCATGGCCAGCGGCCTAGGCTTAATCGGATTTCTGGGAACCTTGACAGACTAACTGGGCATTACAAGCGCAGAAACTTCCGTCGCCCACTAGACCAAGATTCTCTTTCGAATGGTCGTCTATTTACTGGCCCGCCCCTGATAGGCGCCGGTTTCCGTGTTTACTCGAACTTTGTCACCGTTTGCAACAAACGGTGGCACCTGCACGATCAAACCCGTTTCTAGACGTGCAGGCTTAAGCTGAGCGCTTGCAGTAGCCCCTTTTATCGCCGGAGCCGTGTCATCCACGGTCAAATTAACTGTCAACGGCAATTGAATGCCAACAGCTTCACTCTCGAAAAACTCAATAACAATGATCGCATCCGAAAGAAGGTATTGAACAGAATCACCGAGAGTGTCACCGTCAAGATGGACCTGCTCATAGTTTTCTGTGTCCATAAAATAATAGCCGTCACCATCGGCGTATAAATACTGCATTTTCCGTGAGTCAAGAATAGCCCGTTCGACGAAATCCCCGGAGGCAAACTTTTGCTCGCTAAGAGTGCCACTTCGAAGATTCCGCATCTTAGTCTGGACGAAGGCATGTCCTTTCCCTGGCGTTACATGCTGAAACTCCAGCACACGAAGTAGGTGCGCATCCTTCTTTACTAGCATCCCTTTTCTGAGGCGCGTAACTTGAATTGAAGACATGGTAGTTCGAAACTCGAGGAATTAAGTGGCTGTTCGACTTCAATCAAAGTCAAAAAATATACAGACCGGTCGCGTTAATATCTTGGATCGTACCATACAAACTCTGCTACCGGAGTGATTCCATTGTTTGACGGGAACCGGACACATTCCGAGAATCCCGCACAAATCCACGCCAATGCCGGCCAAGCCCATCACGAATTCCAATCCGTTGACTCCAAACGGGCGAAAATACTCGATCACCCCGATCTTCAATGAACAAATGATCCCCAGACAGTTCAGTTCGATTCTGTTCAAGTGTGATACCTAACGCCGCAGTCACATTCCCTGGGCCACGACAAAGGGCGTCATCAGTCATAGAATCGCTAAACCTTGAGCTACCGTGCCAGCGACGAGTCCGCATCAGTTCTATTCCCTCGCGCGGCTCAAGAGCTCGGATTAACACAGCGGCAGGGTAGCCAATGGATTCTGTCACAGCATTCACTAAACAATGAAGACCATAGTTCAGGTAAACATAAGCTCGGCCTGGTGGTCCGTACAACGGCGAGTTACGGCAAGTTAATCCTGAGGCCGCATGGCATGCGGGATCATCCTCTCCGATATAAGCCTCAACTTCTACAATCATCCCCGCCGCAGTACCAGCGACTGTGGAATGTACTAGAACTTTGCCTAACAATTCTCGCGCAGTTTGAAGAGTCGGTCGTGCGTAAAAAGCACGAGAAAGAACGATAGTTCGTTTCATAGACAACCTCGACTCAACACCCACTTCAATCTGAACGAATCCCACTTCAACCAAGGGACAAAACAGGACGAAGATAACGACTAGTATGCGAATCTGATCGATCTACTATCTCCTCGGGCGTACCTTCAGCAACAATTCGGCCTCCGTCTTTTCCGCCGTCAGGCCCAAGATCAATAATCCAGTCTGCAGTCTTAATCACGTCGAGGTTGTGTTCAATCACAAGAAGACTGTGCCCTGCAGCCAACAGTTTTTCGAAAGAAGATAGCAGCTTAGCTATATCATCGAAATGTAACCCCGTTGTGGGTTCATCAAAAATATAGAGAGTTCGATCTGCACGGCGAGAACCGAGATGGGCAGCAATCTTTATTCGCTGCGCCTCGCCCCCGGAAAGCGTAGTGGCTGGTTGTCCGAGGCGTAAATAGTCCAACCCGATTTCTTCAAGGATACGAAGGCGACGCACTACCTTCGGTGATGACGAAAAAACACGTAAAGCCTCCCTCACAGTCATTTGCAGTACTTCATCAATATTTCGGTCCCGGTAAAGCACTTCAAGCACACGTGGCTTGAATCTTTTTCCTTCGCAGTCCTCACATGGCACGAATACGTCGGCTAGAAACTGCATCTCAATGCGAACAGCGCCTTCTCCTTCGCAGCTTTCGCAACGGCCTCCGGGAACGTTAAAAGAGAAATGTCCAGCAGTCAGATTCTGCGTTCGTGCCGCTCTCGTTCCTGCAAATAATTCGCGAATAGCGTCGAACACCTTGAGGTAAGTAACCGGATTCGAGCGAGGCGTACGGCCGATAGGAGTTTGATCAACTAAAACGGCATCACTGAGGAATTCTGTCCCTTCTAGTTCCTTATGTGAACCAACGCGTTTGTCCCAAAATCCTTTCACGCGTCGGATCGACGCATAGATCACATCGTGAACAAGCGTCGACTTCCCTGACCCGCTTACACCAGTAACACAGGTAAGCATGTTTAACGGAATATCGACATTAAGGTTTTGAAGATTGTGTTCACTTGCACCACGCAGTCGTAAGAACTCCGCGTCGGGCAACCACTTTCGACGAACCGTTGGCACAGGAATCCTGAGTTCTCCTCGAAGGTACTTGGCCGTCAGCGAAATCGGGGCTTGAAGCAATTCATCAGCAGGACCGGCAAACACGACCTCACCTCCGAGAGCACCAGCTCCAAGACCAAGGTCGACAACAAAATCTCCGGACTTAATCATGTCTGGATCATGCTCAACAACAATTACCGTATTTCCTTGGTCGCGCAACCGCTCTAAGATCCGAATAAGACGTTGATTATCGCGCGGATGTAGACCGATTGACGGCTCGTCCAAAACATAAAGAGTGCCGACGAGTGATGAACCAAGTGACGAAGCAAGATTTATCCGCTGAGCTTCGCCCCCTGAAAGTGTTGATGACAGACGGTCGAGCGTCAGGTAATCCAATCCGACATCTCCTAAAAAAGACAACCGCTTAGTAATTTCCTGACGAATTCTCGTAGATATTTCCGCTCGCTTCTTTGTCAGAGTCAATTCGGCAAAGAAATTCCGAGCATCCGCCACTGTAAACGCACACACTTTATCGATAGTACGGCTACCCAGATGGACGTTGAGAGCTTCACGGCGCAAACGAGAGCCTCCACAATCAGGGCAGACCGAATAGCCACGGTATCTACTGAGAAATACTCGTATATGAACCTTGTATTTCTTTCGTTCCAAAGAGCGAAAAAACCCTTCGATTCCCTTAAATTCGTCGTTTCCCTCAATAACAAATTTCCGCTCTTTTGGAGTCAATTCAGCCCACGGAACATCCATTCGTACACCAGAATTACGTGCTGCTTTTTTGAGGGCTGCGAGGTGAGAACGATAATGGGGTTTGCTCCACGGATCGATAGCGTTGTCCCGAATGGACTTAGTCGGATCGGGCACCACCAAGTCCATGTCGAGTTCGATCACATTTCCGAACCCATGACAGGTTGAGCAAGCCCCGAACGGACTGTTAAATGAGAACAACCGAACTTCAGGAATCTCATACTGAATCCCACATTGACGGCATTCGAACCGCTCACTAAAGTGATGAACGCGGGGCGCCTTCTGTGAACTTCGGCCAACCTTAGGAACCTCGAAAGCAAATACCTGCCCTCCGCCCTCCAAGTAGCCAGTTTCAATCGAATCAGTCAGACGAGAGATCGCTTCAGGACTGGTCACGATGCGGTCGACAACGACGTGAATCTTCGATCGGTTAATCAGACGAGCGGTGTCAAGAGCATCAAAAGATACGACTTCTTCTCCAATAAGTAATCGTCCAAATCCCTTGCGTCGAAGGAATTCGATCGAATCAGCAACCAGTTTCGAACCCGAGACAACATTCACAGAATCGACTGTTGATTTCTTTCTGGATGTAGAAGCAGAAGACTTCCGCGCTCGGTGTTTCGACGTTGGGTCTAAAGGTCCCTCACGTTCAACTTCTCTGTCGAACTCAGTCGAATTGAGGTTTTCTGTATGGGATCGTTCTGAGCCAATCGGCAGCTCAAAACCGACTAGCAACCGTGTTCCCTCAGGTAAATTAGCCAGCGCTCGTGCCGCAACTTCAGCAGTCTCCCTTACAACTTCCCCTCCGCACTTGTGACACATGGTCTGTCCAACGCGAGCATAAAGCAGCCTGATGTAATCGAGAATTTCCGTCGTTGTTCCAACAGTTGAACGTGGGTTTCTAATACTATTCTTTTGGCGAATAGCGATCGCAGGACAAATACCATCAATACCATCTACGTCCGGCTTTTCCATACGTTCAAGAAATTGCCGGGCATATGCGGAGAGTGATTCAACGTATCGTCGTTGTCCCTCCGCATAGATCGTGTCGAAAGCGAGTGAAGATTTCCCAGATCCGCTTACCCCAGTGACCACGATCAACTGTCTTTGCGGAAGAGCAAGGTCCACATTCTTTAGATTGTGGGTGCGTGCTCCACGAATAACGATCTGGCTATTCCTGCGGCTAGCAAAAGGACCAGACATGTGCGCTCATCCTAAACACAACCTTCCCTAGAAGGAGAACATTCGCTCTAAACAATGCCGCGTGATTTTAGAGCGGTAACAAGCACGACGCAAACACGACTAAGCTGCTCGGGCAGTCAACATTGACGTGACAAAGAGTAGTCAACCATGACAATCGCATCCAACATCTTAACGTTTCGAACATTAATAGACCCTCATCGAGTTTCTCTCGCGGGCACTCAAGTAAGCAGTAGAGTTCGGCTGTGCGGCCTCTCTGTTCATCAAACTATGGTTTCTGTCAACGGTTACTCATATGGTGATCCGGATGACCAACTTTAAACCTAGTCACCGTCTTCGACATCAACAGGCTTTGATTTGAGACAAGAACCGAATCCGAGAGACCAAATGTCTTCGGTCTTCGGTTATTTGATATTCAACTGCTCTGGCTACATAGGCTATACCCTGTGCTAACATGCTTAGGCCTACGTGCTGTTCAGACAGACGAAGCCCCTACGCCGGCGTAGCTCAGCTGGTAGAGCAGCTGATTCGTAATCAGCAGGTCAGCGGTTCGAGTCCGCTCGCCGGCTCCAGATTTTCCTAGAAAATACGCTAATGACGCGACAGTAACGCTGGCGCGTTTGCTGTTTGACCCCCACAGTGCCCCCCACAGACGCGCAGCAACCGGCAGCCTCCGCCCAATCGACGAAAAGTGAATAGGGTAGAAAGAAGGTGCTAGTACGAGTATTACCACCGGAAAGGCTCCCGAGAGCACGCTCGTACAGTGCGCTCGAACGGCTGCGCGATCGGAACCGCTCGCGCAGCCGTTCCTCAACGATGTCAATCGAAAAGGGTTCGTCCTGAGACGATCTAAGAATCAAGTTGTAGATCTTACCTGCAGCCGATCACGGAAGCACCAGAAAGACCTATCGCCTACTGCCGACCGGAACCAATAACGCATTTCTCTTCGGTAAAATTTCCCATCATCGCGTCCGCGGTCGTCCGAAAGCTCGCAGGCTGTGATTCTGATTTTTTTCGAGCCGGCATGCCAAGCTGTATCGCACAATAATGAACGTTTCGCAGTAAGCTCTCTTGAAGACAACAAAGACAGCCTTGCTTCAATTTCTAAGAACAGTTGCCTTTTGACGGTCTACCGCCACTGAACATTGCTTTTACATGTAAGCACGGTTCAAAATTCAACTTTTGGTATGGACCACACTTTAGTAACTAGAATCGATTTTAAGAGGTCCTGGTCATGAGAACACAAGACTCTCACAGCTCTTTGCGAAGTTTGTTGATAGGAACTGTGCTCGTCATCCCAGCCGCAGCGTTTTTGTATTGGTTCTTTACCTGTCCTTGTGATCGAACTCCAGGTGGCTACCTGCTTGGTGACGCTGCGACTGAGCGCGTTCAAGATTGGTCATTCGCGAATACTGTGCCCCTCTGCCAGATTCAGATTGACGTTGGACTGTTGCCGCACTCCATCAATCTGAACTGTATGTCTACTAGAGAAGGAGACCTCTATCTCAGCTGTTCTCAATGCGGCAGCAAACGATGGTCCAATGCGGCACTCGAAAATGAGAGTGCTAGATTACGTTTGAACGGAACCGTATATCCCGTCAACATAACTCGTGTCACCGACCCGGACAAACTCGACCGAGCTTGGAACGCGCGAGTCACGAAACTACGAACAATCAGTGAACCTGCTAGCCCTCCGCCACCAGCTGGCACGCCGCGTCCAGACCACTGGTGGTCATTCAGAGTCGAGTCCCGATAGCCATTCTTGCGGCGCTTGGGTGGCGACCTGTGATTTCGCACACCAGCGCGCTAAGACTTTCGCGTTCTTCTCTTGGCCAAATTAGCCGGCGTCAATCACGTTGAGAAGCCACGGTTGCCAGTGCGCGATCCGCGATGGAGATAACCGTTGAGACGATCAATCCATACACGGCCACGGTAACGGTCCCGAGAAGGAACGGTTCGAAGGTCGAAAATATCGGCAGCCGAGAACCGGAAAGGACGACTAGTGGAACGAAATAGAGAATTCCATTCCACCTACCAATCGTGCTCATGCGAAGCTCTTTTTGTTGGTGCAGGAAGTACGAATCCAGAAGGTACTGGATGAAAGCGATAACAATCAAAGCCGGTAACGCGATAGGAACATCACCGATGACCGCCGCACCGATCATTCCGGCTGTGACAAATATGCAGTCTGTCGCGTGATCAAATATTTGTCCCGCCGGTGATGCGGCACCTATCGCACGCGCAACACGGCCGTCCAATGAATCTGATGCGATGGCTAGACATACCACGCAAAAGAGCACAGTCGGCTCTACGAAGTCAGGTCTGGCAAACGCGGCCGCAATGGGCAAGGCGAGCAGGAGACGGACAGCGGTGAGCGTGTTGGCCACTATTGCTCGAACAGTTCGCGCTGGGCCCGCGACCAAAACACAACCCCGATCAGTCCGTTAAAGAAGATGAAGAAATTGTGCTGCACGAAACCAAACGCTGCCATTTGGCCTTCATTTTCAGGAAACAAAATTACCCAAAAAGTGATCGCCGCAGCCCGCATCGGGGTCGGCATGGCTGCCGAAAAGAAAATAACCGGCAAATAGCCGAGCAGCATCAAAAAAGACACTTCCACACCAAAAAATCTTAACGAAAGTGTATACACACCGACTGCTGCCAACAGGGCCGGGGAACGAAACAAAAAAAAGAGCCCGTAATGTTTGAGTCTCGCTATTTTGAAGGCATGAACAATCTTCCGCGTCCGAAATTGATTTTCCGGAAGGATCACGCCTCGAAAATAGAGGATCCAAACAGTCAATACCGCAAATCCCCCCAGCGCAATAAATGGAATCAGTCCAAAAACGTTTGGAAGTGAGTTTCCACTAAAAAGAAAACCGACGGTTGCCCATATCAGCAAGTAGAACACCTCACAGAACATGATAAACAGCATCACCGACGTGACTTCCCAGCCTGGAACCTGGTCGCGCTTGTTGAGGTAATACGCCATGGCTCCTTTGCCAATCTGTTCGTTAAAGATGGAGATGATGTACGCGCTAGCACGAATCGGCAAAATGTCCCGATAGCGAATGGACTTGACGAACCAGTTTAGGGCTCGAGTTACCACCAACGTATCAATCAAAAAATAGAAACTGGAATACCCCATCATCAATATCAACCACGGGATCCAGCGAACATTCACGAACACGCGGGTCATATATGGAACGAGTGACAAGCCTTCGCGTGTCGCCGCACCGTTTAGGCGGAAATACAGGTAGGCGAAACAGCCAGCAGTTACAGCCAGGAAAATCCCGCGCCCTAGCCTGCTGGAATGCTTCGGCCCGACTGATACCGAATTACGTTCTGTCACTGATCAAGAATAATCTAGCTTAGAAGTTTCTCTAGTGTCGCAGAAAGAGGGGTGAGAGTCACTCCAAGTTCCAAGTTAGCATTCCGGCGCACCGTTTCATTCGCGGTGATCACATCAATCACCGTTGGCGTCATGCCCCCTCGTCGAAACCACCCCGCAACAGTCGCTCCCAATTTAGCTAGCCGCACTGGCACTGATCCAACTACGACATTGTGCCCCATCCTGCGTCCGATTGCCGTTAGCAATTCCCGCTGGGTCACTAACTGGGGTCCAACGAGCTCATAGACGGGAGCTTGTCCCGGAGGCATCCGACAGCAGTTCATCACGGCCTCACTCAAATCGTCAACATCCAGTGGGCGAAGCGAGTGCTGCCCTCCACCGAGAACCTTAACGGATCGTCTCTCCGCCATGCCTACAAGCGCCTTCCCACCGGCTGTGCCGGAGCCTAACAATATCGGCGTACGAATGATCGTTGCCGCTATGCCCGAGCGCGAGACGATCTCTTCAGCCAAACCCTTCGAACGATAGTAGTCATTAGGTGACTCCGCATTAGCACCGAGAGCGCTAATCAATATGATGTGGTCTACAGATGAAGCCTGACAAGCCTCCACTACCATCTGTGTCACATGAACATTAGCCGTCTGATAAGTTGAGTTCCTATTTTCAATGAGAATCCCTGCAAGATGTACTAAAGAGTTGACTCCTTCCAGTAGGCTTCCCAGACTGTCGCGATCAGCATAATTAATCACAGTTGACGTCACGACAGGATTCGTCGGCAGCGCCTCGGCTGCTTCCTGTGTTCTCACCCCAGCGCGAATTTCTAGGCCATCGACTACTTGAGTCAAAATTCGCGTAAGCAGGGCTTTTCCGACGCTGCTGTTAGCGCCTGTGATCGCAATGCGCATAAATCTATAGAATAATCCTACGTCATGGAGCACCAAGCATACTCTCGGCCGACCAGAGAAGAAGCCCTGAATCTTCTGAACACGCCAGACCTGTCGCTACTTATGGAACGTGCAGCGGCACTCCGAGATGAGGGCTTTGGAGACACTGTCACCTATTCAAGAAAGGTCTTCATTCCCCTCACAAAGCTGTGTCGTGACGTCTGTCACTACTGCACGTTTGCTCAACCTCCCAAGCCGGGCGAACGAGCATATCTGACGATCGACGAGATGATCGATATCGCTCGTCTTGGAGCGAAGGCCGGCTGCAATGAAGCCCTCTTTACTCTTGGCGACAAACCCGAGCTTCGATATCCACTAGCTCGAAGAGAATTGAGTCATTTGGGCTATTCAACAACCATCGACTATCTCGTCGCTGCTACGAAAGCAGTACTTAACGCTACAGGTCTCCTCCCCCACGCCAACCCTGGAGTTTTGACCCACGATGAACTCATGGCGCTAAAAGCACATTGTCCTTCTCAAGGACTGATGCTCGAAAACGTGTCCTCTCGTCTACTTGAACGAGAACAGGCGCACTTCGGTTCACCTGACAAAGATCCTGATAGCAGACTCGACACCATAAGATGCGCTGGCGAACTCAAAATTCCCTTCACTTCAGGCATTCTTATTGGAATTGGTGAAACACGAACTGAGCGAATTGAATCGCTTCTTTCGCTGCGAGATCTCAGTGACACCTACGGCCATATCCAAGAAATCATCATTCAAAACTTTCGAGCTAAGGCAGGAACAAGAATGGCTCAATCTTCTGAGCCGTCAGCCGAAGATCTACTATGGACTATCTCTAGTGCCAGAATTATCTTTGGTCCTCACATGGCGATTCAGGCCCCTCCCAATTTGACGCCAGAAACATTTGGAGCCTTGATTCACGCCGGCATTAATGACTGGGGTGGTATATCACCAATCACACCCGACCATGTGAATCCAGAGGCGCCGTGGCCTCATCTCGACCGTCTCGCCAAAGAGACGGAAGCTGCAGGAAAGGTACTCGTTGAACGACTTACTGCATATCCTAAATACGTAATAGAAGCGGACGCCTGGGTCGATGAAACCGTGAAAACTCCCCTGATTCGAGCGTCTGACGCAGAGGGATTTGCTCGGTCAGATATGTGGTCACCAGGTGACAACGACGTAGCATTGCCGAAAGACCTACTGCAATCCGTGAATAGGGCCGCAACCGCACGGCCGGCAAGTACAGTGACTGGTCTCTGTGCTAAGGCGTCGGAAGGTCAGGCCTTGTCAGTCCCTGACATCGAAACACTTTTTACCGTTCGAGGTGACGACCTGGGCTATGTCGTTCGTGCAGCAAACGAGTTGCGTCGACGCGTCAATGGTGATGAGGTGACGTACATCGTCAATCGAAATATCAATTACACGAATGTCTGTTATTTTCGGTGCCAGTTTTGTGCCTTTTCGAAAGGCAAGCTCAGTGAGAATCTCCGGGGAGCGCCGTACGACTTAGACCTTAATGAAATCAGCCGTCGAAGTCTCGAGGCGTGGGACCGCGGTGGCACCGAAGTTTGTATGCAGGGCGGAATCCATCCTGAGTATACGGGCGAAACATACCTCCAGATCTGCCGAACCGTCAAAGCAACCGTGCCAACGCTACATGTTCACGCCTTCTCACCATTAGAGGTATGGCAAGGGGCAGCGACATTGAATCTCACCCTAAAAGAATTCTTGCTGCGATTAAAAGAAGCAGGCTTGGGTACCTTGCCTGGAACCGCTGCTGAAGTGTTGGACGACGATGTGCGCGAAAAATTGTGTCCGGATAAAATCACGACGGATCAATGGCTCCAAGTCATGGAAGCGGCACACGGTATCGGATTTAAGACGACGGCCACCATCATGTACGGTCACCTCGACCGCCCCATCCACTGGGCCAGACATCTTCGACGTATTCGCGACCTTCAAGTCAAAACTGGTGGATTTACGGAATTTGTCCCTCTTCCCTTTGTGCATATGGAAGCGCCAATCTTCTTAAAAGGAAAAGCGCGTAAAGGCCCCACGTTTAGGGAGTCGCTCCTGATGCATGCCGTCGCAAGATTGGTTCTTCACCCGGTAATTCCGAACATTCAGGCGTCATGGGTAAAGATGGGGCCGCGCGGAGTGGTCGAGTGCCTCAACGCAGGAGCCAACGATTTAGGTGGAACCTTAATGAATGAAAGTATTACAAGAGCAGCCGGCGCAGGCTTTGGCGAAGAACTTCCGCCCAAAGAAATGGAATCTATCATTTTCAATGCTCACCGGATTCCAAAACAACGTTCGACGGCATATGGCCCCCCCCCACCCCAACAGATAGAACGCTCATTTTGTGCAACACCTCTCCAGCCAATCGTCCAAACAGCGTCTATTCAGCACTCTCGCAACGGGCCGGCAGATTAGTCCATTCGTCGTCAATCGAAACACTTTCTCAGCTCGGAGGCTCTCGCTCCTTTTGGCAGTCATGAGGTTCTTGTCACATACCGTTAGCTCGACGAATGCCGAAACAAAGACGACGTTTCGTAGCCTTAACGAACTGTCTTGAAAATCACTCACCAATGGCCAGTCGGCTCTTCCCTATTTTCCCCGCACCCACTGTTCGAGTCAGCGCGGAACAGCGACGCCAACTCCGTAGTTGTACACTAGTTGTCCACCACGTTCGGCCGTCTGAACCAAGAACAGTAGGCCGACCATACCGGCAACTATAACTGGCAACCACCGCAAACGTGAGACAAGGCGTTCGGACCATTCCAGCACAAATCGAACTACAGCGAAAACATTAAAAAACACTGTGGTCCGAAGCGCCGACGTCCAATGCTCATCGAGCACACTGTGTGCCATCCCTGGAATTCTAAATTCTTCTGCATCTGAACGACCGGTAACATACGTAACAATAAGTGCTACGGATCCCACGAGATATAGACCTGTGGACACAGACCGGAGCGTCGCCTTTGGATTAACCCCGAGCATCGCAAGATCGATAGCTGCCGCAGTCACTAACAACGCGATCGGGAAGTGAACGAAAATCGGATGCAGCGGGGTCACGGGGCGACTCGCCACGGTGAAACGTGCGGCCACTCTCGAAGCGCGGCTTTCGCCCACTCATTAGTTTTACCTTCGTGACAGGAAACACACGGGTTCGGCACTCCGTAGCGTTCCGTATCTTCCGGAGATATAAACCGAAATGTGTGACTCCGAACGTTTACATCTCCGATAGTCCGTGCGATTCTCGGCATATGACAAGCGATACACGAACTTCCTTCGCTGTCGGATTTGTGTTGAGTGTGGTACTCGAGTG
>Ga0310123_10002874_pt1 | contig 13560 bp, 7 predicted proteins | sample CB6_AW_1057_MG_FD_203505 | JGI IMG/M metagenome (GOLD analysis project Ga0310123, IMG submission 203505) | Marine microbial communities from Western Arctic Ocean, Canada - CB6_AW_1057 | ecosystem: Environmental > Aquatic > Marine > Oceanic | place: Canada: Western Arctic Ocean | collected... | reverse complement strand
CCATCCCCCGGGCTCCGATTTCACCCGCCAGCCGCAGTGCATCTGCCAGCACCGCGACGGCTTTGGCTCGCCATTGTTCGTCCGAGGCCCCCAGCACATTCCGGCGAGCCGGGGCATGGACGGTGGTGGCCTGCATGTTGCGATCATCGAGGGCCCGCCTGATGTCCGCGGCCTGCTGCAGCGGTTGCTCCTCGATACCATGTCGATCGCACGCGAACTCAACGCACTCGAATCCGATTTCGGCGAGTTGGTCAAGCGTTCCTGCGTAGGCGATGTCAGTGAACCCGTAGGTGGAATAGCTGACCTGGACCATGTTTGAGCCTCTCACAACGATGTGACCTGCCGGGGAATCCGGGTGCCCGGCAGCAGGGGAGTGTGCGCCACAGGCGAGCCTCGTGCCACCTTGGGGGCTAAGAATCCCGAGGGCGACGGGCCGGGCGACGAGGTCGCGATGGTCTGTTAGGATGCCGGTTTCGGCCACGGCTTTCTGCCAAATGGAGACCCGTTGATGAGACCGCCCATGACGATGTCCGTGCGTTGCGTCCGCGGGCTGGCCCTGTTGATGGCCTCGCTGCTGTTGACTCAATGGGTCACGGCAGCCGAGAGGCCCAACATCATCCTGCTGATGGGCGACGATCACGGCTGGGACGAGACCGGTTACAACGGGCATCCTCATCTGAAGACCCCGGTGCTGGACCAGATGGCTGCCACCGGTCTTCGGCTCGATCGGTTCTTTTCCGGGCACCCCTCCTGCTCCCCCACCCGTGTCAGCGTACTCACCGGCCGTCACCCCAATCGCTGCGGCACATTTGCGCCCAATTTCTCGATTCGGCCCGAGGAGATCAGCGTGGCGACGATTCTGAAGCGAGCCGGCTACGCCACAGCCCATTTCGGCAAGTGGCATTTGGGACCGGTCAAGAAGGACTCGCCGACCAGTCCCGGGCGGATGGGCTTCGACACCTGGCTCTCGCACGACAACTTCTTCGAACTGGACCCGGTGCTGTCACGAAACGGAGCGGCCCCGCAGAAGATCGCCGGTGAGAGTTCCGAGATCCTGATCTCCGAGACGGTCGGGTTCATCAAGCGGGCTTCGGCTGACAAGAAGCCGTTTTTCGCCGTCATCTGGTTCGGTTCGCCTCACGAACCCTACAGCGGTCTCGAGAAGGACCTGGCTCTGTACCGGGACCTGAGAACGGCTTATCCGAACAAGACGGTTCGGTTGACCTCAAACAAGACCGGGCGGCCGACCACCAGGCCGCTCGGCGAGGTGTTGCAGGAGCGGTATGCCGAGATCACTGCGATGGATCGGTCGATCGGACAGCTCAGGGACTGGCTGGGCGAGGCGGACCTGAGGAAGAACACGCTGGTGTGGTACTGCGGCGACAACGGCACTCCGGCCGGTGGCATCGTGACGTCACCGTTGCGAGGCCGAAAGGGGACGATGTACGACGGAGGGATTCGGGTGCCGGCCGTGATCGAGTGGCCCGCGGCGATCTCCAAACCACGCGCCTCGGACGTCAACTCAGTCACCAGCGACATCCTGCCGACGCTGTGCGAGATCATTGGTCGCCCTTTCCTGGAAGTGTCGAAGCGGCCGATCGACGGCATCAGCCTGGTGCCGCTGATCGAGGGGGAAATGACACGGCGGGGCAAGCCGATTGGTTTCTGGAGTTTCAACCAGGGCAACATCGGGCGGACCAAACCCTACATCGCTGCCAAACTGCAGCAGGGAACCACGCCGTTGGCCAAGATGCTCGGCGGTCGGTACACCCGCAACTTCACCAATTTCCATCACCCGAAGATCCGCGAGCAGGATTTCGGTGGCGCGAGAGTGTTACTGGAATCGCGTTACAAGCTGATCGTCCGAAGTCGCAAGGGGAAGCCGGACACGAGCGAATTGTACGACGTGAGAAAGGATCCGGCGGAGAAGCAGAACATGGCGACGTCCGAGCCGGCGGTGGTCCGTACCATGCAGCGAAAGCTCCGCGAGTGGCAGCAGTCGGTGCTGGAGAGCCTGACCGGGGCCGACTACCGCTAGTCGGACCGCTTCCGCAGCGGCGTGTTGAAGAACTCGGCCGGCTTCGGCACGACGTGATAGCGGTGGTCCATGATCCGTCCCCCCAGCGGGAAGAGCTGTTCGAGAGGCACCTCGCCCAGTGCTGCCCGTGCCAGGTGGCAGACTCTCAGGGTGAATCGCACCGTTCGCTCCTGGCAAGGGCTGAAGGCCGGGCCGGCGTCGAACTTGTTGGCCGTACTCACCCAGAGCCCCTCCTCGGGAATCCACCGCCGCCGGGCCATCAGGTCCACGTCGCGGATGTACTCCTTGTTGGCCATCTCTCGCTTCAGCACGGCAATCACCTGGTTGCGGCTCTTCAGTCGTCGGATTGTCGGCAGGAACTCACCAAGACGAGCCGCGGCCAGTGTGCGTTTCAGCAGGTCGTGCTCCTCGAGACTCATGGCCCCGCGTTTCCAATACCCGGTCGAGCCGCCGCCGGCGTCCTGGTAGGCCTGCGACTGTTTGGGGTCATCAAGGTAATAGACCTTGCCGGCGCGGGCGGCGATCGGGCGTCCATTCTTGTAGTCGTACGTCTGGTACCAGCCCTCCGGGGTACGGATCTTCTCGAGTGCGGCGAGGTAGCGATCGAGCGGATCGAGGTATTTCGGGTCGCCGGTCAGGCGGTGGGCCAGGAACAGCGCGTTGGAGGCCATCAGGGCTCCGTTGCCCCAGACCGCGGCCGGGGGTTCGTGAGCCCGGGCCCAGGCCGGGACGTCGTTGCTGTCGTACTGCGCGGCCCAGCCGAACGTCGGTGCCCCCAGTTGAGCCGCGACGACCCAGTCAGCCGCCCGGCGGATCGCTTCCAGGTAGCGGCCGTCCCGGGTCCAGTGCCACAGCGCGACCAGTGTGCGGATGGCGTCGGTGGTGGCGTTGTCGTTGAGTTCGCTGCCGTGGCGAAGCGAGCGGCCACCGGGTCCGTTGGCGCTGCCGGTTCCGTATCCGGCCTGTTGATTCCATTCGAAGTGGTGAGGCCAACTGCCGTTGGGGTTCTGTGCCAACAGCAGGAAGTTGCCTCCGCGGATGGCACCCTCGAGAAAGTCCTTGCGGCCGGTCAGCTTGTGGACGTAGAGCAGGGTTAGCGTGGGGCCGGTGACGTAGAAGTCCTGGATCATCACGTCATCGAGTCCATGGCCGGGTATGGTGCGGCCTCCGATGACGTAGGCGGTCCGCGGCCAGCGACCGATGGTTCCGAATCGCTCATGCCTGGTGACCGCCTGGATCTCGAGGTACATCTCGGCCGTACGGCGGGCGGCGTCGAGGTAGTACTGATCGCCGATCGCCTCGTGGGCAAAGCACAGGTGCATCGCGGTGTGGCTGGTGTTGTAGGTCTTGCCGAACGTGACCTGCCCGCGTGGGATGCAGAGCCGGTCGTAGCCTCCCAGCAGCATGCTCGGCCAGCGAACGTTGTCGACCGTGGTGGCCCAGCCACCTCCCCGCTGGGCACGGATGACCCGGTCCAACCACAGCCTGACACGACGTTCGGTCGTGAGCAGGAAGGCCTCGTTGAGGTCGAGTTTCGCGAGGCCCTTGCCGGCGAGGGTGCTTTGGAGGTTCTGAGGTTGAGGTCGGCGGGGTGTCGGCAGAGCCCGGCCGGCAACCGGTGATCGATCCGTTGGCGGACGGTCGGTGACGACCAGTTCGTCGATCAGGCAGCCGGCGGGTTGATCGAGAGTGGGGTGGTTGCCCAGCAGAAACGTCGAGAACTCTCCGGCTGCAAGCGGCAAGGGCATCGCGGTCGAGAGCCCCTGGCCGTTGATGGCCAGGTACATGCGGTGCGTCTTGAGATTCCAGCCGAACAGGATGTGGTGCCAGGCGGCGGGGTCGAGTTTGGCGGTAGGGATTTCGATCCGCCGTCCGCGGCCGCAGGAGAGCACCAGGTGGTTGCGTGCGTTCTTTGAGAACTCGAGCGTGAAGCCGCCTCCACCGACGACGTCGTTCACACGCGACCGCCCGAGGTAGGTGAACCAGTGCTCCTTGCCGTCGGCCCAGATGTTCTGCCCGCCGGCACTGCGGGCATGGAATTCGACCGTGCCCATCGTGGTCGGGCAGTTCTCCTCGCCTCCGAAAATCACGCACGCGCGTGGCGCGGTGACGGCCACGGCCTTGCCGAAACGGCCACCGGGAACCAGCAAGGTGTCGCGTCCGGCCGAGAGCGGATTCCAGCGTGCGTAGTCGGCGTTGGGTCGAAACAGCGGCGACTTGGGATCAACGCCCGGGGACCGGATGTTGGCCAGGTGCCGCTCATCGAGGCCAACGACCTCGTCGAAGTGAGCCAGTAGTGTCGTGTGCCGAGCAGGACGGTGTGGCCGCGCGGGCAGTTTCTCGATGCGGAACGGACGGGGAGTGAACTCTTCGGGCAGCTTCGGCAACTCGATCAGCTTGATGTCGTCGATGTAGATCAGGTTGGGCTTCTGACGTCGGAAGTTGCCGATCGTCGCCACGTACTTGGTCTCATCGGCCACGAAGACGACCGAGAACTTCTTCCATTCTTGGGTGGGACCTTCCAGTCGAAAGAACTGCGGCAGTCCGCCCTCGGGGGAGATGTAGATGCCGCCGGACTTGATCTGGTAGTGGAACTCATAGCGATAGGCCTTGCCCGGCTTGATGTCGGTGCAGACGTAACGCAGGCAATCGCCGCGGGTGCCGGTGGTCTGGATCTTGCACGACTGCTTTCCGCGGAAGGCCATTTCGGTGGTCGGACCGCAGTAGATGCAGCCGTCGTTTTCAAATTGCTGGTCCTTTGTATGCCACTTTGGGAAGTTCGCGATCGGGCCCTCGAAACCCGCGGATAAAATCAGGTTCTTGCCCGGGCTGTGCTGGGCATCGGCGGTGCTGTGGCCGAGGATCGCGACGAGGGCAACCAAGTGCAGTGGAATCTTTCGGGACATGGTGCAGACTTGCTCTGGGTTTGTGGATCAGGTGTCACGGCGAGTCGGGAGGGTCTTCCCGACGGAGTTCAGGCAAACAACTCGGGGATCACCATCCCGCGGCAGGCGGGGATCGCCCGGCCTTCGGGGTCGCGGAGTTGCAGATCGGGGGGAACACCCAACAGGTGCAGAATGGTCTGAGCGAGGTCGATCGAGCGGACGTGGTGCGAGGCCGGGAAGGCGGCGATCTTGTCCGAGGATCCCAGCACGCTGCCTCCGGTGATCCCCGCTCCGGCCAGCAGGATCGACTGGCACTGCGCCCAGTGATCACGGCCGGCCTTCGCATTGATCTTGGGCGTGCGACCGAATTCGCCCATCACCACGACCAGGGTGTCTTCGAGTAGTCCCCGCTGCTCGAAGTCAACGAACATCGCGGCCAGGGCCTTGTCGGTCGACGGGACCAGCCGCTTGGGGTAGTGGTGGTAGATGCGTCCGTGTGAATCGTATTCGCCACCACCGTCACCGGCCGGCTCGGGATCGATCCAGTACTGGGTCACCAGCGGCACGCCCGCCTCGAGCAGTCGCCGCGAGGTCAACAGGCCCTGGCCGAAGAGGTGTGGGCCGTAGAGGTCCCTGGTGGCCTGTGACTCGCGCTGGAGATCTACCGCCTGGCTGATGCGAGGTGAGCGGATGAGGTTGAAGGCCTGGCGGTAAGAGATGTCGACGTCGTTGAGTCGAGGGTGGGATTCGGCGATGCGAAATGCGCGATCGAGTCGATCCAGCAGCAGGCGTCGAAGATCGAGCCGGCGGGTTGAGACGTCCGCGGGCAGGTCAATTTCGGGCAGGCGGAATCGAGCGGTTGTTTTGTCACCGTCGACCAGCAGCGGATCGAAGCGTCGGCCCAGGAACCCGCCATTCTGACCGGGCCACCGCTGGTAGTTCGGAGGCCCCAACACCTTGGGCAGTTGCACGAAGGGCGGGACACCGTCCTGCCAGCCGTGCCAGAAGGCACGGATCGAGCCCAGGTGCGGGTGATCGTCGGGAGTGGCGAAGACCACGTCGCTGGTCAGCTTGGGGTAGGGGGTGCCGGTGGCCATGGTCGAGACGGCGGCGGAATGCTCGTTGTGATGGTGCATCACCGAGCGGACGATCTTGTAGCGATCGGCCAGGCGTGCCGTCAGCGGCAGCAACTCGCTGATCTGGATGCCACTGACGTTGGTGGCGATCGGCGACAGCGGGCCGCGGATCTCCTTGGGGGCTGCGGGTTTCATGTCCCACATGTCCAGCTGCGAGGGGCCACCCCACAGGAAGACCACCAGGCACTGCTTGGCTCGGCCGAAACCCGGTGCGGTCAATTCCTGGCCACCGGTGGCTGTCGGGGCCGCCTGCAGCATGGAGGGCAGCGAGAGGCCGAGCGTCGAGAGACCGCCCACCGTCAGGAAATCCCGCCGGCAGACATCGTTGTCGCCTGGTCGAACTGGCCGGCGAATGGTCAGCATCGGGGTTTTTCCTCGCGGCAGTGCGTCTCGACGACGAGACGCCGACGGCTTGCAGGATATACTGGTACCGGGCCGGTTGCCACAGGTGTGAAGCTGCGGCGACGGGACGTGCGGCCGGTCCAAGCCACAAGGTCACCAGATCGAGAATCCAGATGATACGCCGAAGCTTGCTGTCCGTTGCACTCGTCGGTCTTTCCGGGCTGCTTGCCGGAGTCCCGTCATCGTCCTCCGTTTCGGCGGAGGAACCGGTGGCCACAGTCGGCACCCTGCTGAAGGTGGAGTTCCACCGCGTGATCGGGACTCAGCACGGTGGGGCCGCCGTGTTTCCCGACCTGAAGTCGAAGTGGTCCAATCACACGCTTGGTTCACCCACGATCCACTTCGACGGGAGCACCTACCGAATGTGGTACGTGGGGATGGCCCAGACCAAGGACCCCAAAATCCCCTACGGATTTGATGAGCGGATCGGACTGGCCACCAGCCGAGATGGGCTGAAATGGGAAGTGGCCAATCGCGGGAAGCCCGTGCTGGACTACGGCCCCGACGGCTCGTTTGACGACTGTGGCATTGCTCATCCTTTTGTGCTGCACGTGGATGGCGTGTTCATGATGTGGTACGGAGGAATCGACGGCCGGGCGGGCAAGGACATCGGCGATGGTCCGGCTCATGTCCGGGTCGAGCAGATCGGCCTGGCGACCAGCCGGGACGGGATCACGTGGAAGCGGGCCAACAACGGTCGGCCGGTCATGAAAGTCGGACCCAAGGGATCGATCGACTCGGTCCAGGCGACCGGCTGTCACATCATCCGCCGTGGTGGCGAGTTTGTGATGTGGTACGGAGCCTACAACGGCAAGCACACGATCGGCCTGGCGACGAGTCCCGACGGAATTCGCTGGACCAAGCGGAACGGAGGCCGTTCGCTGCCGGGGCTGGCCGGTCCCAAGCAACTGGGTCCGTCGGTGTACTTCGATGGTAAGCGGTACGTGATGTACTACAACACGATTGTCGAAGTGAAGACCGGCGGGTCGTTGTGGACGATGTTTGCAGCATCCAGCGACGACGGAATTCACTGGAAGCCGGCACGCGAGGGACGCCCGATCCTGGGCCCGGCCCCTGCTGACAACTTCGGGTCTGCCGACGGCAAGAAGGGCAACAACCACTCGGTCCATCCGACCAAGCTGGTCGTACTGCGGGACCGTGTGCGGGTCTGGTATGCCGCCGAGGGGAACGAGGCGTTGCCGGGTCGCAAGAATGCGGCCAGCGCGGTCGGGCTGATGGAAGCCAGGATCCCCAGTCGCTAGCCGCTGGGCTGCCTAGCGACCGTCGACCAGCCGCACCCAGGCGTCGAATTCCAGTTCTCCGACGCCCTTGCCGTCGTTGCCGGCCAGGAACTGGTCGACCATTTCGGCGGCGGCGCGACAGGTCTCCTCGTCGGGGATCAGCAATTTGGTTCCACCGGCCTGGGCCGCGACCTGGATCTCGCAGGCCCGCTGCAGCCGGAACATCGTGATGAACGCCTCCTCGAGCGTTGTGCCCGCGGCCAACAGCCCGTGGTTGTTCAGGATCAGCACCCTGTGCTCACCCAGTGATTCGACCAGCCGGGTCTTTTCGTTGCCGTCGAGGCTGGGTCCTTCGTAGTCGTGGTAGCCGATGCGGTCGTAGAAGCCGCTGGCGTGGATGCTGATGGGCAGCAGGCCGTGGGCCTGAGCGGCGACGGCCATGCCGGCGGTGGTGTGCGTGTGAAAGACGCAGGCCAGGTCGGGCCGTGCTTCGTGGACCGCGCTGTGGATGACGTAGCCGGCGACATTGACCGGGTGCGTGGGGGGGCCAACCGGTTGGCCGTCGAGGTCGATCTTCACCAGGTTCTCAGCGGTCACCTCGTCGTAGCGCAGCCCGTAGGGGTTGATCAGGAAATGGCGCTCCGGCCCGGGCACTTTCAGCGTGATGTGACCGTAGATCGACTCGGTCCAGCCCAGGTGTTCGATCACGTGATAGGCCGACGCCAGTCGTCCGCGGAGTTCCCACTCGAGAGGGGTCACGCCGCAATCGGCCAGCGATTCGGGGATGATGGGTTCGGCAACGCTCATGGCGTGTCTTTCACAGCTTGGGGAATTGGGGTCAGAGCCTTGACGGTGGAGTATAACCTGAGACCAGTGCACATGAGCCAAACAGGAATGGGCTTGTGATCCCGGACGGGTCGATACAATAGATGGCGCGGAACGAAGCCAGTTGACGGAGATGACGAGGATGCCGCGACACGGTTGTCAGCCGAGTGACCACCCGTTGCTGGGACGGCGCGAGCTGTTGCAGGTCGGGAGCCTCGGCTTGTTCGGTGCGGGGTTGAGCGACCTGCTGCGAATGGAATCGCAGGCTGTGCTGCCAACGAGGCCCGGGACCGCCAAATCGGTGGTCTTCATCTTCCAGGCCGGCGGGCCGTCTCAGCACGAGACATTTGATCCGAAGCCCGATGCTCCGGACAGCATCCGCGGCGAGTACGGCACCACGGCGACCCGGGTGCCGGGTGTTCGTTTCTGCGAGCACCTGCCCCGGCTGGCCGAGCGTCTCGATCGATTCTCGATCGTCCGCACGATGCACCACATCGCGGGACGCCAGTTCCGTAACGAGCACAACAGCTGCACGTACCTGCTGCACAGTGGGACGACCGCATTGCCGCCTGGCGACTCGAACGCGACGATCTCAAAACCGCGACCCGGCCGGTTCGAGTGGCCATCATTCGCTTCGTTGATCGCTTACGCGGCACCGCCGGATGAGAGCGTGGGGTTGCCGTCGGTGATCGAGATTCCTCGAGCCAAGCGGATGCGTTATCCCGGACGAGGCCCGGGGCTGCTGGGACCTCGCTACGCACGCTGGGGGGTCGACCTGGCCCCCAAGTGCAATTCGCCGGATGCCGGCGGCAGCTGCCCAAACTGCTACAGCCACGATGACCCCAACGATCCGGCTCGGGCGCCGGGTCCCGGGCCGAAGGCCTGGTGGGACAACACCAGTTGCCGCGATCCGTCGTTTCATCTGCCACGGATCGAGTCGGACGGTGGATTGTCGATCCCCCGTCTTCAGAACCGCCGGTCGCTGTTGGCCGGACTCGAATCCCTGAGACGGGGCAGCGAGAGCCGCTCGGGTGAGGCTCAGCTTGCCGCGTGGGACGCCTGGCGGCAGCAAGCTCTGCGGCTGTTGCTCTCCGCCCGCAGCGGTGGAGACAACCCGTTTGACCTGGCCCAGGAATCGGAGAAGATCCGTGACCAGTACGGTCGGGAAGAGTGGGGCCAGGGGTTCCTGGTTGCTCGTCGTCTGGTCGAGGCGGGCGTGCGGATGGTGCAGGTCAACCTGCGAGGTTGGGACACTCACCAGAACGCCTTCCGCGACCTCAAGGGCAAACTGCTTCCCTCGATTGACCATTGTCTGAGCGGTTTTCTGGACGATCTGGAGGACCGCGGGTTGCTCGACGAGACCCTGGTCGTGATGTGTGGCGAGATGGGCCGCACACCGAAAATCTCGCCAATCACTCCCAACGGCAAGAATGTCTCGGGCGAGAAGTTCACTCCGGGTCGTCATCATTGGGGTGACGTGTTCCCCTGCTTCCTGGCCGGTGGCGGCATTCAGCCAGGTCGGATCATCGGCCGAACCGATGCTCACGCCGGTGTGCCCACCGGCGAGGCCTACACGCCGTCGGACCTGGCGGCGACGATCTTTTCCGCGCTGGGCATTGGCCCGAACACCGACTTCCATGACGCCGACGGGCGACCGTATCACCTCTATCGTGGTCGTCCGATCGAAGCCCTGCTCTAACGAACGGTCCGAGGGATGGGCTGATCAGCGGTTGGGGCGAAACCAGAACGCGTGCAGTTTCGGTGAACTCTCGGCGGCCTGCAGTTCCCACTTCAGTTGGACCAGCCCGGTTGTCCGCGGCAGCGTGTCGGTGCGGTCCCAACTGATGGTGTCGCCGAGTTGATTGCCGGTGATCGGTTGGCAATCGGCGAGCGAAAAACCGGGCAGTGGTGTGCCGGAGCCGTGATCGATCAACTCGGCACGCAGCCGAGACCTGGGAGGACAATTCACGTTGACCTGCAGGCTCGAGGGATGCTGCGGGAGCCGGAACGGGATTGTCACCAGTGATCCCGGTTGTCGGGGATCGTCGAGGCTGATGGAGGTGAACCCGTCGCGGCGGAGGGTGGCCAGTCCCGGTTGGGCGACGTCCTTGGGGCGACCCTTCAAGGGAGGTCGTCGAACGGTGCCACCGCCGTAGTAGAGCCGGATCTCTCGTTCGAGGATGATCGGTGTCGAGGGCAGGATCGTCTGCGCATCGAAGTCGCCAGGGTTGCCGACGGGGATGACCTTGCTGCCGGGTAGGACATGCTGAAATGTCTCCGCGTCGCGGCTCACAGCCAACTCGATCGGCATGTTTCCCGGATCGTGCTGGTCCTGGTACAGCGCGAGATAATAGCCCTCGTAGGGAAAACAAACGGTGTCGTGAACCTGGCCGGTCGGCCCCCCCACGGCCGGCGGCGTGCCGCGAACTGCAGGGTCAAGTAACGGCATGTCCGGATGGGCGGTCCAGTGTTGGGCATCGGGGCTGACCACGTAGCTTGTGCCGCGGCGGCGCAGGTTCAAGGACATGAATCCGTAGCCCTTGAACCGCCGGGACGGGTCGGTTTCCAGGTCGTCGCGAAACACGCTGTTGGGAATAGTCGAGATCGGTTTGACCTGTTCACCGGGGAAGCGGACTTCGCCGGCGTGTTGCTCGAAGTGAATGCCGTCGGCCGATGTGAACAGGTCCATCAGGAACAGCTCGTCTCGAGGGTCGTACTGCTTGTCGTACTTTCCCGAGCGGGCGATTTCGATGTGTTCACCGGATGTCCAGAACACGAACGACTTGTACCGCCGCCGAGGGTCAGGGTCGTGTTCATCCCTGATCATCACGGGCGCGTGTCGCAGGTGGGGGACGATGTTGTTCTCGCGTGACCCGTTCCATTCCACCAGCCCCACACGGATCCGTTTCCAGTGGATTCCATCGTCGCTCTCGGCGTAGCCACATCGAATCCAGTCCCACCAGGGGGGTCGCGGTTCGCCTCGTCGCGGCTCGCGGATGCCCCCGTACCACATGCGGTACTTGCCGCCATCCCACAGTACGGTGCCATGATTGAAGACACGATCCTCATCGAACGAACCGGCCGGACCGGTTTCCATCAGTGGATTCTTTGGATGCTTGACGGCGGTTTCCACCTTCAGTCCCACGTTCTCCGTGGAGGCAACTTCCAGCAGGTCAAGAAAGAGCACTTTGCGTGAGGGAGTCGTTGGCAGGTCCGGGACGGCGGCACGACGGAACTCGACTTTGTCGATCGGTGGCTCGCAGGTCAGCAGCAGGCCGATGTCTTGTGGCTGGTGCCCGGGGTCTGGCGGATCGCCCCCAACGGAAGCGGGACCGGCGGAGTCAAGGATCGAACGTTTTTCGACGGACAGCCGGCCGATCGGCAGCAGGTTGAAGTCGAAGTGCGGAGGCCGGTAGAAAATCCGCGGGCCGTTTGTGATCGGACTCCAATCGTCCCCCAGCCAGCGAGTCCAGAACGTGCTGCGGCGGGTGCTGTTGGCGAAGAACAGCCAGGGTACGCCGTGCCGGTCGTGGGTCAGTCCGGGTGAATGGAGCAGGTCGGAGGTCAGCCAGGGACTTGTAACCGTCAGGGGCGCGTCGCGGTGCCACTTCTGGCGGTCCCTGGCGTAGTACCGCAGCGGGCCGTACGCGTAGCCGCTGACGCAGGCAACCAGGACCTGCTCACCGGTGGCGAGGATCGCTGGTTGTCCGCCCGGGCCGAGCAATTCGACGTGGGGTTCGGCACCGGCACGATCGAGGCGTGCGTAGTAGAGTTGCTCGGTCGTGTCGCTCCATGCCAGGTGCAGGTGTCCCCGTTGATCCACGTCGGCGACCGGCGCGAACATCGGCGTTCCGCGATGCACTTCGGAGAATCGCCACTTGCGGTCAAGCCGGCCGACTCCGACCGACTCGGTCTGCCGATCGTGAACCCGGTGATAGGTGAGCGCGACCTGTGTGCCGATGGTGAACAAGTCACCCAGCCAGTAGTCGCCCTCGAGGACCTGTCGCGCGCGGCCCCAGCGAAATCGCTTTCCGGTCCAGGTGGCTCGCGTGTACTGAATTCCATGAGGCCCGGTCCAGGCCACGTGGAGCGTATCGTCGACGGTGACCAGGCTGCCGCCTGATCCCCAGGGACCCGCATCATCCGGAATGCTCTTCGGACCGGTCAGTATTCCCAGGTCCTCGAAATCGGCGATCTCTCGAGGCGTATCGTGCCGGGCCAGCAACAACCGCAGGGTCGACGGGCCGGACATCTCCGAATGCAGCAGCAGCACCCGTCGACCGTCCAGCAACGATGCCACCTGTCGGCCGTTGTTCGGCGACTTGTAGTACTCGTAGAGCAGGCGATTGAGCATGAGGTGCTGTCTTGATGATCAACGCGCGTTGCGTGTTGCGAGATTCGTAAAGTAAAGAAAGATGGCTCGGCAGCCGACGCTACGGTCCAAGCGTGCTTACGTGTTCGTAAGGTGCTGTTGGGAACACGCTGTCAGTTGGACGACATTTCCCCAGCAGTCTACACCCCGTGATTGCGTGTCGCCGCGCCAAGAGTTGTCATTGGGGTTCGGGGACATCTTGATCGGGGTCCTACGCGGCGGATCCCACGCGCTGATCTCTTGTGTCGGACCCGGTTCGTCGATCATGGTGGCCGGCTGACGCGATTCCCTCCACCTGGTGTGAGAGCAGCGTGACAACACCACGAGCTGCCGAGTGTGGGCTGCGGCTGTACCACGATCAGGCCGTGCCGATGCGGGACGGAGTGCGGCTGAGTGCTGACGTATTCCTGCCGGATCGGGAGGGACCGTTCCCGACGATCGTGACGCGGACACCCTACGAGAGCGGTCGGGACGTTTTCCTGGATGTCGCTGCCTACTGGGCACGCCGCGGGTTTGCTTTCGTGGCCCAGGATTGCCGGGGCCGCTTCGAGTCGGAGGGGACGTTTCGGGCCTATGCCGACGATCCCACCGACGGGTACGACACGATCGAATGGGTGGGCGGCCAGGGATGGTGTGACGGCAAGATCGGGACATGGGGTCG
>Ga0310123_10002873_pt1 | contig 13563 bp, 12 predicted proteins | sample CB6_AW_1057_MG_FD_203505 | JGI IMG/M metagenome (GOLD analysis project Ga0310123, IMG submission 203505) | Marine microbial communities from Western Arctic Ocean, Canada - CB6_AW_1057 | ecosystem: Environmental > Aquatic > Marine > Oceanic | place: Canada: Western Arctic Ocean | collected... | reverse complement strand
AGCACAGATCGGAGAACTCGAATCGCAACTGGCCGTCGCACACCAACAGATTTCAGAATTACAAGCGAACGAGGTCAACTTAGATCAGATGACGAACGTTCAGGTGCAACGCCTTCAAGAGGAGCGCGACCAGTTTTCTGAAAATCTGGTCGCCTCGCAAGACAGAGTGTCTCAACTCGAGAACTCGTTGGAGGTGCTTGCCCGGGCACAAGATGTGCTAGAGGCACTGGATGGTGCAACCGATGATTTACAACCCTCATTGACTGCTAACGAAGATATTGAAGCGGCAATTCACGAATTGGCGCTGCATGAACAGCACGTCGCGGAACTTCAAAGCGAGCGCGACGCGCTGGAGAAAGAACTCGATACGGTGCGTGTACGAGCGTGCGAATTGAATGACACGGTCGATTCGACTAAGCGACAGATGGCAGAGCAGCAGGCGCAGTGGGCTCGAGAACTGAATCAGATGCGGCAAGTGCTCGAAGAGCAGGCCATCACGATCACAGCCGGTCGTGCTTCGGCACCGGTCGCAGCGTCGGCTGGCGATCAGGTAAGTCCCGGGGACCAGGTTGTCGGCAGCGTAATGGCTCAGTTTGACATACTCCGTCAACAACGGGCCCAACGACGTGCCGCAAAAGCCGAGGACAAACAATTACAACCTCAGTAGCGTTCTGTCGCACCTGCGGTTACCAAAATCAGTAGCCTGTTTTACGAAAAGATAGGAAATCGCAGACGATGATCTCGCTCACGAAAATCTGGGAATATGGGCGACAGCGGTGGGCGAATTGGCGTCGCCAACCGACAAAGCCAGAGCCTGCACCGGCATCTTCGGAACCTTTCGTAGCACCGGTATTCACCCGTGCGGCGAATGACGCCGGTTCTCTGGTTCAAGAATTTCTCGCCGTGGGGCGCTATGCGCTTTTGCTGCGCCCTCAGATCATCGAGAATCTCGAGGACGACCAGATCCGTAAGACGATCGATGCGCTCGACGCACAGATGGCGCTATCGCCGGTGGGCGATGTTGTGCTGGGACAGCCTATCGAGGACTGCGATGACTTCGACACGGATGGAACCGCTGTCGCGACGGTGCAGAGTCGAGTCGTTCATGTCGAATCGATATTTCTGGATCGCTACGCGGTGACAAACTGCCAATACAAACACTTTGTCGACGGTGGTGGTTATGAGGAAATGGGCATCTGGGAGGAAGACGTGTGGGCCGCGATGCTCGACTTCGTCGATCAGACCGGACACCCAGGCCCACACTACTGGCACAACGGAACCTTCCCACGCGGACAGGCGGATCATCCGGTTGTCGGTGTTAGTTGGTACGAAGCGACGGCCTACGCGCGGTGGTGCGGCAAACGTCTGCCGCGAGACGCGGAATGGACCAAGGCTGCTTGCTGGCCGGTGACCATTTCACCCGGTAATTTGCAGCAACGCAAATTTCCGTGGGGTGAGATCATGGAGAATGACCGAGCCAATTTGTGGAGTGCCGGCATCAACAGCACCGTTCCGACCGATGAGTTCGAAAAGGGCATCAGCGTTGGCGGTCTACTGCAAATGGTTGGTAACGTCTGGGAATGGATGTCCGGTCCGTATGGCACACCGGACGATGTTTCGCTTGCACTGCCCGTTCCGATGAAGAGCATCCGGGGCGGAGCGTTCGACACCTACTTTGATAACCAGGCGACCTGTCATTTTCAAAGTGGAGAAAATCCGCTTCATCGTAAACATAATATCGGCTTCCGCCTCGTACTCGGCATATGCGATTTGGCGCCGAGGGCGGCAGAACTCATCTACGGTGGCTCAACCGAGCCGATAACGGTCGCTACGGAGGTCTGAACATGAGTCGCGCTTGCGATGTACCGATGGATTCCTACCGACTGGCACACTACACGGTCCAGGTCGAATGTTACGTGTGCGGCGGTGGCAATACGTTTGATGCCGAACTATGTCGGCATTGCCAAGCGCCGATGGCGCTGGCCCATCAGGTCAATACACAGAACGTCCAACCTGGGTTGGTCGCCGTGCTCGGAACGAGCGGGGCCGGCAAGACCGTCTATCTCGGCATGTTAATGGATATGCTCTCTCGTCGGAACTTCGGGTTACAGTCTCTGGTGCGAGGGGCTTTCTCGGTGAGTCTTCAGCAGATCACCACCTCGGCGCTTGCCAATGGCGAGTTTCCAACCAAGACGCCCAACGAACCCGATCGTTGGAATTGGGTGCATAGCCAACTGACGAGTCCAAATCTACGCCGGCCTTTGGAGCTGATCATCCCCGACATGTCGGGCGAAGCGGTACTCGAAGAGATCGATCATCCTCGCACGTTTCCAGTGGTCCGTTCATTTCTGTCGAAGTCGGTCGGCGTGGTCATTTTGGTCGATGCCGTGAGGCTGCAGCGCGGCGGTCACGAGCAGGACCATTTCACGATGAAATTGCTCACGTTCCTCAGCGAACTCGAAGCGGAGAACAATCGGCAAAGACTTCGTCTGAAGCGACACTCGGGCCGGCCCGTCGCGGTGGTCCTGACCAAGGCGGATCAGTGCGAAAAATGCTTCGACGATCCCGAGGGGTTCGTCAAAGCGTGTGGCTCTGGGATGTGGCGTCACTGTAGCGAAAGTATTGACAATGTCAAAATCTTCGCTGCCGGAGTCGCCGGCGCCAGTGCCTATCGTTTCGGAGTCGGTAACCAGCGCCGTCGCGTTCCACTGCGTGTCGAACCACGGGGAATCATTGAACCATTCGAGTGGCTTATCTCCAAAGTGCCGGCCAACGGTCGGCGGCGATCGAAGTAAGGTATTGGCAACACGTCGACCGCAGAATGGTTACTCCTTGAAAAGACTCTCGCCATCCGACGATCGTGGCTCGCACGGCTCCCCGCCACCGGTCTGTCCTAGCGAGGTGGGCAGCGTCACACTTGAGTACGCTGTTTTCACATCGGCCGAGACAAGCCAAGCACAAGGCTACCAACTCGTCGCACAAAGCCCCGGGATAGGTGACGCGACAGCACGGAAACTGACCATCTGGTGCCCTTCGCACGACGCGCTGGTCGAAGGCTTGAAAAGCGAAGTGAGCATCAATTTCCATCCTCTCGAATCGGGTGATTTTTGCGTTTCACGTACCGCGGCTGACGGCGAGGAATACAGCGGCCGACTCGGACCCCGTCTGACCACACATTGTCTAGTGCTCTCGTCTGAAAGCCTGTCACAAAATGCAAACTCTCCTTTTGAATTGATGCAAGCGGTCGTTGCCGGCGGGCGGTTGGCATCGGCCGACCCCATGCCTCGGCAGCTCGCGCCCATCCAAATGCCCGCGTGTTGCCCGGTCATGAATACTGCGATCGTGGAGAAACTTACGGAGCAGTTCGGTGCCGACCGGGTAGCGGGTCTGGTCGAGTTGGCACTGACGTCGAAATCGCTGGCCTTTGTCGCCCCGACCGACCAACAGACTGGTTCGCCGACCACCGATCGCGTCATGGCAGGTCTGCTCAACTGTCTGCCCGTCATGTGTCGTACGGCGTATTCATTCACCACCGGTCTACGGTACTCGGCCCGCCGCCCATTTCGCTGGTTGGCGGTCGAAGCGGATGCTTCGGAGCAGCGCCAGATGGTTCGGCAACATGCGGTGACGATTATCAACCTCAATGACCTTGCGGTGCTCGACGAACTACTGTCAAAAACCGCACGGCGGCACGGTTGGTCGGCATTTGTCGGCGAGTGTTTGCGGCGGGGCGACATCGATGCCTTGAAACAGCAATTGCGACCGCAGCAAACGAATCTGAATCTCATGTCACTTTCTCGGCTCGGAGATGAACTGCTCCGCGAAATGAACCGGCCTTCACAGGAGAACACTCCGCCGCCCGTGCCTGCCCCGACCATGACTGTGCGACATGCGCACGCTTCGCATCGCTCGACCAACGCCAACCAACCGGCTGATGCGGACGTAACTGCCGAAGCGAGCCAGAAACCACAGGAACAGAAATTGCGGGGACCGGCGCATACGTTATGTCCGGACTCCACGGTGCCCGACTCCGCAGTGGTCGTTGAGAAGCTCGAGGCCTTGGACGACGCGGTGTACGAAGCGATCGCCGGCGACACGCTGTCGCTCGAGCGCCTTCGCCACCTCTGGCCAGAAGTGCTCGGCGAGTTGGGAAGCGATCTCATTGAGGAGTCGCGAGAGCATTACCTCCGCTATGCGCTGGCCGTGTGGAACGACTTTATCAACAGGGACGCGGGCGGGCCTGAGCGGGCCACCGCCGCGCTGGACGTCGTGTGCCTGCTGTCGGACGGCTGAGGTTGTAGGTGGGTGGCGAGGAAGGAGCCTAGGCGACAGCCCCGAGATGTCGCTGCCGCCATCGGGGCCGTCGCTTGGGCTCCGACCCCGGCACCCTACGTCAACACGATCAGCCGACCGGCTCGCCTTGGGTCATCAGCCGGTGAAACTCGCGAAACAGGTAGTGGCTGTCGTGAGGCCCGGCGGAAGCTTCCGGATGATACTGAACACTAAACGCCGGATGCTGCGCGTGACGGACACCTTCGACGGTCTCGTCATTAAGACTTCGGTGCGTCACCACAAGCTCCGGGGGTAGCGACTCCTCGCGAACGGCAAAGCCGTGATTCTGTGACGTGATTTCGACTCGACCGCTCTTCAGATTGCGGACCGGCTGGTTGGCGCCCCGATGACCGAATTTCATCTTGAACGTCTCAGCGCCACAGGCGAGCGACAGCAGTTGATGTCCCAGGCAGATGCCGAAAATGGGCACCTTGCCCAATAGATCACGAATGGTCTCGATGGCGTAGGTTACCGGCTCGGGGTCTCCCGGACCGTTTGAGAGAAACACGCCGTCCGGCTCCAAGGCCAGTACCTCGTCGGCCGTGGCGGTGCCAGGGAGCACTGTCACACGACAACCCATGTCGTGAAGATGTCGGGCAATGTTCCATTTCATGCCGAAATCGAGGGCCACGACGTGGGGTGACGCGTCGCCTTCAGAATATCGCGACGGTTGCCCATCGTCGGAATGCTCTTTGTCGGACATCGGGGCAATCATCCCGTGGCTAAGGGGCATCCAGTGGCTAAGCGGCTGCTGCCAGTCGCTCGGACCGTCAGGCACGACTTCGCGCACTAGATCGCGGCCCACAAGGCCAGGGCTTGCCTGGGCTTTTGCCACCAGGCTTTCATCATCGAGATCAATGGTCGAAAGGACACCTTTCATAGCCCCCTGAGTGCGAATCCAGCGGACAAGTGCCCGTGTATCGATCTCTTCGATGGCGACAACACCCCATCGGATCAAAAAATCTTGCAGGCTTCCTTCCGCTCGAAAGTTGCTATGCAGACGACTGGCCTCACGCATCACGAAGCCGGCAAGATGAGGACGTGCGCTCTCCGAATCATCTTCGTTGACTCCATAGTTACCGATCTGCGGATAGGTCATGGTGACGATCTGTCCGCGATAACTCGGGTCGGTGAGGATCTCCTGATATCCGGTCATCGACGTATTGAAACAGACCTCACCCTCGGTTTCGCCCGGGGCTCCGCACGAAGTCCCGCTCAGGACCGTTCCGTCTTCCAACGCGAGTTTAGCAACCTGTGTCATCAGAAGTTCTCGATCGGTTACGACGAATTTTTTCTGGAGCAAGCTGCTCAGACATGCGGTCATCGATTACTGGTTTTTCTCGGCGAAAACACAATGATCGCGACCTTGGTATTTCGTAATCTGCTGTAAGGTTAGTAGGCGTTAAAGTCAACCGACGTTGCGACCCGATAAGTGGGGTACGGCTGTGGGTCTCCAAATCAACAAGCGCCTCGCTCAATTGATTTGGTCAGCCTATTGATAAGAGGGTTCTTGTTCCGGCGAGCAAGAACCCTCTTTTTTGCACCGGACGGCAATATAACAACGCTCAGTAAAGCAGAATAGAGGCGGATATTGAGGCTCTTGTCGATCGTCATTCCGATTCTCCAGATAGCTGGCCGAGGGCCGCACAACGGGCAAATCAAAGGTTATATCGCGCTCGCTCGGTCTCCATCAAGCGGGTTCCGGCGGGGCCCAAGGAGAAATCCGAACGACGAAATCGGGCCGCTCCTGCCGTGCGTAGCACGGCGGCTACTGTTGCCGCCTTGTTTGAAAACGGTTGTAATGTCGAACGCGCCTTATAGGGGGGCCCCTGGGGTGTTTGATAAGGGATGGTTTTCAAATAGTCTAACGTTTTGAATGCGGAGTGCGGAAGTCGAAATTAACATGATATCTCTGGTCACTTGACCCTCGTCTCCCTTCCTACCACAACCAGTGGCCCGATTTCTAGTCGAAATATTGTGGTTTTGTGTTGAGGGTGGCACCGCCTGCGGCTAAACAAGCCAGCAGTGCCACTCGTTCGGGACTACTGAGCCGACCTTATTTAAGGCGTTTAATTCTCGTCATTACGAATACCCTATTTTACCTTGACGAGTACCCATTATGTACCTCCTTTCCAGAATATCTTCCTTTGGTTGCGGCTCGCCACGGCGAGTCGCCTGCGGAGACCAGAGGCTGCGCTGCACTCCTCCGTGGCTCTGCGAACTCTGCGTTGAATCTGTTCGATGCGGTTGATTGAGGTTTGAGACGCGTGGGCCTCGTGGAACTCGGCCCACCCTACAACTTCGGCAAAAATCGGCGGTGCTACCTGGTGCCCGAAACGCTGCCGAGGGCGTTCCCTACATCGACTCTTTTTTTACGGAGCGGATCAGGTTGAGAAGGGCTTGCATGGTCGGCGGTCGATCGTTTGGATTAGTCGCCAGGCACCGCATGACAGCCCGGGCCAGAAAGCCTTGTAAGTGCCGACCTTTTGTGTGATGCCCAAAATACCCTCTCACCCACTTGAACGCCGTATCGATGCAATACGGGGCTCGATTTTTCGTGACATCGCCGCAAAACAACGAATCTTGACTATATATCAAAATTGATATTCACTTACCTAGATGCCAGCAACTGGGCTTGTTTACTACTGCGATGAGCATGGCACAGCTCCCGTGCTTGAATGGCTACAAGACCTCGCGGCCAGGAACCAAAAGGCGGCTGACAAGTGTGTCGTTCGCATTGGAACGCTCGCTCAATTCGGACACGAGCTGTGACGTCCCGCAACAGACTATCTCCGAGACGGCGTTTATGAACTTCGCTCACGTCACGGCAAAGTGCAGTACCGAATACTCTACTTTTATCATGGCCAGAACATCGCCATCTTGACTCATGGCTTGGTCAAGAAAGCAGAGGTGCTCAGCGTCGATATCGAACGCGCTATCGAGCGGAAAGCCAAGTTTGAAAAGAACCCTGAACAGCACACTTTTCGTGAGGAGAATTGACATGGCAATCACAACGGATGCAGTGAAGATACTCAAAAAGCGATTTCCGCACTTAAAGAATTTTGACGAGCGAGTAGCCGCGGATTCGATCAATGTGCAAGTAGCCATGCTTGTGTACCAGGTCCGAGAGGAAGCTGGCCTATCGCAACAAGAGCTTGCTGATATGATCGGAACTTCACAGCCTGATATTTCGAGGCTCGAAGACGTCGACTACGACGGACATTCGCTTAGCATGTTGCAGCGAATCGCCTCTGCTCTAAACCGCCGCATTGAGATTTCCATGCCAGAAGACGCGGAACCACAGCATGCTTGATTGAACCCTAAAAAGAGATGACGCTTCGCCAAGGCTGGGGACCCTGCCCGCAGGGTTTTGCTCGTCGGGCAGGGTGCCCGTCCTACCAGGTAAACTTGATACATCCGCTCAACTTACTCAACGGTCTCTTTTTTTACGGAGCGGATCAGGTTGAGAAAGGCTTGCATGGTCGGCGGTCGATCGTTTGGATTAGTCGCCAGGCACCGCATGACAGCCCGGGCTAGCCGCGGATCGATCTGAGGACAGAATTTTTCCAGGGGAGGTAGTTTTTCGGTGCCGTGCGTCATGGCTGCTTGGCCATCGGCACCACGCTGCCACGGCAATTCATAGGTGAACATTTCGTAAACGGATGCACCGAATGAATAGATATCGAGCCGATGATCGGTCGGACGACGCCGAACGACTTCGGGCGCCATGTAATTCGGTGTGCCCGTTCGATTGCCGGGCTGCATGAACGGCTTTGTGGCGGGCACGGTCAGGCCAAAGTCGATGAGCTTGAGGGATGTTCCGCGAGGATCAACGACGAAATTGCGGGGGCAAACGTCTCGATGGATGTAACCGGCTTCGTGAACGGCAAACAGCGCCTCGGCTGCCTGACGGATGAGCGTCAGCCGATGGTCGGTGAGCTCTTGATACTGGCCGATGATCAATGAATTCAGCCCCGGCCCGTCAAGAAATTCCGTTACCAGAAATTGCTGGTCTTTCGTCGTGATGCCGTGGGAAAAAGTCTCGACCACCCGTGGGTGATGAATCGACACGGCTATCTGACCCTCGGTCGGTTTGTTTAGACCTTTGAACCGAGCCTCAAACTGCCGATTTTTCTCGCGGTCAAGCACCTTGAGACCCACGATCTGATCCGTTTTTCGATCGCGAGCCTTGTAGAACTGCGACATCGTACCGGAAACGGCTTCGCGCAAGATTTCGTATCGCGAGAGGACATCGACCTTACCACCGGTAAATAACGATTTGAAGATCCCGCCAAGTTTGCTCATGAATCGTTAAGGAGCCACGAATGAAAAAAAGAGAACCGCAAATGAACGCCGATCAGCCTCTGGTCTCCGCAGGCGACTCGCCGTGGCGAGCCGCAACCAAAAAAGAACTCACGCAAAGGCGCAGGGACGCAAAGGAAGATGGCCACGAAAAACACCAAAGGACATAAAAATGTTTCTTTCGCCACGGATGATAAGAAGTTTTTTTAGACCGTAGATTCCTCCATTTCTTGGAACACTAATCCACGCTAATTATTAATAATAAATCCATCCGCGAAGATTAGTGCAACCTAGTGTTCCTTTTTTCTAATCCGTGTTTCATCCGTGTTCAATCCGTGGCTCAGTCCTACCCGGGGCCTATTTTCCACAATAATCGATGGTTCGAGCAATTTCCGTCTTCAGATCACCGCGCTGCACGATGCGGTCAATATATCCATGCTCGAGCAAGAACTCGCTCGTTTGAAACCCTTTCGGAAGTTCCATTCGCATCGTCGCCTGAATTGTTCGTGGACCGGCAAATCCAATCAGCGCTTTGGGCTCCGCAAAGACCAGGTCACCCAATGATGCGAAGCTGGCTGCCACTCCGCCCATGGTGGGATTGGTCAGCACGGAGATGAACAGTCCGGCCACTTTATCGTAGCGACCGAGCGCCGCACTGATTTTCGCCATTTGCATAAGTGAGAGGATGCCTTCATGCATACGGGCCCCGCCGCCCGATCCGCTGATGATGATCAGCGGCAGGTTTCGCTCCGTGGCCCGTTCAACCAGCCGGGTGAGTCGCTCGCCAACGACCGAACCCATGCTACCCATAATGAATGCCGAATCGGTAACACCAAACGCCACGCGTCGGGCACGAATCATGCCGGTGCCGGTGAGCGCCGCATCGCGCAATCCCGTTCGTTTTTGTTCGGCTGCCAGACGGTCGACGTATCTTCTTTTATCCTCGAAGTGAAGCGGATCGGTCGGCTCCAGGTCGGCATCCCATTCGTCAAAGGTGCCTTCATCCAGAACCTGTCGAATGCGTTCGGTGGCCGAGACATACCAGTGGTAACCGCACTCGGGACAAACGCCGAGCAGCTGCTCGGCTTCTTTCCGATAGATGGTTCCTTGGCAACCGGGACAAGATTGCCAGAGCCCTTCCGGCACACCCCGCTTATGTCGCGGTGGTCGCGATTTTCCGACTGGGGAATCAGCCTTGCCTGCTGCCATTCGATCTGCCCGAAGATTTGGTGCGTGTTTTGGGAAGTTGGAATTCGCGTCGGAAGAGGCATAGCAACGAGTGGGGAAAATCTGGGGCGGCGCTGCGCTCTGCCCCAGCCACCCGACAGAATCACCTACCCTTCCTTTATAACATTGGCGTTATCGTGTTTTCAATTGCAGTCGTTCATCGCAGTGACGCTAGCGTGCCCGGCTGAAGGGGAATCAGCTCCCACCGGCAATTCCGATCGGTTTTCCAAAGGTCTCCCAGCTCGTCCTGTTTTAATAACTGGCAGACCAAGCTGGCCAATGGCTCGGAGACCACCAAACCAACGATTCCGACCTTATGTTTTTTTGCAATACTGCTGCACGTCTGCCGGATACGTTTTCGGGCCGATTCGAGCCTTTCTCCATTGGGCGGGCAGACCGTTTCGGGCTGCTCCTGCCACTGTCGGTAGACTTTGGGCTGTTTCATTTTGACGTCCTCGATCAACATGCCCTGCCAGAGACCGTGGTCGAGATTCTTGAGCTTGCTGAGCTTTTTCACTTTGCCGCCGCAGGCTGCGGCGATTATTTCGCCCGTCTGCAATGCTGCGGAGCAGGGCGACGTATAGAGAGCCTCGATCGGCTGATCCTTCAGTTCTTCGCCGACGTCCGCGACTCGCTGCCGACCTTTGTCGCTCAGCGGAACATCCAGCGTACCCTGAATTCGGCCCTGTTCATCGAACTCGGTTGAACCGGTTCGTATCAGTAGAAGTTTTAGCATTTGAGAATCAACAAGATGGGACATGGAAACCGCGGATGGACGCAGATCAACGCAGCGCAGCCACTGATCTGCGTTTATCGGCGTTCATCTACGGTTCTCTTCTTTCAATCTGTGTTTCATCCGTGGCTCCCTAAAAACGAAGCACGTCTATTATCTTCTGAGCCTTGAACGGTTGCGGTCAATGGGATCGGGCAAGTTCATTCAATTTCCGGACACTTTGGGAGTAATCAGCGTGGTTGAAAATTGCCGATCCGGCGACGAGCAAATCGGCCCCAGCTTGAGCGGCGGCTGCGATCATCTCTTCGTTGACTCCACCATCGACCTCCAGAGCGATGCGATTGGCGACCGTCGCTTTCAATTCGCGAAGTTTGTCGAGTGCGCCGTCATCAAATGCCTGACCGCCGAACCCTGGCATCACACTCATAACCAGTATCAGATCACAATCGTCCAAATAGGGCGAGACGCTCGAAACCGGCGTGGGCGGATTCAGGGCCAATCCGGCGGACGCACCCAGGGCACGAATTCGTGTCAGTATGGCACGAGGGTCATCTGCCGCTTCGACATGTATGGTGATAATGTCCGCACCTGCCTCGGCATATTGCTGGATGTAGTCGGCGGGGTTCGCAATCATCAGATGCACGTCCAGCGGCAACTCGGTGACCGCACGACAAGCTGACACAATGGTCAAGCCATACGTCAAGTTTGGCACGAAATGGCCGTCCATCACGTCCAAGTGCAACGCTTGCACACCCGCCGCCTCGACTGCTTCGATCTCTTGCTGCAAATTGGCGAAATCGCACAACAGCATGGATGGCAGAACCTGAGGTGCAGAACGATGCAATTGAGAAAGTGATTCGGCGCGAGGCATAAGACTTGTGGCACGATCGGCCATAAAGATTGATCGGGATGCTCAAGTAGTCTCTATCAAGACAGTGATTCTAACAATGCCCCACCGGGCTCATCGCCCCAACCGGACTCGTCCATGCGGCGTAGCTCGAATGTCGTAAGTACCGCTTTCATAAGACGTTACATTTGGGATGTCATGTCGTCGTTACTGTCGATCCAGATCTTCGCTACGCGGCAAGTCGCCAAGACAATCCAAACCAAACAGCCCCAGAAATCGATCGGTTGTAGAATAGTTGGCGATCCGAGGCTGGTCGTCGAACCGTTCGACTCGTAACAGTTGACGCCGCACTAATTGCGAAAGAATCGCCCCGCTCTTTGCATCGCGAAATTTGCTGACCTGGTCGGTCGTCACCGGCTGGTTGTAGGCTACGATCGAAAGCACTTCAATGGCTGCCTGCGATAATCTTGCCTCCCGCACCCGCCCATAAAATTTATCTCGCGTTCGCGAGTATTGTTCGCGTAGAGCCAGACGGTAACCACCCGCCTCGCCGACGATCTGATAGGGCGCCCCTTCTTGCATATAGGATTTGTTCAGTTCGATAACCAGGGTATCGATCTCCGGGGCAGTGACACCTCGCATGAGTGAGGCAACATGCTGCGCCTCGAGTGGTGCGTTGTCCGCGTTGCCCACAAACAGCATTGCTTCGAGGATGTTGCGGGGCGTGATCTCGCAGCTATTGTCATTCTTGGGATCTCTCGGAATCGGTAGCGCGGGTTGGGTCACCCCGTCGCCCGATGCCCCGTCGGTCGAAGCCCCGTCGCCCGATGCTTTGCCCCCCGACACTTTGCCTGTTGTCGAGGCGAATGTATCGGCCGAGTCACCGAGCATTTCGGCGAAAGCCCCTTTGAGTTGGTCAAGCGAGAGAGCGGTGTTGTCGCCCTGCACCTTTTCGTCATAGTTCTTGGTGGGGTCGTTCACGGGTTTGCTTCCGGCCTGGCGGCTCGGGCTAAAAGAGTCATTTACTAAAACATCATAGGGCGAGCCGGCGGTCCTAGGCAAGGCGAAATGTGTCACGCATCACAGCGTGGCGGGCGGATCCGCGAAAGTAGTAGCACTCCGAAACTTCGGGCGACAAACCCGAAAAGAAACACGACCCCGAATGCGTCCAAGGCCAGCGGACCGATCGTGTAGGCCGTGTCTCGTTGCAAAAGCCATCTGAGTAACAAACTACCACAAACGGTCCCTATGCCATATAAGAGCTCGCTGACCGCAAAATAGACCGCAATATATCGAGTGTCGTTTTGTTGTGGTGAAAGGCCCAGCATGAGACCGGGCAAGCCGATGTTTAGTCCTGCGTAGGCTATCCAAACAGCGTATGCCGCGATGATCCACCACGGCTGGGACGGAGTGGCAAAAAGAAAAAACAACGGACCGGTCGCAACCAGGACTTGGCGAACCAACATGACCGGAATGCTGCCTTGGCGATCCATGATTCTTCCCAGTGCGGGACTAATCAGGGTTTGTCCACCGCGCAATCCGCTGCGGAGCGCCAGAAAGTGAGAATACTCGAAACCGAGCACGCGCTGCGGATAAATAAACTGGGCTGCCTGTGTCAGCCCATTAAACAACGCCATTGAGCCGCTATGTGCGATCAAACGACGGTAGCTGCGATCGGCAATGACGCGGTACACCCATCGCCACTGAAAACGCTCGGGTGGCGACGCGCTGTCGGCAATGGTCGGCATGAACGCCAGTGACACAACCGCAACAGCCATGAAGACGGCTCCCGCGGTAGCCGAGATGGCATACGCAATCCAACGCTCTGAATGACCCTCGCTCAGCGACGCCGTCCACTCGTAGGTAAACCAGCCGCTGACGAGCATCCCCACCAGCCGCCCTCCCACATGCCATCGGTTTCGCTGACCAATATAGCGACCACGTACTCGAAGCGGGACTAAATCGCCGAGCCACGACCAGAGCGCGATCGTGCCCAAGGATTCCAACAAATGATAAATGGCCCAGACGGCGACAAGCATGCCGATCGACCAAGCGGAGTTGGGCGACCGGTTTACCACGGCAACGAGCGGCAACGCCAACAGTAGCAGGCTGCTACTGACAT
>Ga0310123_10002872_pt1 | contig 13566 bp, 14 predicted proteins | sample CB6_AW_1057_MG_FD_203505 | JGI IMG/M metagenome (GOLD analysis project Ga0310123, IMG submission 203505) | Marine microbial communities from Western Arctic Ocean, Canada - CB6_AW_1057 | ecosystem: Environmental > Aquatic > Marine > Oceanic | place: Canada: Western Arctic Ocean | collected... | reverse complement strand
TCACGCAGGTAGTCGGTGTCGGTTTGTCCTCCCGGGGGGGTGAAGACGGGGAAATGTCGAGTGGTCAAGTCGAGGTCGATGTCGACTCCGTCGGCGATCTGCTGGGTGAGTGCGACCGCGTCGTGGTGATCGGGAAACGTGTCGTACATCTCCTCGGACGTCTTGACGAAGAACTCGTTCCCTTCCATCTTCATCCGTCGTTCGTCGGAGATGACGGTGCGGGTGTTGACGCACAGCAGCACGTCGTGTGCTTCGGAGTCGTCGCGATCGAGGTAGTGCGAGTCGTTGGTGGCGACCAGGGGGATGCCGGCGGTCCGGGAGATCTCGACGGTCCCCACCAGGCACTCCTGCTGGATCTTCAGGCCGGCGTTCTGGATTTCCAGGTAGAGATGCTCGCCGAAAACCCGCTGATACCAATCGACCAGTTCGGCGGCCTGGTCGTGTTGACCGGCGAGGATGTAGTGTGAGAGTTCGCTGGAGGCGCAACCCGAGAGGCAGATCAGTCCGTCGCTGTGTGCTTCGAGGATCTCCTTGTCGATCCGCGGCTTGTAGTAGAAGCCTTCGAGGTAGGCCTTGGAGGCCAGCGTCATCAGGTTCTGAAACCCGGTGCGGTTTCGGGCCAGCAGTGTGAGGTGGAAGGAGGCTTCCTTGTTCCGCGAGGGGGTCCGGTCGGAGCGATGTCCGGGTGCGACGTAGGCCTCGTAGCCCAGCACCGGGTTGATGTCCTGTTTGCGGCACTCGTTGTAGAACTGCACGGCTCCGTAGAGGTTGCCGTGGTCGGTCAGGGCCAGGGCATTCATCCCGTCGGCCTTGACCTTGGCGACCAGCTGGGGGATGCGGTTGGCGCCGTCGAGCAGGCTGTAGTGCGAATGGCAGTGCAGGTGCACAAAGGGAGACGCCTGGGTCATCGTTACTCCTTTAACGGCAACGGTTCTCGCCAGCGGTTGAGAGCGGGGGGCGGTGATTGTAGCACGCGAGGTGTCGGCCCGTCAGCGATTGGTCGTTGGAGGCGATTTCGGCAGGAGATCCGGCGGTGACCAGTCGGCCGCCGGCCGGACCACCGCCGGGACCCAGCTCGATCACGTGATCGGATCGAGCGATCAGCCCGAGATGGTGCTCGACAACAACCACCGAGTGACCCACGTTCAGCAGTGTCCTCAGGCACTCCAGCAGCCTCTCGACGTCGGCAGGATGCAGCCCCGTCGTGGGTTCCTCGAGCAGGAACAGCGTGCGGCGGTTGGCCCTGGCCGAGAGGAACGAGGCCAGCTTCAGCCTCTGGGACTCGCCTCCGGAAAGCGTCGTGGTGGGCTGGCCCAAGGGGAGGTATTCCAGCCCGACATCGCAAAGCGGTTGCAGTCGCCGCCTGATCGCGTGCTCGCCTCGAAAGTAACCGAACGCCTCTTCGACGGTCATCTCGAGCACGTCGGCGATCGAGCGGCCCCGGTGAGTCACCTCGAGGACCTCGCGGCCAAACCGGCGACCCTCGCACTCGGGACACGTGGTGCGGATGTCGGCCAGGAACTGCATGTCGACTTCGATCTCGCCGCTGCCCCCACACATCTCGCAACGACCTCCTCCTGCCGTGTTGAAACTGAACTGACGAGCGGTGTAGCCCCTCTGTCGCGACTCGGCGGTTGCGGCGAACAGGCGTCTTATGTCGTCAAATGCCTTGAGCATCGTGGCGGGGATCGACCGGGCCGAGCGGCCCAGGGGTGACGAATCGACCAGCATCACCTGCTCGATCGAGTGATGCCCCGAGACCGACGCCAGGCAATCGCTGGAAGTCAGTTCCGGCGGGACCGGTTGGCCGAGGGCCTGGCAGAGGGTGGGGTAGAGAGTTTCCTGGACCAGGCTGCTCTTGCCGCTGCCGCTGACCCCGGCGACAACGACGAGTTTCCCCAGGGGGAACTGGACGTCGAGTTGATCGAGATTGTGGCGAGTGGCACCTGTGAGCTGGATGGTGCCCAGGTCGGGCTGCTCTGCCGGATCGGGTGAGTGCTCGGGCGGGGTCGTTTCCGGGAGCCGTCCGGCGAGAAACCCGCCGGTCAGCGACTCGGTACACGAGACCAGTTGGGCCGGGGTCCCCTGGAAGACGAGCCGACCTCCCTGCCTGCCGGCACCCGGCCCGATGTCGATGACCTCGTCGGCCGCATCGACGACCGCAGCGTCGTGTTCGACCATCACCACACTGTTGCCCCGCTCGACCAACTCGCCGATCACCTCGAGCATCCGGGCGATGTCTTCGGCGTGCAGCCCGGCGGTGGGTTCGTCGAGGACGTAGAGCGTATTGACGAGGTGCGACCCCAGTGCCTGTGTCAGACGCACCCGGCGAGTTTCTCCACTCGAGAGAGTTCTCAGTGGGCGATCGAGCGTGAGGTAGTCGAGGCCGACGCGTTTCAGGCAGTCGAGTCGGGTGAGGAGGGGATCGAGCACGGTGTGCCCGAGGTCTCCGGGGAGTTGATCCGAGGCCTTTCTGCAGTGGGCCAATGCTGTTGCCAACTCCGAGACACTCAGGGCCAGCAGCCGGTCGATCGACCGGGTCTCGGGGTCGATTTCGGTGGGCAGTTGCACCGCCAGGGCATCTTGTTGCAGCCGTGCTCCCTGGCAACTGGTGCAGGTTTCGTAGTCGCGCCATCGATTGAGGAAGACTCGGACGGCGAGCTTGTAGCGATGTCGTTTGAGCCAGTCGAAGAACCCGTCGAGACCTCCGAAGTCGCGTTCGGGGACGCCTCGAGTGATCAATTCCAGGTGTTGTGTTGACAGTTCGGAGAAGGGAATGTCGACGGGGATGCCGTAGTCGGGAGCCAGTTCGAGCAGTTCGTCGAGTTCGTGAGAGTAGGCCGGGGTCTTCCAGGCGGCGATGGCACCTTCGCGGAGACTGAGTCGGGTGTCGGGGACGAGTTTCTTGAGCGAGACGACCGGGTTGCTGCCGAAGCCACGGCATGCGGGGCAGGCTCCCAGCGGGCTGTGGAAGCTGAACAGTCGAGGTTCGGGCCTGGCGAATCGTCTTTGGCAGGTATTGCAGGTGGTCCCGGTCGAGAAGGGCGAGACGATCCATGAGTCTCCATCGAGCGAGACGTGTGGTTGCCTGCCGGCGGTGTGCTGGGCCAGCAGCAGGCAGCGGCCTTCCCCGCAGCCCTGTGCCTGTTGGATGCTCTCCTCGATCCGGCTGCGATCGGCCTGTCCGGTGACGAGTCGGTCGAGGATCACCCAGGCGGATTCGAGGTCCTGATCTCGGGCATCGTCGAGGTCAACGAGTGTGCGGGCCTGGGTGTCCTGCTCGAGGATGGCCAGGCGGCGGAACCCGTCCTCGGCCAGCCGCGGCCGCCTCTGGCTGCTGTCGGGTTCGTAGGCGGAGGCTTCGAATGCGACCTGAAACCTGAGACCGTCCTCGAGGTGCCAGAGAGTCTCGGCGATCGACTCGGCCGTCGACGACTCGACCACCGTCTCGCACTCGGGACAGACGATCGTGCCCACGCGTGCCAGCAGCAGCGTGAGCAGGTCGTGGATCTCGGTCGCCGTGCCGACGGTTTCTCGAGCTGCGGCTGACCGGCTGCCCTGTCGGATGGCGATCGTGGGCGGCACATTCTCGATGTGATCGGCGTCGGGTCGATCGAGCCGATCGAGCAGTCCGCGTGCCGCGGGCGAGAGCGTCTCGATGTAGCGGCGTTGGCCTTCGACCGCCAGGGTCTCAAACGCCAGGCTGCTCTTGCCACTGCCGCTGACCCCGGTGACGACGACCAGCTTGTGCAGCGGGATTTCGAGCGAGAGGTCCTGGAGGTTGTGGACCCGGACCCCCTCGAGCACGATCGCGTCCCGACCGGTGGCGAGGTTCATCTCGAGGAGGATACCGGTTGAGGCGTCCGGTTCCAGTCCGCGGGGGCCTTGGGGGTGCCTTGCGGGTGACGGAACTGCGTGGCCGCGGCGTCTGACCGCCGCTCTTGGCGTGGTTCACCAGTCTGCTAGGCCGCGTCGTCGTAGAAGGCAATCCGGTTGTGGGGCTGGAAGGCGACCGTATCGGCGGCGGTCTCGTAGATGCGGAATCGCATCACGTAGGCGTCCTCGGTCGTGTCGTCGTAATGAGCCCTCATGACCCGAACGGCCTGGAAGCCCTGGGCTTTGAAGAAGAGCTGAGCCTGGAGATTGGATTCGCGAACTTCCAGCAGGATTTCCTGTCGGCGTTGTTGCGAGAGCTTGTCGGCGAGCTTGTTGAGCATCTGCTGTCCGACTCCCAGCTTCCGGAATTCGACACCGGTCGCGAAGTTCAGCAATTGCAGGCGGGCCTTGTGCAGCTCGTAGATCATGAATCCGACAATCTGCTGGTTGTGCTCGGCGACCATGCCGATGCAGTTGCGTTGTCGGAGGAATCCGAGGAAGTCCTCCTCGGTCCACGGCTGCTGAAAACTCGACTGCTCGATCGCCAGCACCTCGGGCATGTCCCGACGGATCAGCCAGCGGATCTGGACCTTGAGTTCGCCGGTCACGTCGCCGGTCACGTCGCCGGCGGAATCGGCCGGGTTGGGCGGTTGGTCCGATGAACGTCCCGGCGATGGCTTGGACGAATGTCCCCAGTTCACAGCGGCCTCCTTGCCGTTCGCCCTCGGGAGCCTCTCGAGCGAGGTGCTTCGATTGGCGGGCGAGGCCGAGAAAACTAACAGAGGTGCAGATCGAGGTCGAGACCTTTCTGCGGCCCGTTGTCGGGTGAGGCGGTGACCGCTAGGATGCCCGCGTCGATCGCCCGATTTTCGCCTGCTGCTGGCTCGGGCCCGGTACGCTCCATCCCAGGTGCCTGACCACCCACCAGCCATGCTCCGTCTCGTGATCGCCGCCGCGGTACTCGGGGGCCTGCCCGCCCAGGTGCGCGGTGGTGGCGGAGGAGGAGGCGGGGGCGTTGGCGGGGGAGGTGAGCCGGCTCAAGAGGTGTCCGGGTCGTCGGGGCCGCTGTCTGTGGAGATTGATCCGGGGGTGTTTCGGCCGGTGCTGGTGCCCGGTGGCAGCCTGGTATCTCGAGGGATCCGGGCTTCGGAGGCTCGTGCGTACTACCTGGTCCTGGATCACGCGCGGCGGGTGGATCCCGGGGAACTGGATCGTGCGGCGGCGGAGTTCCTGGCGGGGCGGCGGAGGGCATCGAGGAATCCGGCGACACGGCGGCTGCCGATCGAGGACTTTCCGGTGTTCGTGGACCTGTACAACACCGTCGACAAGCCCGAGGTCTATCTCGGCAAACCCGTTACGCTCAGGGGGCACGTCCGCAGGGTGGTGAAGATGCCTGCCGGTGAGAATGCGTACGGGATCAAGCAGCTGTACGAGGTCTGGTTGTTCACTTCCGATGGACAACAGCACCCCGTCGTGCTGGTCACGACCTCGGTCCCCGCTGGCCTGCTCGAAGAGGCCCGACGACTGAAGGCGGAAAACCGGCCGGTGGTGATCAGCGGAGTATCCGGGAGCGGCTACTTCTTCAAGATGTACGGCTACCCGGCCGCCGACGCCTACCGGTTTGCTCCCCTGGTGCTCGCCGGGAGTCTCGAGTGGTCTCCACCACCGGAACTGGGTCTCGAGAGGTCGTTGCCGGCCGTGCTGGCCGTGGGGCTGATCGTGTTCGGCCTGCCGATGGGATGGTTCGTCTGGAGGAACCTCCGCGAGGACCGGCAGCGACGGGCCAGCCGAACGGCCAGCGTGCCGCGGACGTTCGAGTGGACCGATGAGGGCAGCGAGCGGGGCAGCGAGTCGGATAGCGGCGGTGGAGTGGAATTCGAACAATCCGATGGACCGACTGAGGAGATCTAGACGTGCAGACCCTGCTGGGACCTCTCGATCGACCCGTCCGGCTGGCGGTGTTTCTGTCCGGGGGAGGCCGGACGCTGGTCAACCTGCTCGAAGCGATCGGACGGGGAGAACTGGATGCGGAAGTCACCGCGGTCGTTTCGGACCGAGACTCCGTGGCGGGGATCGATCGGGCCACCGAGGCGGGGTTGCCGGTGACGGTGCTGGTGAGGCGAGAATTCGCATCGGCTGCGGAGTGGAGCGATGCGGCATTTGCGGTGTGCCGGGAAGCCGGCGCCGACCTGGTTGTGCTCGCCGGCTTCCTGTCGCTGGTGGTCGTGCCCGAGGACTTCGGGCTGCGTGTGCTCAATATTCACCCTGCGCTGATCCCCGCGTTTTGTGGCAAGGGCTTTTACGGTCACCGCGTACACGAAGCCGCGATCGAGCGAGGCGTGCGGGTCAGCGGCTGCACCGTGCACCTGGTCGACAACCAGTACGACCAGGGCCCGATCATCCTGCAACGGACCGTGCCGGTCGCCAGTGGCGATTCGGCCGAGGAGCTGGCTGCGCGGGTGTTTGAGGCGGAATGCGAGGCCTACCCCGAGGCGATTCGGCTGATGGTTGGCGGCAGCCTGAGATTCGCAGACGGCCGATTGCTGATCGACTGAACGGCCTGGTGCCTTGCCGCGAGTGTCTTGCCTAGCAGCCCGTTGAAAAACCGAGAGCCCGGGGTCAGACGCCGCCCGTGGCGGGGCCTGACCCCTTTTGTTCCAACCCCCATCGCTCGAATGAAGGGGTCAGGCCCCGCCACGCGCGGCGTCTGACCCCGTCCGGACATCAAACCTGTGTTTTTCAACGGGCTGCTAGCCGATCCGCTACTTGTCATCCCGAGCGGAGCGAGGAATGACAGACTCCTGGAGACGATTGAAACTGACGTAAAATGAAGGAAACTGATTGACAGTGGGTGTTCAGGGTGTGAAGATAGATAAAAAGATGTCATAATGTGTCATCAGGTCGATTGATGCTGGTTGATCAGAGGCGGAATCGGATACTGGAAATCGTAGAAATGCAGGGATTTTCTGCGCTACAGGACCTGGTATCGGCCGTGGGTGTCAGTGAATCCACAATTCGCCGGGATTTGGAAAGTCTTGATCGAAGTGGACAGATTCGGCGGACACGAGGTGGTGCGGCGTACGTGGGCGAGTCGCTGACGGACTTTGACGAACGTCGTCACAGGGCTCGACCTCAGAAGCAGCTGGTTGCTCGTGCTGTGGTCGAGATGATCGAGAGTGGCGAGACGGTATTGCTTGATGGTGGGACGACGACGCTTGAGGTGGCTCGTCAGCTGCAGGGTAAGTCTCTTCAGGTGGTCACCAATTCGCTGCCAATCGTCAATGTGCTCTTGAACCAGCCTCGGATCGAGCTGATCCAGATTGGGGGATTCGTGTACCCCAAGACGGGTGTGGCGTTGGGTGCCTTGGCGGTGGAGGCCCTGGGACGGATACATGCTCGTCGGTTGATCATGAGCGTGGGTGGCATCACCGAGCGGGGGTTGTTCAACAGCAACGCTCTGTTGGTGGAGACCGAGCGGGCGATGATGGCATCGGCCGAGGAGGTGATCGTGGTCACCGACAGCGGCAAGCTGGGCCACGCGGCCTTGGCGAGGCTGTGTTTGCTGGAAGATGTGGACCAGTTGGTCGTCGACGCGGGCATCAGTCACGAGTGGCGGGACAAGATCGAGTCGGCCGGAGTGGTTCTGACGGTGGTCGAGTCGGAATTATCTGATGCGGAGGTTTCGGAACCGGAACCGGACCCGGCGGTCGCAGCGGCGGGGACGTCTCGATGAGCGTGATGTCACAGATTCCCGAGGGTCTGGGTCGACCCGAGATCGAGGCGATGGTCCGCGAGGTCCTGCGTCGCGGCTCGGCTCCGACGTCCTCACCGGTTTCGAGCTCGCCCGAGCCTCACGACGGCCTCCCCAATCCTCTGATCGTCAACGTTTCGGCTCGCCACGTGCATCTCTCGCAGGAGCATCTGGAGGCTCTGTTTGGCCGGGGTGCGGAGTTGGAGGTCGACCGCGAGTTGTACCAGGCGGGTTACTTTGCGGCTCACCAGACGGTCGCCGTGGTGGGTCCTCGTCGCCGGATGCTCCCCAGTGTCCGCGTGCTGGGTCCTTGCCGCGGAGCGACCCAGGTCGAGTTGTCTCTGACCGACGGCGTCTTCCTGGGCCTGGAGTTGCCGATCCGGATCAGTGGCGATCATCACGACACACCTGGTTGTCTGCTGGTCGGTCCGCGGGGATCCGTCGAGTTGGAGTCGGGCCTGATCCGTGCGATGCGGCACGTGCACATGGGACCGGCCGACCTGGCCCACTTTGGGGTCGAGCCGGGCGATGCGATGCAGTTGCGGGTCGAGTCGGCCGGTTGCACGAGTGTCCTGGAGGAGATGGTGGTGCGAGCCGGTGAGGAGATTCGGCTCGAGGTCCACATCGACACCGACGAGGGCAACGCGGTGAACCTCCCGGCTGCAAGCCATGTGCGGCTGGAACGCTCGTCGTCCTGTGCCTGTCATTCTCCGGAGGGGTCATGAGCGGAGTGAATCACCGGGTGACCGGGGTCGGTGGGCAGCACGAACCGAACAAGCAAGAGAAGCTCTGCGGCAGTGGAATCGAACAACCAACGCGTCGAGCGGCATGTTGCCGCTGGCATCACACCATGAATGAGAAACTGGAGAGTTGAGCGATGGCTAAGAAACTGGAAGCTCTGGGAATGATCGAAACGCGGGGCCTTGTGGGTCTGATCGAAGCGTGTGACGCGAGTCTGAAGGCGGCCAACGTCGAGATGCGGGGTTGGCGTCAGGTAGGTGGCGGCCTGGTGACCGGCTTTCTGGTCGGCGACGTGGCGGCGGTCAAGGCGGCCGTTGATGCGGGCGCGAGTGCCGCGAGCAAGGTTGGCGAGGTGGTCAGCGTGCAGGTGATTCCTCGCCCGCACGAAGAACTCGAATCGATGTTGCCCACAACCGACTGATCCTGCCGCCGGTCTTCGTGCCGGTCTTCGAGCCGGTATCTGGGGGTCGCCCCTTCGGGCACAGGCCTCAGGGACCGGGTCTCCGAGACAGCCTCGTGTCGTGTGACGTGGGGGATCGGGATGTGCCGGCAGCGAGTGGCAGTTGCACCTGTGCCCCCGCGGGGGGCTGAAAGAGAGAGATTCCGATGAGTAGTCAATCGATTGGACTGGTCGAGACTCGCGGCGTGGTGGCTCATACCGAGGCCGCTGACGCGATGCTCAAGGCGGCCAGCGTAACGTTGTCGGGCAACGTGACGTTGGCAGGCGGCTGGATGACTTCGGTTGTCGAGGGTGACACCGGCAGTGTGAGGGCGGCGGTGGATGCAGGAGCCCAGGCGGCCTCGGCCGTCGGAGAACTGGTCTCCGCTCACATGATCGCGCGACCCGCCGACGGGCTCGTCGAGTTGTTTGTTTCCTGAAACCGGTACCGGGAGGTTTGAAGGATCGAACCATGAAAGTCCTCGTCGCCAACCTCGGATCGACCAGCTTCAAGTTCCGGCTGTACGACCTCGACGGTGAACACCAACTGGCCCGCGGTGCGATCGATCGCATCGGGGAAGAGAGCAGTTGCGTATCGATCGAGATCACTTCGGAGGGCAAAAGCGAGTCCGGCGTGGTCGAGTCGACCGCGACGGTTTCCGATCATGCGGTGGCGGTGGGCCTGTGCCTGGACGCCCTGGTCGACCCCGAGCGGGGCTGCCTGGAGGGTGTCGAGGAGGTGGCTGCGATCGGGTTCAAGGCGGTCTTCGCCTCGGACCTCTCGGGAGTCCGCCTGGTGGACGACGTCCTGCTTGAGCGAATGGAATCACTGTCGGACGTGGCCCCGGCACACAACCCGCCGTATGTGTCGGCGATGCGTCAGTTGCGGAGGGCGTTTCCGGGCATCCCGTTGGTGGCGGCCCTGGAGACAGGTTTTCACGAGACGATTTCCGACGCCTTGCGTGCTTACGCGGTTCCCGTGGACTGGCAGCGGCACGGTGTCAGGCGTTGGGGCTACCACGGTGCCAGTCACCGTTACATCGCGACGCGGATGGCCGAGTTGACGGGTCGAGAGGACCTGAAGCTGGTCTCGTGTCACCTGGGTGGCAGCAGTTCCCTGGCGGCGATTGACTCGGGAGTCTCTCGTGCGGCGAGCATGGGCATGAGTCCCCAGAGTGGTTTGCCTCACAACAACCGTGTCGGCGACTTCGATCCCTTTGCGTTGCCGGTCCTGATGCGGGCCACCGGCAAGAGTCTCGAGGAGCTTCTCGACGACCTTGCCTCACGCAGCGGCCTGTTGGGACTCAGCGGTCTCAGCGGTGATCTCAGGGATCTCGAGGCTGCCGCCTCGGAGGGTCATGCGGGGGCGACCCTGGCGGTGGATCACTTTGTCGTTTCGATCCGCGGCTACCTGGCGTCTCAGATGGCGGTGCTTGGTGGCAGCGACATGGTCGTCTTCACCGGCGGAATTGGAGAAAACAGCGTCGGCATCCGCGCCTCGGTCTGCGAGGGCATGCAGTGGTGCGGGTTGAAGATCGACGAGGGCGCGAATGCGGAGGCCCATGGGGAGGCGGACATCACCGCGGAGGGGAGTCGTGTGGCGACCTGGGTGGTGCCGACCAACGAGGAGTTGATCGTGGCTCGGCAGGCGGCCGAGCTGGTTGGTGCGGGAGCCTGAAACCTGGATAGCTTGCGGAGATCGACGGAGATGTTCATGGCACAAATTACCGGCAGTATCGTTGCGAGCCAAAAGGTGGAATCGATGGTCGGGCAGAAGCTGTTGATTGTCGAGCCGCTGCGGGTCGACGAGAAGACACGAGCGAAACTCAAGCCAACCGGTCGCACGTTCATTGTCGTGGACACCGTGGGTGCCGGCGAGGGCGAGGTGGTCCTGTGTGTCCAGGGCTCCAGCGCCCGCTTCACTGCCGAGACCGAAAAACTCCCGATCGACGCCGCCATCATCGGCATTGTCGACCAGGTCCAGGTGGGGGACACCAACGTGACGGTCCCCAGTTGACCCGGAATCCAGAAGACGTTTGAGCGATTGCAGCGGCCCAGGGGCGACACAACCCCGGCCAAGAACGAACTCAAGACAGACAACTGAAGAATAGAGGTATTTCGATGATTCAAGCCAACGAAAAGGCTGTTCGCACGGTGGTTGAAGAGGTCCTGGCCCAGTTGGGCAGTCGCTCGAGTGCTCCGGCCAGTGCTCCGGCCAGTGCTCCGGCGAGTGCCGGACCGTCGGTCGACGGGGACTGGGGCGTGTTTTCGAAGGTCGATGACGCGGTGGACGCTGCGTCGCGGGCGTTCCGGCAGTTGCAGGAGAAGACGATCGAGGACCGGGCCCGGGCGATCGCCTGCGTGGTCCGCATCTGTTCGTCTCAGAGCGACGAGCTGGGTCGTGCCGAGCTCGAGGAGACTCGGATCGGGCGTCTCGACCACAAGATCGAAAAGCTGCAGATCATCAAGCTGGTGCCGGGCACCGAGTTCCTGCGTAGCGACGCGGTTTCCGGCGACCACGGCCTGACCGTGACCGAGTACGCTCCGTTTGGCGTCATCGGTGCGATCACCCCGGTCACACATTCGCTGCCGACGTTAGCCGGCAACGTGGTGAACATGGTGGCAGCGGGCAACACGCTGGTCGTGAACCCACATCCGTCGGGTGCCCGGATTGCCTGCGAGGGTGTCCGGCGTTTCAACCGGGCGATCAAGGATGCGATCGGGCTCGAGAACCTGGTGACGATCGTCAGTGAGCCGACACTCGAGACGGCCGGCGAGATTTTCGAGCACCGTGGCGTACGATTGTTGGTGGTCACCGGTGGTCCGGGTGTGGCTCGTGCCGCGTTGGCCAGTCGCAAGCGGGCGATCGTAGCCGGCCCGGGGAATCCTCCGGTTGTCGTCGACGAGACCGCCGACCTGGACAACGCAGCGGCGTCGATCGTCAAGGGAGCCGCCTACGACAACAACCTGTTGTGCATTGGCGAGAAGGAGGTCTTTGCGGTCGAGTCGATCTTTGATCCTCTGCTCGAAGCCGTCTCGAACCACGGCGGCTACCGACTCTCGACCGACCAGATGGACCAGCTGGCCGCAGTGGCCTTCTCGGCACCCGCCGAAGCCGGTGGTCACCACGAATTGAACCGCGAGTTGGTTGGGGCTGACGCGGAGGTGTTGGCTGAGCGGATCGGGGTCAAGGTCCCGGTCGGCACGCAGATCCTTTATGGAGAAACCTCGACCGACAACCCGTTTGTTCCCGAGGAGCAGATGATGCCGTGCGTGCCGTTTGTACGTTGCCGGGACGCGTCGGAGGGGATCGAGTTGTCGTTGGAGGCCGAGCACGGTTTCGGACACACCAGCCTGATCCACTCACGCAACGTCCGCACGATGACCGAGATGGGTCGGGCGATGAACACCACGCTGTTCATCACGAACGGTCCGAGCATGGCGGGGTTGGGCCTGGGCGGCGAGGGGTACCTCTCGTACAGCATCGCCACTCCGACCGGCGAAGGTGTGACCAACCCGCTGACATTCACTCGCCAGCGGCGGTGTTCGATGGTCGATGACCTGAGGATCATCTGATGCTCTGGGGTCGTGTCATCGGCCGGACCACGGCCACCGTCAAGCACGCCTCGCTCGAGGCTCAGCGCCTGATCCTGGTGCAGCCACTCGATGCCAGGTCGACCGCCGAGGGAGATCCGATGGTGGTCATCGACGCGGTGGGCAGTCGCCTGGGCGACCGGGTGCTATTGACCGGCGACGGCCGATCGGTCCGCCGCATGCTCGGCTCCGAAAACGCTCCGGCCCGCTGGGCCATCATCGGGATCATCAACGACTGACCTCTCACCTGCCGGATTCCTTTCCACGAAGCCTCAGACACTTTTTTCGACTTCTTCACCCCGGACTCGACATCACATGACTCCCGACCCGATTCTCATTGAACAGATCGTCGCCGCCGTCGAGCGTCGACTGCAGGACGATTTGACCGACGACGGCGACGGCGGCGTGCCGTTGATGGCTGGAGGAACCGAGGGTGAGGTGGTGTGTGTCGAGCGGATTGTGACCGGCGAGATGCTCCTGGAGTGCCTGGATCCCGAGTCGCGTCGGCTGAGGATCGGTGCCGATTCGATCCTGACTCCTTCGGCTCGCGAGGTGATTGCTCAACACGAACTGGCCGTGACCTGCGACAGGGACCTCGGCGGGGCCGATTCAGCGACTGGTCTTCAGAGAGGTTCGGGCTGGAGCGTGTTGCTGGCCGGTTCGGACGTTTCGGACTTGCGAGGAATGAATTTCCAGCGATGCAACGATCTGGATTCGGCTCTCAGCAGCGCCTGCCAGCGGTTGTCTTCGGCCGAGTCTTCCGGAGTGGTGGTGCTCTGCAGCGACCCTCATCGGTTCGCCTGCCTGGCGAATCGTCGCCCCGAGGTACGTGCGGTGGTGGTGCGGGATGCCCAGGAGGCGACTCGCTTGATCGGCCGCATGGGAGCCAACCTGGTGCTGGTGTGTCCGTTGGCCGCCGGGGCCTGGCGGTCTCGCCAGATCGTGGAAGCCTGCCTGTCCGGCGATCCGCCTCAAGTGCCCTCCGACTGGCCCTCACAACGAGGCTCAGCGGAAACGGAAACGGGCTCCTGATGAACGTAGACCAACCGACTCACCGGAGATCCGACTGATGCGTGTCGCCGAAGTGATTGGCAACGTGACCCTGTCGGCGTGTCACCCGAGTCTGGAGGGGGCGACCTGGCTGATCGCCGTCCCGTTCTCTGGT
>Ga0310123_10002871_pt1 | contig 13569 bp, 11 predicted proteins | sample CB6_AW_1057_MG_FD_203505 | JGI IMG/M metagenome (GOLD analysis project Ga0310123, IMG submission 203505) | Marine microbial communities from Western Arctic Ocean, Canada - CB6_AW_1057 | ecosystem: Environmental > Aquatic > Marine > Oceanic | place: Canada: Western Arctic Ocean | collected... | reverse complement strand
AACTTGGTCATCCGACTACGCCACGAACTCTCCGCTTGATTCTGCTTGCGTCCCATTTCGATCTCCTTGGCTGGGGGAATGAAAAACTACCTGCCAAGATAAACCGGCTGTCCAGGACGGCTAAAATAGGCGCTTACTTTGGAGATGGAGAACCCGAGCCCTGCGTAGTGGTCGAACGTGTCACTCGGCATCCGCAGCGGTATGTCGGTCCTGCAGCCTGCGATCAGGTCGCCGTTGCCGGCGCGGAGCAGGGTAACTTCCGTGACATCCTCCCATTGCGGTACCTTGATACTCTCGCTCCAGGTTTTTCCTGCGTCGGTCCTGAAGCGGATGTAGCCTTGAACGATGTATCCTCGATCGCGCTCGACCTTAGGGACGTCCAACGCGGCGTATCCTGTCTCCGTCAGCCGGATGACTTTGCCGGTTTTCGGGTCTCGGTCGACTAACGGTGGATCCCAGATGGTCCAAGGCTTTCCGTCAGAAGTGGGGGCGATAGGAACGGTGTAGCCCCACGTTTTACCGTAGTCGCTGCTGAATCAGCGGGTCAACAGTCCTCCCTGACCACCCGTGCCTGAGTAGAAGAGTACTTTCCCATTGCCGAGATAAGCCAGGCCCGTTCCCAAGCCCGCCTTTTCGAGATCCACTGGACTGGGTTCCGTCCAACTGGCTCCGAGATCGTCGCTGGTCAGGATAAAACTTCTATGCGGATAATCGCATCCGACTAGCATCAGCAGCTGATCCTTTTCCGGCATGTAGATGATATAGGGAACGCCTACTACCCGGTGCCAACTCTCGGTAACAATCTGGAACTGCGCGGGCAGCCGAATATGTGGGTCTTTGCCATTCTGTTGGCGAACCTCATGTGGCTGCCATTCCGCCAGACCAGCCGACGAGGCGATCAATGCGACGCCGAGAGTGAGGACGACCCTCCTCATTAGGTTGCTTATCACTATTGTTTATCCTTATTCGGTTGGCCTGGCGAAATAAATTCGATGCCAGACCTTATCCGCCATGCTAACTGCCACAACGATTCAACGGCATCCCTCCACACGTCGTCGGCCGGATCCCACGGATGGAAAAGCGAACCCACGGATAGGGCGCCACGTATCGTTGAACATCCATGATGGCCTGCGGGTAGAGCTCCACCGTCTACTCATTGAATCAAGTGTTTTCCACCCAAGGGTGTTCCCAAACGAAATTTCGAGGCAGGACACTAGGCGGTCGAAGGCGGGATCGGTACATTCATTGACGAGACCAGACTCCCGTACGCCGACGCGTGCCCCACAACCGACGTGCCGGTTGGTGGCGGTCGCTGCTGCGACCGACTATCACCTCGATGATGCGCATCTTTCTTTCACGCATTCTATAGCGGATGCACGTCATGCCTTTCGAACGAGAACAACCTGGATCGGATGCCCGCGGGGTGCGAATTGCCGCGGATGTCGGCGGAACATTCACGGATCTGGTCGTCATCGATGACCAAGGCACGGTACGCCGTGAAAAGTCACTTTCCACTCCACCGAATTTTGAAAAGTGCGTGTTGGAGACGATCGCCAACGTGCTGGCCAAGCACCGCCTCGATCCGTCGTCGGTTCGCGCGGTCAATCATGGCACGACGGTCGCCACCAATGCGCTGCTCGAGCGCCGGGGCGCCCGCACGGCCCTGGTCACGACCCGGGGATTCCGGGACGTACTCGAATTACGACGGGTCAGAGCGCCGCAGATTTACGATCTGTTCTTCGAGAAACCTCCGATTATTGTCGATCGTTACTTGCGCTTCGAGTTGGACGAACGGGTCGCCGCCGACGGATCCGTGCTGTCGCCGGTTTCCCAAGACGACCTGCAGGCTGTCGTCGCATCGTTGATGCGCGAATCGGTCGAATCGGTGGCGGTGTGTCTGTTGCACTCCTATGCCCATCCTCAACACGAGCAGGAAGTGGGCAGGTATCTCCGACAGCACCTTCCCGGAGTACCGGTTTCGCTTTCGTGTGAGGTACTGGCCCAGAGAAAGGAATATGAACGAACGGCGACCACAGCCGTCAACGCGTACGTGCGGCCGGTGATGCGGCGTTATCTCGATGCGTTACACGCCGGTCTGGTCGAAGAACAGATCAACGCACCCCTGCTCATCATGCAGTCCGCTGGCGGACTGACTCCCGCTGAAAATGCCGCCGCGCGACCGGTGTTTTGCCTCGAGTCGGGACCGGCTGCGGGCGTGCTGGCCGCCGCCTGGTGCGGCGGACACGCCGGAGAGACCAACATCATCAGCTTTGACATGGGAGGCACCACCGCCAAGGCCGCCATGATCGAGGGGGGAAACGTCCCCTACAGCGCCGAGTACGAGATCGGCGCTGCCCTCTCTGCCGGCAACCGTCTCACTGGAGGCGGCGGAGAACTGATCATTGCCCCCAGCATCGACATCGCCGAGGTCGGCGCGGGCGGCGGCAGTACTGCTTATCTGGACGCCGCAGGCGGCCTGCGTGTCGGCCCTCGCAGCGCCGGGGCGGTCCCGGGCCCCGCGTGCTATCAGCGCGGCGGAATCGATCCGACGGTCACGGACGCCAATGTCGTCCTGGGCTATATCCGGTCGGGGAAACTGGCAGGTGGCGAAGTTGAGATTAAGTTTGATGCTGCCCGTCAGGCGGTCGAGCAGCAAATTGCCCAGCGACTCGAAATGAGCGTGACAGAGGCGGCCCTTGGAATTCATCGTCTTGCCAACGCCCAGATGCTGCGGGCGCTGAGGGAGGTTTCGATCCAGCGCGGTCGGGATCCGCGCGGCTTCACCTTAATCGGTTTCGGCGGGTGCGGGCCCGTGCACGCAGCTGGACTCGCCCGAGAGCTGGGCATCCAGCGCGTCATGATTCCGCCCATGCCCGGAGTATTCAGTGCCGTGGGACTGCTCGCCTCCGGCGTCGAGCATCATGGTGTCCGCAGTTGCCAGATGGCGGGCGCTGGGCTGACGCCCGCGACGGTCAACGAGCATCTAAGCATTATGCAGCAGCAGATCGAGAGCCAGTTTCAGGAGGAATCCATCTCGCCGCAGCAGGTGCGGTTCCTGGCGAGCCTGGAGCTGCGATACGCCGGCCAGACATCTCAGCTGCGGATCAATCTCGAAACTGTCTCGCCCGATCAGGGATCGCTCGACCGCGTTGCTGCCGATTTCGAGGCGGAGCACGAACGGTTGTACGGCTATCGCGCCGAACATGGCACCGGAATGGAAGTGGTCGCGGTTCGCCTGATCGGACGCACCCCGTCGGTCGACATCGATGACGTGCGCTACGATGGCATGCAGCAGGGGGGCAAAGCACAGACCGACACGGGACACCGTCCGGCCAACTTCGGACCGCCCTGGGGCCAGATCGAAACGCCGATTACCAGTCGGGAAGCACTGCGTGGTGGTGCGACAGGCCCGTTGTTGGTCGACGAGTACGATTCCACGATTGTCATCCCGCCTGACTGGTTGGCCACCACCGATCACACCGGGAATATCGTTTTGGAGATGACCGATGCCACAAGTTGATCCCATCACACGTCAGATTATTCAGAGCGCCCTCGCCTCGGCCGCCGATGAAATGGCGGTGGGACTGCATCGAACGGCGCGCTCGACGATCGTCCGGGACGTATTGGATTTTTCGACGTCGATCTGTGATTCCCACGGCCAACAGATCGCGCAAGGTGTGACGATTCCGATGCACATGGGCTCCGTGCCGTACGCCATGGAGACATTGCTGAAGAAGTACGAAGGCAACATTCATCCGGGTGACATTTTTATTCTCAACGATCCGTTCGACGGCGGCATGCACCTGCCGGACATCTTCATTGTCAAGCCGATTTTCGCGGGAGAACAGCGGATCGCGTTCGCTGTGGCCACGGCCCATCATCTGGATGTCGGCGGCCGGCTGCCGGGCAGCTCGGCATGTGATAACGTGGAGATTTTTCAGGACGGCCTGCGTATTCCCTGGCTGAAGTTGTACGACCGGGGCGAGCCGAACGAAGCCTTATTCACCCTGCTGCGGGCCAACGTCCGCATTCCGGAGATGACGCTGGGTGATCTGCAGGCGGAGCTGGCGGCCTGCCATGTCGGTCAGCAGGCCGTTCTCGAGATTATTGATCGCTATGGCATCGAAACATTCGAGCAATGCACTCAGGACCTGCTCGATTACACGGAACAGCTCGTCCGCATGGACATCTGCACGTGGCCCAACGGCTCGAGCACATTCACGGACTATCTGGACCACACCGGCGCTCCCGACTCGACCGGCCCGGTCAAGATCACTTGCACGATCACCGTCCAAGGCGATGCACTCACGGCGGACTTCACAGGCTCGGATCCCCAGGTCCGCAGCGCGGTCAACAGCACGCTGTCGATGACGGCTTCATGCGTCGCGCTGTGTATTCGTTCCATGATTCGCGAACAGATACCGAACACGGCCGGCATGTTTCGGCCCTTGACGATCATCGTGGCTGCAGGGACCGTGCTCAACGGTGAAATGCCGGCGGCCTCCTCGATGAGAGGCGTGACGGCATTTCGCACCGTCGACGTGGTGCTCGGTGCCTTGGCGGGACTGTTGCCGGACAGGGTCCCCGCGGCGGGTGATGGTGGCAACTCGCTGGTTATCTTCGGTGGGCACCGCGCTGAAACGCGGCAGCGCTACGTCTACTATGAGCTGATATCCGGCACGTGGGGCGCGAGGCCGGATCGGGACGGCAATGATGGCCTCTGTAATTTGGCCAATATTGCCAGCAACATTCCCATCGAGGAGGCCGAATGCAACTACCCCGTGCGTATCGATCGCTATGGATTGGTCCGCGATACAGGCGGCGCAGGCCGGTTTCGAGGCGGAATGGCGATCGAGCGCGAGTGGACACTGCTTGACGGTGAGACCGACCTGCTGATTCGATCGGATCGGCGCGACCACCTGCCGTATGGCCTTGCTGAAGGACGAGACGGGTCGCCCTCCATCAGTATCTTGCACCATGCTGACGGAAGTGAGGAAATCCTTCCCGTGATGGTCTCCACGCAGATCAAGGCGGGCGAACGCATCTACCACCGTCAACCCGGCGGCGGGGGGCACGGAAATCCCTTGAGTCGGGAACCGGAAGCGATTGCCTGGGACGTCAAAAATGATCGCGTTTCCATTGAGGCGGCACGAGACAAATATGGCGTGGTTGTCGATCCCGAAACTTATAAAATCGACGAACAAGCCACCCAAACTTTGCGAGAATCGCTTTTAGCGCAATCGGCAAAGGTTCATAGCCAACGTGCCACTTAGGACCGCCCCAAAAATAACTGTTCCATTGTCCCCTCTCCCTTTGGGAGAGGGTAGGGTGAGGGGACAGAAAGATACGACAGTTATTTTTTTGGCGATCCTTAATTGGGTAGCTTCTCCTGTGATAGAAGGGAAGGTTATCCCTCCAGTTGCAAAAAAACTCGCGGCAATCCGGCAGGAATTGATGTTATCTCCGGGCAAGCTGCGTATTCTAATTGCTCTTGCGATCGCCGCGTTCCAAGCGTCTGTCGTCGATTCGAGTTCGCGATCCAGTGAAAACGGGCGGACATCGCGAATTATAACGACTCCTGCGGAGGTGTGCGACACCTCCGCAAGTTAGGTCGCTTGCACAGTAGCATTGAAGCACGTTGGGTCCAGAGCGTAAACTGAACTCGGTGTGTCGGAGCGAAGGCCGCGGGACACTAACTCAGCCAGGGCCCGACTCGTCAAATCGCTCCCAACCAACGAAAGGCATTTCCGTGGCGATGCATCGGCTTGCACTGCTTTTGTCGTTCGGGTTGCTCGTATCGCCGGCGCTGGCCGAGCAGGAGTGTCCGCCGAATATCGTCTTCATCTACTGCGACAATCTGGGCTATGGCGACACCGAGCCCTTCGGCTCGAAAAAGCACCGCACGCCCAATTTGAACCGCATGGCCCGCGAAGGTCGCAAGTTCACGCACTTCTACTCGGCCAGCGGGGTCTGCACTCCTAGCCGGGCCGCGCTGATGACGGGCTGCTATCCGTCGCGCGTCAGCATGGCCGTGACCGACGGCGCTGTGCTGCGTCCGGTCTCGAAGATCGGCTTGCATCCGCAGGAGCGCACCATTGCCGAGCTGCTGAAGGCCAACGGCTACGCCACGGCCATCTTTGGGAAGTGGCATCTCGGCGATCAGCCGGAGTTCCTACCCACACGTCAAGGGTTCGACGATTACCTCGGCATTCCTTACAGCGACGACATGACGCCCCACCCTGGGAAGAACTGGCCCGAGTTGCCGCTGATCGAAAACGAACGCGTGATCGAGGCCCCGACCGACCGTGATCTGCTGACCAAACGGCTAAATGAGGCGGCGGTCAAATGGATTGAAGAGCACCGTCGGCAGCCGTTCTTTCTCTACATGGCCGAATGCATGCCTGGCAGCACCGGTGCTCCGTTTGCAAGTCCCCGCTTCAAGGGCAAGTCGAAGAACGGTCCCTGGGGCGACTCGATCGAAGAACTGGATTGGTCTGCCGGCCAGGTGCTTGACGCCCTAAGGCGGCATGGGCTCGACGACAATACGCTCGTCATCTGGACATCGGACAACGGCGCGCCTCTGCGCAGTCCCCCGCAGGGCCTGAACTTGCCGCTGGCTGGCTGGGGCTACTCGACAGCCGAAGGAGGCATGCGTGTTCCATGCATCATGCGCTGGCCCAAGCGAATTCCCGCGGGCACCGTTTGCGATCAGCTCTGCACAACGATGGACATGCTACCTACCCTTGCCGCGCTGGCCGGCATTGCGGTTCCCAACAGCCCGCCGATCGACGGCAAGGACATCTGCCCGTTGCTGACCGACAACCGCGCGACGAGCCCGTACGAGGCCTTCTACTACTATCGGCTCGAACAGCTTCAGGCAGTCCGCGCTGGAGATTGGAAGCTCTACCTGGCTTACAAGTCCCGCACCCGCGACGGAAAGACCGTCACGGCCAAGCCTCGGCTCTACGACGTGCGCCGCGATGCGGGCGAGACGAACAACGTTGTCGACCAGCACGCCGACGTCGTCGCCCGGCTGATCAAGCACGCCGAGCAGGGTCGCGCCGAGCTCGGCGATCAAGGGCTCCGCGGAAGGGACTGTCGGCCTCATGGGCTCAGCGACAATCCCACGCCGCGCATCAAGTGAACGCCGCCGTCATCGAGCCTCCCGTTGATGGCATCGGGCTGTCCCAAAACGCAGACTCCAACGCGCTCATGAGGGCATGCCCTGAGTGGCAAGTCTGAATCACTCGGACGGTTAGACGTTGGCGCGCAACGCTATCCGAGCATCGGCCACCGGTTTCGACGACCGACACACTTTCGCGATGGTGCCATCGGCTACCGAGAATCGTGATCTCGCGCCATCACTCGGATGACAGCCTCGGCTCTGCTTCGACTGCTTGAAACCGCAGACGTCGATGTGACCGAAGCAGGTTCGCGTGTCCGGCCTGAACACATAGGCGTGCGTCACCGACGGCAGATTGCGAACTGCCATTTCCTACGGCGGTGTGTCACACCGCTGAGCTTAGCGACTGTCGGTTTCGTGCGGCGGTCGATTTCACTCGTCGCAGGCAAATGCATGTTGCTAAGTAGAAGAGGTGCGGCACCTCAGCGCGTTAGGTCAGAGGCACAACTGCTGGTGGTGGTACGGCCTCACTCCAGCAGAACTGTCGTCCCCTGCACCCCGATTGTCTCCTGTAGGCTGGACTGACAACGGGGGAAGGTCATTTTTACGATTCATGGCCATTTATTGTTGTCGAAAGCCGTTAGAATACGATAGGCAATCTGCCCAATCAGACAAAACCTTACCGGACACCTTTTCTCCTCTATGCTTTTCCTCTTCGACAACAGCTACTCCCGTCTGCCGGACGCTTTCTTCTCGCTGATCGAACCCACCCCCGTCAGCGCGCCGGTGATGATCCGGCTGAACCACGACTTGGCGACCGAGCTTGGGATCGACATCGCTCGGCTCGATTCGCCGGAAGGTCTCGCCATCCTTTCGGGCAACCATCGCCCGGACGGCTCGGAACCTCTAGCCATGGCCTACTCTGGGCACCAGTTCGGCGGCTTTTCGCCGCAACTCGGCGACGGTCGCGCCATTCTGCTCGGTGAGGTCATCGGCAAACAGGGGGTTCGCTACGACATCCAACTTAAAGGCTCCGGCCCGACGCCATTCTCGCGCCGTGGCGACGGACGTTCAGCGCTAGGTCCGGTCTTGCGTGAATTTATCGTTTCGGAAGCGATGGCCGCTCTTGGTGTGCCGACGACCCGAGCGCTCGCCGCAGTGGCAAGCGGTGACAAAGTGGTCCGCGAAGGCATTGAGCCCGGAGGAGTTTTCACCCGCATCGCACAATCGCACATTCGAATTGGCACTTTTCAGTGGTTCGCCGCCCGTGAGGACTACGACAACTTAAAGGTTCTCGCCGACTACGTCATTGATCGCCACTATCCAGATGCGCGGCAGGAAGAAAATCCTTACCGCGCCCTGCTCGACGGAGTCATCGGGCGGCAGGCCAAACTCATCGCCCATTGGATGCAGCTCGGATTCATCCACGGCGTGATGAATACCGACAACATGACCGTTTCGGGCGAGACCATCGACTACGGTCCGTGCGCTTTTCTGGACATCTACGAACCAGCGAAAACATTTAGCTCCATCGATCAGCAAGGGCGTTACGCCTTTGGCAATCAGGGCCCGATCGGCCACTGGAACCTGACCCGTTTCGCCGAAACCCTGCTGCCACTGCTCAACAACGATCCGAAAAGATCCGTCGCCGAAGCCGAATCCGCCCTCGACCACTTCTCTGGCCTCCACCAAAGCGCACTGCAAAAACGGTTCACCGCGAAGATCGGCATCGAAGATGGCGACACCAGCGACTGGTGCATGGTGGAAAATTTGCTCTCAGCGATGGCAGATGGCGAGGCCGACTTCACGCAGGTGTTCCACCATCTTCCCGAATCGCTCGAGAGTGGCAACGACCACGCCGTCGCTCGCCTTTTCAACCAACCCGAAGCGATCGTCGCGTGGCTGAGCGCCTGGCGTGCGCGCCTGCACCAATTTGACCGCAGCCAAACACTTGCCTTGATGCGGCGAACGAACCCAGTATTCATCCCGCGCAACCATCGTATCGAGGAAGTGATCAGGGCCGGCAACGGTGGCGACTTTAAACCCTTTCACCATCTCCATCAGGTCTTACAACACCCGTTCACCGAACAGGCGGAATTCGCCGAGTATGAAGCCACACCGGCGCCCCATGAAGTCGTGCAGGCAACCTTCTGCGGAACCTAAGGCGTACCGATCTCACCTATCAAATCAAACGGGTGAATCTAAGACTCAAGGAGCCGAATGTTGATTTTTTTCCTGACAAGAGATTGACCATTCGACGCCTCAGTAGGCCCCGCCGCCTTTGGAATCTGCTGAGGTGGGCGTGTCCTTGGTTCTCAATTCCGAAAAAACATCGGTCGAATTAGTCATTGGTCACCTGCGGCACTCCAGAGTTCGGTCCAAGAAACGCGATCTCGCGCTATCAATCTGGTGACTGCAGCGTCTAAGCGGGGCAGTCACTGACGCCGAGGCGCGCAGAAGACAAGATCCGAGCGATCCTCGGATTGGAGCAGCAGCCGATGGTTGACGCGGTCGTATCTATTGTCGCGGACCTCGCCCACGGCGGAATACAAGCCTGCACCACATAGCGTGCTTGATGGTTTGGCAATCACCGGTGATGAGGAATCATAGCGATGCGACCGGTGAATCGGGGCGATAGTCCACAGAATGAAGATTTTGACAACTACCGAGATGCCTTTGGAGAATTGGCGCGAGCCCAATACAGGCCGCGAGTCTGTATCACCCGTCAGCATCAAAGAGCCTCAAAACTCGATACGAAAACTCGCTGCTTTTTTGCAACGCTGGAGTCTACAGTGGGAAAGACCGTTTCAGGCGTGGAGATTCATGGTGCGACAAGCTACAATTGACGCCAGCCGTGGGGCGTCCCGAGCAATGGGAGTCATGGACCTGGTCGGCAAAAAAATTGCTCGACGAGTTGTGGATGGAAGGCATTCGGACGGAGCCTTGTATGGTTGATTTCAAACTGACCGACGCACAGTTGGCACGCTATGACGCGGACGGTTATCTCTTGATGGAATCACTCTTCGACGAGGAAGAGATAGAGCTGTTGTTGAGGATCGCCAAAAGCGACCAGCGACTCGCTGCAGACGCTTATAGCCGAACCGACGGCGACGGTGGCGTCAGCCGGCTAGTCGCGCGGAACGTTCTGGAAGATGACATCTATTGTACCGTCGTGCGCAGTCCCCGGCTTATCGATCCAATCGAGCAAATGCTCGATTGCGAGATTTATCACTGGAACCACAAAGTAATGATGAAGGAGCCGCGTGTCGGTGGTGCTTGGGAATGGCATCAGGATTACGGTTACTGGTATGTGGATCACTCGGTTCTATTTCCGCTCCTGGCCAGCTGCATGATCGCGCTCGATCCGGCGACGAAGAACAACGGCTGCCTGCAGGCAATTCGCGGTTCCCATCGTCTGGGACGCGTCGAACACGTTGCGGTTAACGGCCAGATGAGCGCTGATCCGGAGCGGGTCGAGGTAGCCTTGGACCGTATGGAGCTGGTTTACTGCGAGATGCGGCCCGGTGCGGCTCTATTTTTCGATTGTAATCTGATTCACCGTTCCGATCGCAACTGCAGCGAGAATCCGCGTTGGGCCATGATCTGCTCCTATAACACCGCCTGCAATAGTCCTTTCAAACGCTCGCCCACAACGCACCCGGCCTATTCGAAGTTGGAACGTTCCCCGGACGAGAGTATCAAGCAGATAGGCCGGCACCAGCTGGCTCGGAAACAGCCCTAGATGAGTCGTCCGCAGGACGTTCCTCCCACCGAGTTTGACGACTCTTGCATCTCCGCAACCAGTTTTGGACAGTGCTGTCCACGTTTACCATCAATTCGCTGGAACAATCGCATGTCGATACCCGAGAGCAACACCATCTTCAACGAGACGGATCAGGAAATTTTCAATCGTGAACTGTCTGACTTTTTGCCAGACCGGATCTTTGATGCGCATATGCACCTGATGCATCCAGACTTCTTTTCCGTTACCTACGACGGAGTGCTGCCGGAGACTTGCGGTGTGGATGGCTTCCGGAAATACAATGGGCTCCTGCATCCCGTAGACGAGTTGGGAGGATTGGCACTCTCATTTAGCCTTTCTCCACATGACGTGGCCTTTGCCAACCAATGGTGTACGGACCAAGTCAAAGACGAGCCGAACTTTCGCTGTTTCATCTTTGTCTCACCCGACGACGACCCCGACTTTGTCCGCCAGGAAGCTCAACGGTTGGGTGCCGACGGATTCAAGGTGTATCACGTTCGAGCGGCTCGCGAGTCGACTTGGGCCGCCGATATCCCTGAATACATGCCGGAATGGCTGGTCGCGATTGCCGATGAGATGCAGCTCGCCATCACACTACACATGGTCAAACAACGGGGCGTTGCGGATCAACGCAACATCGACTGTATCCGGCACTACTGTGAGACCTATCCCAACATGAAGTTAATCCTGGCCCACTCGGCACGCGGATTTCAGCCGCAGCACAATGTGGAAGGATTACCCAAACTTGCGGGAATCCCCAACCTTTACTTTGATACCAGCGCCAATTGTTCGGAGCTGGCGCATCTGGCAATCTTGAAAGTCTTTGGGCATGAAAGATTGATGTACGGCAGCGACTTTCCGGTGAGCCATGACCATTCGACCAATTTTGGAGTCGGTGACTCGTTTATTTGGGTATCGGAAGCAGACGATATCTGGAATCAAAAGCTCGGCGCCATTCAGCCCACGCTATGTGGCATCGAACATCTGCGCAGCGTGAAGCACGCTTGTTGGGTCGCGGGGCTTTCCGATGGTCAGGTGGAAGATATCTTTTGGAACAACGCTGCCAGGATTTTCGGTCTGCGGTGAATGGCACAACTGTTTGGGCCATTTGGACCTGACGAACACTGGGCGCTTGGAAATAGAAAAAGGACGGTTGGGTGGTAAACGCACCTCAGGAAGTCATCCCACCCCCACCCCCAGCCCCCGGGTCCCCGGACCGCCGGAGGCTGGCCGTCACGGTCATTTGTCTGAACGCTTTGACGGCGTACACGTCCACTTTTCCCGTCTTCGGTACGCGAATACGAGAGTTCTTTTCGCTGTCGGCCGAACAATATGGATCTCTAATGGGAATGGTGAGCCTCGGCCGCATCCCGGCGCTATTGTCCGTCGGTCCGTTGATTTCCCTGTTCGGCGTGCGAAGGATTGCCGAGATTGGGATTATCGGTTCCGGGGCAAGTTTCCTGTTGCTGGGAATTGGCGGCAGCGTCATCTCGTTTTATTTCGGCTTGACTGCGCTCGGTCTCTGCACTGCCGTCGGTGCTGTAGCCTACCCGGCATTTCTGTTCACCCTTTATCCTGATTTCAAACGACGGATTTTCTCCGTCATGCTCGTTTCAACGGCCGCGCCGGCCGTGTTGCTTCCGCTACTGGCCGGCAAGTTGTTGCGCTGGTCCGAGGCCGGCGGTGATGAGGCCTTTCGCTGGGTGCTGTACGTTCCCTTTTTGATAGTCGGCAGCGTTTTGGTGACCGGCGGCCTGTTCATGTCCCTGCGCACGTACGCTACCGAAGAATCCGCAGACAGTGAACAAACCGGCGTGAGCCAACTGCAAACCACAAGCCGGATTCAGCTCTTCGAGTTGCTGAACATCCGATCGCTGTCGGTCATCCTGCTGATTTGTCTGCATGGGGCGGCCGATAACACGGTCTATAGTTTCCTTCCCATGTTCATGGAGAATCACTTCGATCATCTGCCCATTGCACCAGCATACGCCGTCGCAGGACACGGATTGGCGTACGTAGTAACGCGAATTTTGCTGTCCGTGATACCGGAGCGGATCGCACAACGAGCGATCTTATGTCTGTCGGGCCCGATTGGTGGATTGATCGTGATGGCGTCGATCTGGTCGGGCAACGCGACTTATGTGCCCTTGTTGTATACGCTGGCCTGTTTCTTTTTCGCGGCTGAGTATCCCACGCTGATCAGCGAGTTGTCGTCCCGCTCGATAGGCAACCTGGGTACGGTTCTCGCGGCCGGTTTCCTGGTTAGCGAGCTGGCCACGTTTACCATGATGAAGATGACCGGACGCCTGGCGGACCAGACGGACGACTACCGTGTGGCACTCTCCTTCGCCGCGGGCGGTTTTGTTGCCTTTGGCGTGATTGCGTTTCTCACCGGACTAGGTAGGCCGCGCAGTGAGTCGAGCCGGCAATACGAGGTAGAGCACGAATAGCGGATGCATGGCAATCCTCGCATTGCGATTGGGGAGCGTTTCCGATTTGCAGGAGTCAAACGGCGAGGTCATAGGAGGTCTCAAACGCTTTGTTTTCAAGGGTTTTCCAATGGCGTGACTTGTAGTACGCGCGGAGCAGCAGTATGTCTTCGGCGTGGTCCTTCGTCCAAAAGATGCTCGCCCCTTTCATGCGCAGGTTCAGCACCCGACGTACTGTGCTTTCAACAATACCA
>Ga0310123_10002869_pt1 | contig 13573 bp, 13 predicted proteins | sample CB6_AW_1057_MG_FD_203505 | JGI IMG/M metagenome (GOLD analysis project Ga0310123, IMG submission 203505) | Marine microbial communities from Western Arctic Ocean, Canada - CB6_AW_1057 | ecosystem: Environmental > Aquatic > Marine > Oceanic | place: Canada: Western Arctic Ocean | collected... | reverse complement strand
GTTAGAGCCTCAAGAGCGGCCTTTGATGCACCAAAGTGTACAGAAGTTTTGCCCCCACCATATTTCCAGCCGCCACTACTAATGTTTATGATTCTTCCATTTTTTTTCTTAGACATAATAGGAAAAGCCGCACGGCTTAATTGAAATGCAGCTTTAAGATTTACTTGAAAAGTTCTATCCCAATCTTCTTCTGATAGATTTTCTAAAGGCACGTACTTAACAAAACTCGCGTTGTTAACTAATACATCAATATGTCCTTTACTCCATAGGATAAATTCATTCCATAGAGTAGAAACTTCCTTAGAACTAGAAAAATCAGATTTAAAAATTTTACATTGTTTATTCTTGGCATATTTCAGCGTTCTTTTTGCACCCTTTAGATTATTGCAATAATGTACTCCTACAAAAGCTCCTTCTAAAAGAAAATCTTTAGCTATTTGAAACCCTATACCACTACTTGCACCAGTGACAAGTACATATTTATTTTTTAACTGGTTTTTGTCCTTCATAATACTCCTTCCATTTACTTACAAATTCTTCTCCCATCATTATACCATTTACATCACATCTATCACAAGGAGAATGATTTCGATTAGCGTTAGCCAAATTTCCTCTTACTTCTTTATATTTTTCAGAATTCCAAATATCAAGGATGGATGTTTCCTTGACATTGCCCAAAATTAATCTTTTATCCCAATCATTATTACAAAGAAGAACTGCACCATCAAAGTCAACCATGATCTGATAAAATGGATAATAACACTTTCTTTTAATCGGTGTATCCAGATTCTTTATTATTTCAGGCATAATACTAGCACCAGCTCTATTGTTAAGTCCAGAAATACCAAAACTCTCTTCTGGTGGGTACCACCGTTCTCTAATATGGAACTGTTCCTTAGTGAGACCAGCTTCTACTCTCAAATCTTCAAAGGGTTTTACTTTATCAGGGCCATCATAGACGCTGACATCAAGTCGAGTAAGTCCTGCTTCAAAAACTGTATTTAGTTTATCAATAGTTAGGAAATCACCATCGGTTATCATTTCAATCCGAGATTCCGGACATTGCTCTTGAGAAATTTTGATTACTTCTTCAATATGTTTGTACAAAAAAGATTCTGAGAATCCTGAATAAATTATACCACCTTTGAACCCCACCTTGTTCAAATCTTTCATGACATTTTCATACACTTCAGTTGATAGGTGTAAAATACCGTTATTGTCAGCAACATTCTGAAAATGACTTGAACGCCACTCTGGATTACTCCATGGACAGAAATCGCATCTCCGATTGCATGAACCACTCAGATTAAACTCAATCCAAGAAAATAGTGGAGGTTTATTTGTATCTGTGCGCTTGGTTTCGTTGACATATCTCAATTTATTTTTACGTACTACATTTGGATCGACAAGTACACCTTCCTTTTTCATTTCCCTTCTACAAAATGTACGGAATGTATTTTAATGTAATTAATTTTTGTATATAAAAATTAAGAAAATAATTTTCTAGTTATTTGAAGATCTTGAGGTGTATCAATTTTACATCATCTCCACTAACGTATATTGGTGAAATTCCAATTCCAGAAACTATTAAGAAAAACCGATTAATTTACCTTAAATATAATGCTGGTTTTAGAGGTTAGAATTTTTGCATAACAATACAAATTAACATTAAAGCTAATGCAAAAATATGAAAATCACTAAATCAATTTTTGGCAAAGAAAGTAATGATATAGACAAATTTAATGAATTAGATTTAGATGAACGTTCAATCGTTTTCTATTCAGAAAGTTCAGTTGTCTTGTATCCATATGTTGAGGAAATAATTAGGGAGCTCCAAAATAGAAACCAAAAAATTTGTTACGTGACATCAAGTAAGGATGATCCTATTTTTAAAAACGAAAATAAAAACATTAAAGTCTTTTACATTGGAGATGGTTCTGTAAGATCTAAATTTTTCTGGGAATTAAAAGCAAAGGTGCTAATTACAACCATGCCTGATTTAGGAAATTATTGGATTAAACGTTCTATAGTATTCCCAGTTCATTACATCTATGTTTTTCATACCATAACTAGTACACATATGGTATTTCGTAAAGGTGCATTTGACCACTTTGATACTATATTTTGTGTAGGGCCACATCAAATACAAGAATTGCGAGCTACTGAAAAATTATATAATCTTAAACAAAAAAATTTGTTTGAATGTGGATATGGATTATTAGATAAATTACTTAAATCAAGACTTTTGTATGCCCAACAAACTTTTCTATCAAAAAATAATAAAAAGAAAATCTTAATTGCCCCATCATGGGGAAAACAAAATTTGCTGGAAACTGTAGGTATGGATCTAGTAAAAATTTTGCTTGATGCTGGGTATCATGTAACGGTTAGACCACATCCCATGACAATGAAAAAATCATCAAAGATAATAAAAAAAATTAAGGAAAAATTCGAGGGAAATGCAGATTTTATTTTAGAAACTAATACATCATCGTTTGATCAGTTGTTCTCTAGCTACGCTCTGATTACTGATTGGTCAGGTATCGGTGACGAGTACGCGTTTGTATGTGAACGACCGGTAATTTATGTAGATGTACCAAAAAAAGTTCAAAATAAAGAATACGATAAAATTGAGTTTGTCCCATTAGAAATTAGTATTAGAAATAAAATAGGTGAGGTTATTCCAACCAATAATTTAGAAAGTATTCCTGAAAAAATTGAATTTTTGTATGGAAATATAGATAAATTTCAAAATAAAATTAAAAAAATTCGTGAGGAGATAGTTTTTAACATTGGAAAATCTGGGCATACTGCTGCTGACAAAATAATTGAAATAATAAATGAAAAAACATAAGCAAAATAGTTTATGGACAATTTGTTGTAATGTTATATTACAGACAGAAATTTTTAATATATAAAATGCGTGCGATAATACTGGCTGCAGGATCTGGCTTACGGTTGGGACAACATACTCTAGATATCCCAAAAGCACTAGTAGATATTAATGGTAAATCTATTCTTGAGAGACAAATTTCATTGCTAAGGAAACATGGAGTTGATGAAATATCTGTTGTGACAGGTTATAAAAAAGAAAAACATGTTCTAAATAATATTGAGTATTTTTTTAATCATAGGTACTCTGAAACTGAGCAGCTTGCAAGTTTGATGGTTGCCAGAAAGAAGATTTGTGATGATATTTTAGTCATATTTGGGGATATAATTTTTGACTCTGACATACTTCAACAAGTTCTAGCTGCCAATGATGACATCACAATACCAATTGATCTAGATTGGGAAAAGTCATATGAAGAACGTACTGATAACACAAAAGATACTGTTGACAAGGTTTTTATCAATAAGAAAAAAATTATCCAAATTTCTGCCAAAGAAACTCCACTGGAACAAAAAAGTGTTGAAGTCGGAGAATTTTTGGGCATAATTAAACTTTCTACTACTACTTCAAAAATTCTTGTAAAAAAATATGAAGAATTAGAAAAATCACATAGCGGTAAATTCCATGATGCAGTATCATTAGAAAAAGCAAAGCTAGTTGACATTTTGCAGGAATTAATTGACTCTAAAATTGAAATCACCCCCTTAGCTGTTAGTGGAAAATGGTGTGAAATTGATACACCTAAGGATTTAGAAAGGGCTAGAAAAATTTTTAAAAATAGTGATATTTAATGAATGAAATTCTTGATAAAATTGTAACAGATGAACATCTGGCTTGGGATAAAACACTGATAGATAAAAAACAACAGTTTGTTGTTAATCTTAATTCTGAAATAATTAACGAGCTAGTTAATCGTAGAAATGAATTAGAAAATATTGATGCAGATGAGTTACCACTCTTAAAAAACAAAATACTTTATTTTAAAAAGAATATTTTACTTGATGGAGTTGGTTTATTCATAATAGATGGTATTAGTTTGAAAAATTTTTCGATAAAGGAAAAAAAATCAATCTATAAACTTGTGTCTAAAATTTTAGGTGAATTAATTATTCAAAACATAAAGCAGGAAAAAATTGTTGAGGTAAAATATGTGGGAAAGAGTTTAAAAAGTGGTGGAAGATATCACGAAACTAGAGAAGGTGGATCACATCATACTGATAGTCCACAATGGAAAAATGTACCTGATTATTTGGGTCTTTTTTGTGTTAATAATGCAAAAAAGGGTGGAACAAATCTATTTTTGAGTGCTTATACAATTCACAATAAAATTCTTAAAGACAAAAAAGATTTATCTAAAATATTTTATGAAAAATTTCACTTTGATAAAAGGGGAGAATTCAAAGATGGTGAATCGCCTACAGTTTTTGAACCAATTTTCAACTTTAAAGATGGAAGATTATATTTTAGGTATCTTAGAAATTACGTTGATGCAGGTCATAAGATTCAAAACCAACCACTTTCTGAATCTCAAAAAGAGGCTTTAACTTATCTTGATAATTCTATGTTAGAGGATTATATGATGATGCGTTATAATTTTAAACCTGATGATATGATTTTTTCAGATAATCATTGGGTTGTTCATGGCAGAACACCATTTGAAGATCATGATGATCCAAATTTAAAGAGACTAATGTTAAGAACATGGATTAAGGATCCATCTTATAGAAATTAGAATTTAATATAAATAAATAAATCTAGTGGGTTTTAGAATTTACATATGTTCATTTCTGATGTTTATGGATATTTAGATCCTGCAAGTCTTAGTTTTGTTATGCAGGCATTAATCGGAGTTTTTATTGCACTTGGAGTTGGATTAAAGCTGTTTTGGGCAAGAATCAAATTAAAATTTTCTAATAGAAAGCTTGGTTAAAAGTTGAAAATTGCGAACCTAGTTTTTGGTAATGAACGTAAAGAATTAGAAAAATTCAATCAATTAGATTTAGACGAACGTTCAATCGTTTTTTATTCAGAAGATATTTCTTCGTTTGTTCATTTTGAACAAATTATTCATGAATTAACTGAAAAAATGGGACGTCAGATTTGCTATGTAACATCAGCTAAGGATGATCCTATACTAACAAACCAAAATGAAAAAATCAAGGCTTTTTACATAGGTCTTGGAGCAACAAGAACAAAATTTTTCATGGAGCTGAAGGCTGGAGTTCTTGTTATGACGATGCCAAATTTAGAAACATATTTTATTAAGCGTTCTAAGTTTCATCCTGTTCATTATGTTTATGTTTTTCACTCAATGGTTAGCACTCATACAATATATCGTAAAGGAGCATTTGATCATTATGATTCGATTTTCTGTGTAGGACCTCACCATGTAAAAGAAATTAGTGCTACGGAATCTGTTTATGATCTAAATCATAAAAATTTAATTCAATATGGTTATGGATTATTAGATAGTCTTCAAGCAAAAAAATCAACGAAACAACAGGAAATGCATACTAAAAATGGAAGAAAGAAAATCTTAATTGCCCCATCATGGGGAAAACAAAATTTGCTGGAAACTAAAGGACTGGATCTAGTAAAAATTTTGCTTGATGCTGGATATCATGTAACGGTTAGACCACATCCCATGACAATGAAAAAATCATCAAAGATAATAAAAAAAATTAGGGAAAAATTCGAGGGAAGTGCAGATTTTATTTTAGAAACTAATACATCATCATTTGATCAGTTATTCTCTAGCTATGCCATTATTTCTGACTGGTCAGGTATCGGATTTGAGTACGCATTTGTATGTGAACGACCAGTGATTTACGTAGATGTACCCCGCAAAAATAATAATCCAGATTACAATAAAATTCCATACGAACCATTTGAGAGTTCTATTAGAAATTTGATTGGTAAAGTGATTTCTCCAAATGAATTAGAAAGCATACCAAAAATAATTGAATCAACTTATGAAAATATTGATCTTTTTAAAACTAAAGTTAAAGAAATTAGAAATGAAACTGTGTTTAATTTTGGCCAATCTGGCATAAAAGGCGCTCAAGAAATAGTCAAAATCTTAGATGAGAAAGAATCTTGATTATACTATTCTAACTCTGAAATTAACCAATTTGTTTTTCAGTATTTTTGAGATCTTCTGGCGTATCTATTTCATGCCACATCCCTTGAATGAAAACAGGATCAACACTGATATTAGAATCAATTATCTCTTGGAGCATATCAGTTATGTATGCATTAGATAGGGATGGTGCGTTATGAAAAGCACCTTTATGATTCTTCTTTAGATAGGAGTATTTCTCTAATAGAATTTTTACATTATCCGAAGATAACATCATAATTCCTAAAAATTCTCCTATTTGCTGATTCTGTGAGAACTCGGAAATATTTTTTCTAATTTGTAGAATTCTTCCATTTTCCATTAAAACATTTTCTGCCTCGGATAAAGGGTGTAGTCTACGATTTTGATAGTTTTTCTTCCAATTCAAACTAACAGCCAATCTTATACCATCTGTAACTTCTAACATTTGTTCAATAATTTTTTGTTCAAAAACAATATCGCTATACGTTACTAGAATAGGACTATCTGATGGCTCAAGTGCGCAAAATAGGCTTTCATTCATATTGGTTTTTTCATAATTTTTGTTTTTTACATAATTAACATCTGGAATATTTATTAATTCACCTCTATACCCGGTAACGATTGTAATGTCATTAATGTTACAGTTATGGAAAATTTTTATTTGTCTTTCAATCAATGTTTCATTAAATAATTTTATCATGCACTTCGGCTTGTCATTTGTTAACGGTTTTAATCTAGAGCTCATACCTGCAGCTAGAATAATAACTTTCATGTATTTAGTAAAGTTTTTGGGTTTTATTCATGTTATGCCGAGATATAATCATGGTGTAATTAAGATATCTGTTACATCAATAAAATATTCTGGTGCATCGTCTGATGTACCAGCAGGATTTATCCAGTACATTTTATTTTCGAGTAAATCATAATCAGTATTAAAATAAGAATTGAATATTATACGAAAAGTATTGACTGGCGTGATAACGTCGTTTGATGAATATTTCTCTATGTCTGGTAAGTAATATGCACTAAAATTTGACATTGCCTGTTCAATGTTTTCATTGCTAGGATTATTCGAATCAAAATCAAATTGAGAACCATGATCAGCCTGTATTATGATTACTGGAGGATTTTCTGAATCTGTAAGTAGTTCATCCACAACTTGTATGATTTTTTTGTTCGCAAATTTTACGCTATTAATATAACCCTCCTTGTAGTCCCAATCTTCTAATCCTTGTGGTCGTATCGAATCAACTGGATTTCCATCTGGATCAAACAGATAAGGGGGATGTGGAATCAGTATGTGAGAAACAACAAAAATTGGTTTGTCAAATGCTTTGTGTTGTTTTGGTAATTCAGAAAAATTACATAGTGCCGTCTCTCTCATTTCTTGTTCTTGCGATTTTTCTAGGACGAACCCTAACACACTGGTTCTAATTATCAAACTCAAAAGTTGAGAATCAATGTATTGATTTCTCTTACACAATTCTAAATCAAATAATGATGAGGAAGACATTTCTGTAAATGGTCTATGAAGAATAATAATATCATATCCAGCCGATTTGAAATTCTGCATTACTGGACCTTCAGATATCATTTTCTCTGATATATGTAATTTTTGAGGTCCAATCTGACCGTCAGTTAGAGAGTTAAGATACATCATATTGAAAGTGGATGTAATTGATGGTAAAGAACTAGGATAGTTTGAATAACTGTTATGATTCACTGTAAATCCTTTATCTGTTAAATATGAAACAAATTCATAATTATCATAATTCAAGAATTTGTTTAGGCTATTCGAGCTAGTATATGCGTCAAGAATAATATAATAAACATCTGGGTGACTCTTACTTTCAACATGATATGAAGAAATTGTTTCAATAGTTGTATCAAATAATGATACAGATGGTGGTGCAATTACTTCATTTTCAAAAGAATCAATGTTTTCTAGATTATATGTTGCAACATTAATTAGAATAATTACTAGAACTGATGCAGCAAAAACATTAAAGATCGTTGACATATTATTTAGATCTACTTTAGTTTTTACAAAGTAGTAAGTGCCAACTACAAAAGAAATAACAAAAGGTATTAACAAATATCTATGTCTACCTAGATCTGAATCTCCAAGTGTAAAATCATCTACTAGGAGGTAGATATGACCATATGAGAATGATAAAACTAAAAGCAATGAAATTATGAATGCTGATTTTTCATTATTTTTTATGATGAACCGGGTTAGTAGCCAAAGTAACACGGCACCAAATAAAATCAATAATGCAGGTAAAACAATTTCCTGTACGGGTGTCTCATCGATGTTCTGTGAATATATGAATAGAACTGGAAATAACGAAATCAAAAAAATATGAATAATGTTAAATTTGTTATAATTTATTGCCATTTTTATATATCACACTTTAGCAGAACATCATATTAAACAGTCAAATTTTATAACTTTTAGTAAAAATCTAATCAATGAGGTTCTAATAATTTAATGTAAATAAATAAATCTAATGGATTTTAAAATTTACATATGTTCATTTCTGATGTTTATGGATATTTAGATCCAGGGACAGCAAGCGCTATTGGTGCAATAGTATTGAGTGCAATTGTTGGATTTGGGGTGTATGCTAGGTTATACTGGCAAAAATTTAAAGAAAGATTTAGGAAAAAAGTCTGAACTGTCAACTGCACATAGGAATATTGGTTAATGTTTACCCTGAGGATCGAACCACATAGATGTTTCTGAAATTACTCTGTTAGCATCATGTTGTTCAAGGTGGGATAGCTCTCTCTGAGCATCACCAGCTATTCGTCCAGCAATCCTCAGAACCATTAATCTTCCACCTCCACGGAAATTATGTATTACATTAGGTTTGATGTAAGCAGAATCCCCAGGTTTTAACTGATCATGCTTAACAGAATTTTTAATTTGCCAATTAAGTTGAACGTTTTCATCTCCAACATTATAGATATATTGATGAAGTCCAACCTGCAAATCAAATTCATCATCATTATTTTTTAGAATTGAAAATTCAAATGCTTTAGAGAATGGCAAGTTTCTTGAATGAGAAAGTTCTACAATCTTATACGCCTTAGTTGATTCAGGATAATACCAGCTTGGGGATTCACTGTGATGCTGTATAATCATTTTATCCTCTATAGTATCAGGTGGAAGCAAATCACGAGAATTTACATTCATAGATTTTGCTAACGTAATTATTGTTTCGTGAGAGGGAATCTCCAAACCATCTTCAAATTGAATTAATTTCTGCTTATCAATGCCAGTTCTTTTCGTAATTTCTTCAAAACTTAGGGAAGCACATTTTCTATGAAAATTTAACAGAGCCCCAAAGGCTTTTTTTCTGCTTGTAAAATCTAACCAATAAGGCATTCCCAATTCTTCTCCAATTGCAGATAATTCTTGTTGAGCGTCCGCAGCTAATTGATTGCCATATGTTAAAGCTAAAATCAATCCATTTTTTTTTGCATTTTTTCTTGTAGCAAATGAATGTGGTCTGAATGGAGTTTGAGAATTAGAATCACCTGTATTCATAATGGCTACTTTTTTTTCACCATTTTCACCTATGTAGTAAAAATTTACATCTCCAATGAAATATGTAACTTGATGTTGAAAATGACCATTATTCCATTGAACTGCAGTGTTGTTAGGATCGTTATCGTCAACTACACAAAGCTCTTCTATCCATTCGGGACGAAATAGTGAAACACTACTCATGGCAGTATCTCTATATTCATAGTAAGGCAATCCACCCCTTTCCATAATACGTGAACTTTTCGCAGATTCTTCAGCGCGCATAATTTTGACACCGTTAGGACAGTCATCCTGAATTAAATAGAAATCTCTAAAACTAATAGCCCAGATTTTTGTTGCACGAGTAATTATCTCTGATGAAATTGCCTTACGGCCTTCAATTATATCCATAATTTCTTCTAATGATATATTGAGTTCCTCAGCAGCATCTACAGGGCGACGTTTTAGGTCATTTAATATTCCTAGAAAATAATTACCGAAACGTACAAGCTCTTGATTTTTAGAGTCAGAAATGATTTCCAATGCTATTCTAGAAATTAGCCACTAAAAATGGGTTTCTTATGATTCCACTATTAAAAACAATCTGCTGATACATAATTAAATCAAGATTCTTTCTCATCTAAGATTTTGCAAAAACTTTTCTTGCAAAATCTAGATCCTGTAGAGTATCAATTTCACACCATTTTTCAGAAATCATTACGGGTTCAACATTAATCCCTAAATCTATTAATTCTTGAATCATATCAGGAAGAAAAGATTGTTTTATTGAAGGTGAACTGTGAAATGTTCCAACATGAGATTCTTTTAGTTCTGAAAATCTTTTCAAAAACAAACTAGAACATTTACTAGACAATCTCATTATGCCTATAAATTCAGCGATGTTTGAATTAGGTTTTTGTATATTCTTACCAAGTTCTATGATCTTTCCAAACTCGTCAAATAAGACGGTATCCGCTTCAGAAATAGGATGTAATGTTCGACCTACATAACGAGGCTTCCAATCAGATTTTACTGCGATACCAATATCACCATTGAAATCAATCATTTTTTTAATTATTGAAATGTCAAAAACCAGATCAGCATAACAAATTATTGTATTATTTAATTTCTGTTTTGCACAGTAAACACTTTCATTTCCAGATGTGGTAGAGAAATTTTCATTTTTGAAGTAAGTTATTGATGGAAAGTTTATTTTTTCAGCAAGATATCCTCTAACTATACTAATATCATCAATTCCACATTTTTTAAAAATATCAATTTGCATTTCAATTAGACTTTTATCAAATAGTTTTATCATTCCCTTAGGAATATTCTCTGTTGCAGGGAATAATCTTGTACCCATCCCAGCTGCTAAGATAATTGCATTCATTATATATACAAAAAATTCATTACCTATAAAAAAATGTTACAACAAATTTATCTCAAATTATTTCGTTAGTACCTTTTCATTAATTATCCTAATAATCTCATCAGCTGCAACTTGTCCAGATTTTCCAATGTTAAAAACTGTATCGTTATGAATTTTTTCAATTTTACTTTTAAATTCAGCTACATGTTCATACAAAAATTCAATACGCTCTGGTATAGTTTCTATATTTTGAATAGAAACAATTTCCCCTATTTTATCTCTAATACTAATTTCAAATGGTTCAAGTCCAATTTTCTTATATTCTTTATTATTAACTTTTTTTGGAGTATCAACAAAAATCACAGGTCGTTCACAAACAAATGCATATTCATGAGCAATACCTGACCAATCAGTAATCAGTGCATAGCTAGAGAATAGTTGTTCAAATGAGGATGTATTTGTGTCTAAAATAAAATCTGGATTTTTCTCAAATTTTTCCTTGATTTGTTTTATTAGTTTAGATGATTTTTTAACTGTCATGGGATGCGGTCTAACTGTAACATGATAACCAGTATCGAGTAAAATTTTAATTAATTCTATTCCAGTTGATTCCAATAAATTTTGTTTTCCCCATGATGGTGCAATTAGAACATTTTTTTTATTGTTTTTTGATAGAAAATTTTGTTGTGCATGAGGTGGTTTCGTTTTAAGCAATTTGTTAAGTAATCCATATCCGCATTCAACCAAATTTTTTTGTTTAAGGTTATACAATTGTTCAGTAGCACGAAGCTCTTGAACTTGGTATGGTCCTACACAAAATATGCTATCAAACTGGTCCAATGAACCTTTACGCTTGACCATATGCGTACTTTGCATGTCATGAAAAGCGTAAATGTAATGAACTGGAAATACTTTTGAGCGCTTAATATGGTAACTTCCTAAATCAGGCATAGTCGTAATTAACACCTTTGCCTTTAATCTCAAAAAAAATTTCATCTTTTCAATTTCAGAGTCACCAATGTAAAAAACTCTGACGCTTTTATTCTCGTTTTTGAGAACAGGATCATCTTTACTTGAGATTAAATAACAAATTTTTTGATCTCTATTTTGTAACTCCTTAATCATTTCCTCAACATATGGATACAAGATAACTGAACTTTCTGAGTAGAAAACGATTGAACGCTCGTCCAAATCTAATTCATTAAATTTGTCTATATCATTCTCTTCTTTGCCATAAACTGATTTGGTGATTTTCATATTTTTTGTTATTTGGTTTTTTTCAATTTTTTTGCATAGAAATTATTCATCTTATTAATTAGGTTAAGCGTTTCATCATTTATCAGATTAAGATTAGGTATAACACAATGACCACCAATGTAACCTGGATACATTTTTGGTCTATTTCCTAGGAATTTGTGAATTTCATCAGAAAAACTCCACATCTCATCGTAGTCAATTCCATATTCAATTGCAATCCTATTACTCAATTGAGCATAGTTTACCAACCAACCCAGATATGATGTATCACAAATTATTTTTGCCAATTCTAAGGTTTCTGGCTTTGACATTTTTTTTGTTTTAACACCACAACGTTTCATCAATTTTACATATCTAGAGGAAGCCCATTTATCTCTAGGAGCATTTGCTGAAATTACAAAAAATTTGGTGTACCGTTTAAGATCGTATATCATCCTCTTATGAACACCTCTTGTTGCGCTATAGATTACAGGAATAGGTAATTTTCTTTGTAATTCTTCCGTTGTTCCAGGCTTTATTGTACTATGAATAACAATACATTCTGGTTGGAATTTTTTGTGTAGCTCTAAAACATTCCTAATGAATTTACCTGTTACAGGTATAGTAACATGCAAAAATGAGGTTTTAAGATTTTTGTATCTTTCAAATTTTCTTTTATCCATTAAATCAGGATTTAAATCAAATCCAACAGTAATATTCTGTTTAGATAATAGTTTTAAAATTGGATTTCCTATTTCCCCAATCCCTGCCACAACATCTTTTTTCATTATTTGATTTTTTGCCTTTTATGTTCTAAATTAATTTAGTGTAGTATTTGCACTCATATCCTTTGTGACGAATAATCTGTACCATACTTCGAATGCTAATAATCCAAAGAACTTATTTACATATCTAACATCCAAATCAGTTTTGTGTATGTACTTACTAATCCAATCTTTGTTTATCCATCCATCTTTTGTAATCTCAGAATCCATCAGATATTCCTGACATATAGATTGGCCAAAGGATTTCCATAAATTAAGCGTATTTACATTAAATCCTAATTTTTCATTTGGAACTAACTTGTCTATGTTATATTTTGATAATAATTTTCGTAAAGACAGTTTACCTATATCTTTAGTTTTATCATATTTGTACTGAAAAGGTATACCCAAAGCATAAGAGATCATATCCTCTGATAATAATGGGGATATAGATTCCGCATCAAAATAATTCAATATTTTTGTATTGATTGGATTGAAATTGTATAATAATTTCCCATTATAATCTGCCAAAAATACCTGTTCAATAGTAGAGAGAGGATTATCAAAATAAGTAATCAGCCTTTCGTAAATCGATTCCCAAGAGAATTTGGATTTTTTTCCAAAGAGTTTTTCTTGATCGGGAACCCGATCTCTTTCGTGACATGACAAATATGCCTTA
>Ga0310123_10002867_pt1 | contig 13576 bp, 16 predicted proteins | sample CB6_AW_1057_MG_FD_203505 | JGI IMG/M metagenome (GOLD analysis project Ga0310123, IMG submission 203505) | Marine microbial communities from Western Arctic Ocean, Canada - CB6_AW_1057 | ecosystem: Environmental > Aquatic > Marine > Oceanic | place: Canada: Western Arctic Ocean | collected... | reverse complement strand
ATCGGCTCGACGCAACATCGGGATAATCTGGTCAACTCCATGACGTTTCTGTGCCATCTAAAAAAATCCTTTCCGGGCTAAAGCCCGGGCTGGATTCTCTCACATGCACTGGTACTTTTCACCGGGGAAGGTCAATCGTCCTCGTCGTCGGACTTGAGGACCAGGTGTGGTTCTGTCCAACTGACAAAATCTTCGCTCTCGCACTGGAACCGACTGCGTCCGTCACCGATGTACCGTTTACTAAAACACACATACCGTTGGTGGATCGAGTCGTAAAAAAAGCCGATGGTATCGCCCACCTCCGGCATGATCGGCGCCTCGCTTTTGGTCCAGTGGATTCCGTCTGGACTGGTGCCGCCCCAAGCTCCATCGTCAGGTCCGATATATTTCGCTCCGGGAGGGCGTTCGTAAAAGCAAGCTTTGTACAGCCGGGCCGGATCGGGGTCCTACGGTGTCTTGATCGCTCCAAAAGTGAAAAGGGTCGGGTTGCTGCTGAGGTCCTCAAATTTGGTGGCCAAGACGATTGTTATTGTCCGTCGAATCTTGAAACTGATAGATGCCAACGTTGGGCTTCTCCCAATGGATTCCGTCCGGCGAGGTGGCATAGCACATCATTTTGATATTCCTCGTCGGTACCTTGGAGTCTTCAGCCTTCATCGTCCAATACCACGCCTTGAAGATCCGCTCGGACTCGTCGTAAATCACGCTGCCATACGCGTTTAGATAATTTCCGCCATACTCCCAGGGTTTGTCCGGCCGCAGCACCGGGTTCTCCGCGTGCTTCTGCCATTGGTGAACGTTTCGGCGCACGCCCTCGGTCGTATCGACCACATAGTCGTCGATAAACAACTGGACGGCAGACGTGATTTTGGTCGGTTCCCCGTCGGCTCCGGAGCACAGGACGAACCCGCCTAGTAGGCTCAAAATTAGTAGGCTAGTGATTGGTCGATTCATAGTCATGTTGCGGGTTTCCCATCTGCTTATGTCGTTTGTGGCGTGCGATGTTACGGGCAATGCCGTGAAGGATTTTGGATAGTAGCTTTCTCCCTCCGGGAGAAGAAGCCCTGCCCCGCGTTTGCAGGCATTTTTCACTGAGAGGTCGGCCGCGATTTCTCGCAGTTCAGGCTACTTCTCTCAGAGAGAGAAGGCTACTTTCTTCCCGCAATCGCTTGGTAATCGCAAAGTAGCTAATTGCCAGCGCTCATTGATTCGAGGAACGTCCACCCCTCCCCCTCCCACGGTATCGGCGGCCCCGGTAAAACCGGGACCCCCGGCCGCCACGTAGCCGTGGCTGGCGCCCGAGCGGTCGGACGAGACCCAGAAGGCATAAAGGCTGCCGTTTTCGAGTGTGAAACGGAATCGCACCGGAGTTCCTGCCAGTGCGGTCAGGTCCGACTCCTTCGTGCCTTTGCTTTTCCATCGCACTGTCAGCCGAGTGCCGTCACCCGTGAGCGGTTGGCAATTCTCTCGCGTGAAAGGCGCGATCACGTTGCCGTCACGGTCGAGCACCTCGAACAGCAGCTTTCCTTGCGGGGCGTCCAGGTTGACGAACAGATGCTTGCCGCGAAAGCGAACCGGCCGAGTCGTCAGCAAGCTGGCCTCGTCTTCCGCATCCATCGACGCAAAGCCGTCGCGGCGCATCGTCGCCAGGCCCGTGTTGCAGGGGTCCCTCTTCGTTTCGGTACTTACACTCCGACCGCTGGCATAAAAATGAAGTTCGTCGCCCACAACGAGGAAGCAGCCCCCCACGGATTGGACATTGGCGGCATTCCATGTGCTGACGTCGTCGGACACGTTGAGAATCGGCGCGCGCGAGGGCCGGTCCAATGGAACCCGTCACGACTGAAACCGAGGTAGAGATCGTTGATCTTGTCGCGGCCAGACAACTTAGGCGGTTTGTTATCGCGCAGGATGGCCATCATCCCGACCATCAGGCTTTCGTAGGCCACCGCGTCAAGATTGTACAACTGGGGATCCACGCCGCGGCCGGGTCGGGGAGGATCAAGACGGTCGGCGCCGAGCCACACGGTCGGCGCCATCGACATTTCTCGTCCGCGCTCGAATTTCCACCACTTCGGTTTGCCCAGCCGCGGCCACGAGCTGGCCGCGGCGACCAGTTCTTCGCCTTCTGCGTAACGACGAATCCGTATCGGAATCCAGGGACCCGGACCATCGGCGCCCGTGGGACTAATCAGGCCGTAGTGCCAAGCGCGACGTTGCGGATCATATTGGAACGTTGAACGGATGCTAAAGCCCCACACGCCACGAAAGGGGTTGTAGAACAAGGTCGACCGGTCTTGGGCGGCGCCCGTGGCGACCACGCGATCGCACCAATGGATCCCATCGGCCGAGAAAAAGATTTCCTGATCACCTGACCCCTGGTCGCGGCACATCATCTTGAATCGTTCACCCGGCGTCGCGGCATTATGATCGAGCCAGACGGTTGCCGAATCGCGTCCGTTGGTGTGGTCCAGTTCGATATCGGTTTGCGTATGATCCATTACGATATTGGTTCCCGGCACCATATCCAGCTCGGGCTTTTCCCAGCGGAGCCGATCCTCTGAATGTGCGTAGCGGGTAAACCTGCCCCAGCCGGCGAAATACCACATCTTGTACAAGCCGTCCGTCGGGTCGTACCAAACGCCGTCGCTGAACAGCATGGCCGTCGCGGCGCCTCGCTGTCCTGGCGCCGGCAATTCCCAACTTCGATCCGGAACCATCACCGGCGAGGCCGCCTTGTGAAAGTTCCGGGTGCAGGTGGTACTGTCGATGAGAAAATCGTCGACAAACAACTGCCGGCCCACGTCGATGGAAATCACAGCCGGCGGATGGTCCAGGTACGGCACCGGATCAAGCGTGAGCGTCCACACATCGGGCGGCCATTGGTCGGGCAACGTGATGCCGTTATAGAGCGTCTCGCCGCCGACCGCCACGGTCGGAGCGACCAGCGGGATCGTGCAGCAAGTAGTTGCCGTTAAGCTAACGCCGACCAGTCATTTTACTGTTCGTGTGAAGCGGACCATGGGCGAAACTCCTTGTAAGTCTTTAGACGGTTTCCAATCACTTTAAATGTGCACACCAGCCCTTTCAACATGCAAGGCATCGCAAACCTTCGTATTTACAAAAAGACTCCTGTGAGCTTGCTCGCAGGTGAATCAGGTTGACAGCTACCATGGCAGCACCCATCCCCTCCTCCTCCCCACCGCCTTCGGTGAAGGCAGTGGCTGGGACGCGAAGCGTGCTTGATGTGGTTGTCGCACAGGAAATGATCCACCGCAGGCGCAACCCGTATCCCGCATCCCGCATCTCCTATCGCACACTACTCAATCACTAATAAACCACCGCATCGCATAACGCTCTGCATCCCGGCGAAACTTTAGCGTATAGGGATCGCACAACCAGCGGGCCACGTGGCCATCGGTACGCGGCATCAACCAACCGAAGTCCCAGGCCTGGGTCGAATACCCCAATGGGATCGAGGGCCTCGTGCGGACGACCGGGTTGGCCGAGCCTATGAGCAATCGTGTGTCGGTGTAGTAGTAACAGGCCCCGAGGTGGATGAAGACTTCATGGTCAATCGCAGCAGCTGCGTCTGCCGCCAGATCGTCACACAGACCACGAACGGCGATCTTGACTTCGGCGCCAGCGCCGAACGCCTCCGTCAAGTCGTTGAGTTTGCCGCTGGTCACGTTGCCATCGGCATCATGTGCCAACACCTCGGTCCAGTTCGAGCGGACCATGTAGCGGAAGTACTCGAAGTCGTAAATAAAATTGCTGCTGGGTGCGCTCGTCGCCGCGTCGAAATTTTCCAGTTCATGGTATTTCGGCATCGCACTATAGTCGGTCAGCGGTGATACGGCCGGCTGGCCCGTATCGGGACGGTCGTCCAGGTAGGGTCGGGCGATCGCCTGGTGTCCGTCCTGGTTGTACAAAAAGAACGACATCGACTCGCGCGGACCGAAGCCGTCAGGTAACTGGATCGGAACCCGCAGATTCTCGATGCCGGCCACCCAGCGGTCCTCGAGGAGATACGTGATCCGATGATCCATCACCTCGCGGATCAATTCGTTGCTATCGGCCGTCGGGTCGATATGCTCGTTGTGCCGAAAGGCGGTGCCGACGCGCATATCAGCTCCCGCACGGATGGCATCCGCCAGATCGATTGCGTTACCAGACTCCGTCTCGCGTTGCGAGTCGAGCGTCAATACGATTTGCCATTTTGTCATCAGATGGATTCCGGAAGATGCCATTAGTGTAGTGGCCTCGCATTGTAGCGGACCTGGCCAGAATTTCGCTGGTAGGGTGGTCGGAATTCTGGGGAAATCCGCTACGCTATTGAGGCCACCGCTAGGACGCTTGTGGGGACGGCTTGGGAACACTCATCAATACTATCAATACTAATGTGACTGTTTTAGTTTTCACAAGAGACCCCCACGAGCTTGCAAACTGTCGAACTAATAATCACACAACAATCTTGGTGTCCACGAAAGCCCCAAAATGAGCGACATTTCACAAGGTCTTCAACCGATCGATTGGATTCTTATTGGCCTGTACGCCTGCGCCACGATCGGAATTGGCTGGTATTTCGGCCGCCGTCAGGGTTCGACGAAGGAATACTTCGTCGGCCGAGGAAATATGAACCCTATGCTGATCGGGGTTTCGTTGTTCGTGACACTGCTGAGCACCATATCGTACCTATCCAGACCAGGTGAGGTGTTGGGTAAGGGTCCGGTGCTGATGACCAGCCTGCTGGCTCTTCCATTTGCCTATTATGTGGTCGGCTATGGTTTGCTGCCGGTGTACATGAAACACAGCGTCACCAGTGCCTATGAATTGCTAGAGTCCCGGCTGGGATTGGGTGTCCGGCTGCTGGGCGCAGTGATGTTCATCGCTCTGCGTCTGGTCTGGATGTCGCTGCTGGTGTACCTGGCGGCCAAAGCGATGACGGTCATGATGGGGGTCGACGAGCAATGGATTCCCACGGTTGTCTTGGTCACCGGATTTGTCGCGGTGATCTACACATCCGTGGGCGGTTTACAGGCCGTCGTCGTTACTGACCTGCTCCAGTTCCTGTTGCTGTTGGGTGGGGCGCTGCTGGTCATCGCCATGATCACTTTCGATCTGGGAGGCTTCAGCTGGTTTCCGACCGAGTGGCACCCGAAGTGGGATACGCAACCCATTATCAGTTTCGATCCTCGCACGCGGGTTTCTGTCTTCGGGACGCTGATCACAATGGCAACGTGGATGATTTGCACAGCGGGCGGTGACCAGACCTCGGTACAACGATTCATGGCAACCCGCGATGCGACCAATGCTCGTCGCGCTTACGCAATCCAACTGACCGCCTCCGCGATCGTCACCATCGTGCTGGGATTGGTGGGCTTCGCGCTGCTCGGTTATTTCGAGGCTCGCCCTGACGTGCTTCCTGCCGAAATGGATTTGTACAAAGACGCGGATCACATATTCCCATGGTACATTGCCCATCGATTACCGGTGGGAATTGCCGGGCTGGTCGTTTCAGCCATGTTTGCCGCCGCGATGTCGAGCATTGACTCAGGTGTCAATTCAATCACGGCGGTCGTGATGACCGACTTTCTGGACCGCTTCGGCAAGCGCCCGAGCACCGAGCGGAGACACATAATGACAGCGAAGCTGCTGGCCTTTACAGTTGGGGCGATTGTAGTTGTCGGCAGCTCGTTCATGGGGATAATTCCCGGCAATATTACCGCTGTGACGAACAAGACGGTCAACTTGCTGACCTCGCCGATCTTTGGGCTCTTCTTCTTTGCGCTGTTCGTCCCCTTTGCCCGGCCAGTTGCGGTTTGGATCGGCGCCTTCTTCGGCACTTTGATCGCAGCGGTGATCGCGTTCTCAGGCCCGCTGGTCACGTGGCTCGAATGGAATTGGGGAATCAAAGCCGAGACGTTCGGCGTGTCATTGCAAGAAAACGTCGATAAGGTAACAGGCGAGACTTTCCTGCTTGCCCCCGATCCCATCAGCTTTCAATGGATCGGTCCAGCCTCGTTGTTGGTGAACATCGTGGTGGGAGTTGGGTTGAGTTGGATGCTGACGCGGAAAAACTAGCCCGCATTTCAAAACCGGGATGGCTGGGCCTTGAGGTTACCCAGATCCTGTTCGGCAAATTCGAGATCGATTCGATGGTTGGGGATACTAATTCGAATTGGTTAGCGTTTACTCGGGAGTTTTAGGGGCACCCATCTAGGGATTTCTGCGTTGACATGTATCATACGGATCGTATAATACATTACACGACCTAGAGAGGCTCGACTGTGCCTTATTATTTTTTCGTATGGACGCCAGAGCGGCTCGAAAAGCTGGTCCAAAACGGAGTAGAGCGGGAGGACTATGAGGCGGTTGTGCAGGACCCGCATCGTATTGAACGCAGTCGTTCGTCGGACCGGTTCATCGCGTTCGGATATTCCGCGGACCATCGTTGGTTGGCCTGTGTGTTCGAATACCTCGACGAAGACACGATTCTGCCAATCACCGCGTACTTCCCAGAGGAGGACTGAGTCATGGCCTCGATCAGACTAACAAAGAAACAGCAGGTGGCGATTCGTCAGGCGAAGGGGTCAGGCGAACGGTCGGTTGTCGTTGAATCGACGGAGGAACAAAGACGCGCTTACGAACGAACACTGGCTGAGGTCGACGCTGAACGAAAGGACATTACACGCCGGGCGCTGGCGGCATTAATCGAAAATCGCGAATTTGAAGCGCGAATGGGCGAGATCGCATTGCTGCTTCGTGCGGCGCGACAAGAAAAGGATTTGAATATACAGCAGTTGTCGGACTTGACCGGCATCAGCCGAGCGGCTATTTCCCGAATTGAATCCGGTGACAACAAGAATCCAACGCTAACCACGTTGTTGCGTATCGCCAAGGCGCTGGGAAAAGAAGTCATGGTCTCTTTACGCGATTCGGCCTAAATGAGGAGTCCGAGCAGCAGACCTACACGGCTCCAATCGTCGGCCCAAACCCATCTTGATACGGCTGGGAGTCAACACGAGCATCGATCAGCGTGGTGTGAGGCGCCATTAGTGCTGACTGGAACTCACTTTTGAATGCTTCCGGCGAGTCGACCGTCACGCCGTGTAGGCCGCAGGCGTTGGCGACTGCTGCGAAGTCGACTGGATGGAAATCCAACGCGAAATCTGGCATCTGGCGGCTCTTTTGCCGGGACTTCATCGTTCCCAACGCCTGGTCGTTGACGATCACCAAGGGAACGGTAATTCCCATCCGTGCGAACACTTCCAATTCGCCCAAGCGCATGAGCGTGCTGCCGTCGGCGCCCAATCCGATCATAGGAAGATCGGGTCGTGCCAGCTTGGCTCCGAGGATGGCCGGCAGCATGAGTCCCATCGTTCGGCCGCCAGCCGTTCCAAAGTGTTTTCCCGGTTCGTCGACCGGCCATCGGTGGAGTAGCGTCAGGATCATTGCACCTGTTTCCGAAAACAAGATCGTCTCCGCCGGCATCAAATCTTGCATGATGTCCAGCAGATCGTGTACCGCCAGGCGGGCTGCGGCCGGCCTGGCAAAATGAGGCTCGATCGTCTTCCGCAATCCCTGTATCTCCTCCACGGAGAATCCCTCTTGATCGACCTCCGGCATGATTCTCTTAAGAGCAACTTTAAGATCTCCGTCCACGCGCAACGTTGGCTCGGTGGCCAATGATTGGTAGTCGGGACGCGACACCAGCTCACATGTTGGGACATCCACCTCCCACGGCAGATCCGACATCAGCGAATCACAACCGACCAACAAGGCGAAATCGGCTTGTTGGGCAACAATTCCCTCGATAATGTTCGGGTTGTATTGCCCCGTGAATGGCCCGACCCAGCGGTTGTGGCGTTCCGGAAACACTCCATGGGCTTCCATCGTTACCAGCACGGCAGCACCCAGTTTTTCAACCAGCATCAGCAGCTCACTAGTGGCCTTGTCGCGCAGCACATCCGCACCGGCCAGGATTAAAGGCCGACGACTCGCAGCGAGCAATTCTCGCACCTTTGTCATCGGTTGCTGGCGCGGAAGCAGGAGCGTTGGCTCGGGCAGCGAAAACTCTGGGCCGCCGCTCTCGACCATCCCCAGATCAGACGGGATATCCAACAGGACGGGACCGGGGCGGCCGTCGGTGGCCTGATAGAACGCTTCGCCGACTTGAGTCGTGGCGCGCTCTGGACTCAACGTATCGAGATGCTTAACAACGGCCCCGAAAAGTTGCTCATGCGGGCAAAGCGAGACCAATTCCCGATCCCCAACAAACGAGGGAGCACTTTCGCAACAGCAAACAACTGGCAGGCGTTCAAAATGAGCATTGGCCGCGCCGCCAGCCAGGTTTCCAGCACCGACCCCTTTGATGGCCAATGCCAAACCGGCGGTATCCTTCATCACGCCGTAGTACGCTGCCATGATGGCCGCGGACGATTCGTGGGCAACGCTGACGAAATCGACTCCGAGCTGCCGGCCGAATTCGACCATATCCAGCGGCGCACCGCCGCCGGGAAGTCCAAAGAAATGCCGCAGCCCACGCTCACGTGCCTGCGAGAGCAATATTTCGACAAGTTTCATTTTGTACCCTGCAACGTTGCGGGACCGGGTGAGGAGGCCTAGGATTCTTGCAGGACTCTAATATGGCCTGGCAGCCGCCGACCGTAAAGGGTAACGCCGTCGTGCCCTAGGACCAATCCGTAACCCGATGCGTTAGCGAGGAGCGGTGTCAACGTCAAACATCCTCGCTTACGCATCGGGTTACATCTTTTACTACACATCTTCTTCCATCGGCACACCCCGTGATAGAATGGCAATTGGTAATTAGCTGCCAAAGGAGCTAACGATGGCAACCCATATCACCGACTCGAATCTCAGTGAAGTCGTTCCGTTCGTTTACTGCCTTGTACCAGGTTCATCGCGACCGCATGTCCAGGTTAGGCACACCGCCAGCGACAAGGTATGGTTGGTCTGAGTTGGCATGAATATTTGTCTGGTCGGTTATGGGATGATTGCCGAACATCATGTGCGGGCGCTGCGCACGCTAGAGGACGTCCATCTCCGCTGGTTGGTCGGCCGACGGGCGGAGCCGACTCGGGAATTTTCCGAGCAATGGGGATTTGAGCACCAGACGCTCGAATTGGACAAAGCACTGGCCGACGATGCCGTAGATGCGGTGGTCATCACCAGCCCGAACAACCTCTACGCGCCGCAGGCAACGGCAGCCCTAAACGCGGGCAAGCACGTCTTGCTGGAAATCCCGATGGCCATGACCCTGGCCGACGCCCAGCGATTGGCCGACTTGGCCCGTCAGGTGGACCGTACGCTCATGATCAAGCCACACCGACAGCTTTTCCGCGCCGGCGACACTACCTGCATCGAATTCTAACTTGGCCACCACGCGGTGGAATACGCCATCCGTAACGATTCCCTCGGCACTGCTAACACCACCGGTCAGAATATTGGCGTGCAGCGTGGAATTAACGACCGGAGGATTCGATCCGATATCGTGGATGACAAGATTTTGTGGCGAGCCATTTACAAATGGGCTCCCGTCAGGTGCGCGGCCGGGTTCGTCAAGGTACATCCCCCAAATGAGTCCAGCACCATTGGCAAATCGCTTGAGGTCAAACCCGAAATATGCCGTCGTGCCCGGTGCCAGATCGGTTGTAAAGGGCCGTTCTACCCTTTGAACGGCCGTACCTCCAACCGTGGGTTGGACTCGACTTGCCCGCATAGCAAGACGTCGTCCCCTCGGTAACCCCGTTGCAGTCGGCGAGATTGTCGACACCATTGCGCCATGGCCCGGTCCATGTGTTTGTGGTATCGAGACTAAATCCACCAGCGTTCCCGACGTCGGCGAGATCACCGCTGGGATAGCTGAAGCCGTCACCTATAAGGACCGCGCCATGAACGAGTGACAGCGGTAGCAGCGCAAAGCAAGCACGATACCGGCAATCGCTACCTGATGAATCAAATTGTTCGTCATCACGCCTCTTCTTTTCATCATTCATGGTAATTGATGCGGCATACTCGTAAAGCAAAATCGCTTTAGTTGTTGGCGGAAAACCTCTCGAATTCGCCGGCAATGTTGGCTTGTTGAGCGTCACCGTCATGAAATAGAAAGCGATAGCAAAACGTAATGCTTTCATCCGACTTGATCGTCATGTCACCGGTGCCTTCAGGTTTCCCTTCGAAGTTGTGAATGCCGAAGGGATTGGCCGCGACCAAACCATAATCCCGTGCGTGCCACCAGGTCGGATGCCTTGGATTGGAGGGGTGATCCAAAATGGCAATGCCGACCGTGTTGCCGTTTATCGGAGCCCAATAGTCGACCCACTTCGCACGCTTGCCCCACATCTCCTTGCCTTCGACCCCTTCACTATTAATCGCGCTTCCTTTCGCGGTGTGGTTACCACGTTGCTCGTTGCTCGTAATACGAAGCAGTGGATGGGTGCGAATCCCCATCGTTCCTTCTTTGGTGTCACCGAAGACCACGTCGCCGTGACAGGCGTGAATGGTTATGTTGAGGTCGATAAAGCGGCCGACGGCCGTGGTCCCGAATGCGACATCCCGCGTGTCGCTGCAGACAACCTGGCCATCCGGAGCGACCCAGTTGTTTTTCGTTTTGATGTGGTTGCCTACGATTTGCATGTCTTGTTGAACAATGGCGCCTGGTTTCTCCTCGGTCTCGCTACGCGGGTATTCCATCCAGAAGCGAACACCGTTGACGTCATCATGTGTAAACCACAAAGACTTGTGGTGGGGATGATCACGGGCCTCGTTGTCAACGTCTTCCTTCATGGGATAATTCCGCGTCATCTCGATTCCCTGCGGGCCGATGATAGGATACAGAATCGGCTTGGCGTGTCCCTCGAAGATATATTCGGTAAACAGCTCACCGTCGATGGTTACGACAGCTTTCCCGTCGGTCTGGCTAATCGCTATTTCGCCGGCGGTTGATGGATCGTTGGCGATCCAAAGCGAAATAATGAGTGCGATTGTGGCAATCGACTTGGATGAGTTTGTTGTTTTGCTGATCATTCGATTGGTTCTCCGCAAGGTTTACGTACGGCGCCTCGCCGAGACGAAAAAGGGGCCGTTCCCAGCCTGATGTTGTGATCTGATTGTATCGGAAAGTGAGACGTCTAGCGAGTCGTTCATCGCCTTACTCCAAGGACTGCCTCCAGCACGGCATTCAATCCCGTTCCGGGCGTGTTGGATTCGCCCAATGACTGCTGGGGTCTGCTCCGCTGACAAGGACCCCCTCTTCGTTCCAACGGTGTGTGCCCCGAACATCCGCGGCGCAGTAGCGCAAGGTCAAGCCGCAGCGTCGTCGGTTGGAAAGATTGGCGCGAGAACTGTGCAGCAACAGGTCGGTGTGCACGGACATCTGGCCGGCCGCAAGCACGACGTCCACGGTTTCTCCATATCTCTGCGGATCGTCGACGGTTTGCGTCAGTACGTTGTTCTCTTCCTGGGTACTATCTCGAAACTCAAGGTGTCCGTGTTGATGTGAACCGGAAATGAATTGCATGCAAGCATTTTCCGTATCTGCATCGTCAATGGCCAACCAAAACGTCGCGGTTTTCGCGGGGGTCAGCGGCCAGTAGCTGGCGTCTTGATGCCAGGCGACGGTTTTAGCTTCGCCCGGCATCTTACAGAAATAGTGGGAGCCCCAACCAACGACATCTTCCCCGAGAATGTCCCGGGCATAGGCGACCATTCGCGGGTCCGTCAGCAGATCGTAAATGCGGCCGTACTTCAAGTGTGCCGAAACGATCGAATAGTTGTCACCACCTTCCTTTGTGACCTCGGCCAGTAGATTGTCAAAGTAGCCGCGGTGCTGAATCACTTCGGCGTCAGAAAACAGCTCAAGTCCCAACAGGTAACCATTACGATTAAACGATTCGAGGTGCTCGCGCGTCAAAACTTCTGCCTGCTCGACCCTACTGGGAAAGAAACGCAACACCCGATCCATCCGTTCGAGTTCTTCCCGATCGGGATAGGTTTTCTTGGCGGTCGACGATTGAATCAGGTTGGATTTGAATGTACCCATGTGGGGGAGATCCAGCAGGTTTGACGAGCCGTGTTACCAGTTGACTGGCATAATTGTCTAATTGCCAAGCGCAATTGTAAAGTGCGAACTAGTCGCTCGACGCCACGCTCTTGCGGTCGTCGCGGAAGAAGACCCAGAAGAACACCAGGATAATGGCCATGAAAACGGCGGGGACCAGCCAATACGTTTGCCACTGGCCATGATCGCCGGTGTCGTCCACGATCCGGGGAAAAACCCAACCCACGAAGACCTGCGAGCTCAACAGGAAGCCGAAGCCTTGGGTAAACACGACCAGCAGACCTTGGGCTTGTGCCCGGACGTCTTCACGAACATGCCGATCGACGTAGAGGTAGCCTGACAGGAAAACAAAATCATAACTAAACCCGTGCAGCAGAACGGCGATGACCATCATGGTCATCATGGCTGGTCCGGATTGGGTGGCGGATCCCGAAAAAAGTAAAAACCTCAGCGCCCAGCTGGCCAATCCCAGGATCATGGTCCACTTGATTCCGTACCGCTTGACGAACAGCGGCAGGATCAAGGCCAGCACAAACAGCTCGGCGATCTGGCCCAGCGTCAAGAAACCGCCCGACCTTTCAATTCCAAGGGTGTTGGTAAACAGGCTGCCGAGTGACCAATAGGGCATCATGCCGATGGAGGCCAGCAGCGAGGCAAACATGAATACGGCGAAAGACCAGTGTTTGAAATAGGGCAGCGTGTCAGCACCGTACAGTTCCCTCATCCGCAAGGGCTTGCCCTTCGCCGGTGGAGGTGTTTTGGGAAGCAAGAAACTGTAGATGCCGACAATGAACGCCGCCGTCCCAGCCACATAGAATTGCACGGCAGTTGCTTCCGCTTTGAAGATAAACTAACTACCAGGCCGGCGACAATCCATCCGGCGGTGGCGAAAACTCGAACAATGGGGTACTCCCGATCGGTGTCGGCGAGTGTTTCAGGCAGATGGTATTGGAAAGGCCCAGATTGGGCATGAAACAAATCGTGTGGACAAATAACAGCAGAATGAACAAATGCCAGGTTTCCGGTGAGGCGAATCGCGGCGCCGCGCAAATCGCCACGCCGCTCACTATGAGCAACGCCCCTTGTAGTTTCTCTGCATTGACGAATCGATCGGCGAGCAGGCCCATGAAAAACGGCATGATGATGGCGGCGATGGGGGCGACCGAATAGGCCCAGCCAATGTGCGCTGACATATTACGCGCTTGTATGAAGGTGTTCATGGTCACGTACCAGGCACCCCACACGAAAAAGAGCACAAACATCATAAAGCTCAGCGTGGCAAACATTCTCAGGCTGGAGCGGTTGGATTGTTTCATGGCAAGTTGTCGCCCGTTTTCAGTCAAGGAGGCGCAGTTATTGAAGTCCGCGTCTGTTTATAGTAGAATCTCTATGGCCTGGTAGGATATGGGGTAGCAAACACGCTAATTGTCGACGTGGTGCCGCCGTTCTCGTCTTTTCCTGGAGGTCACACCATGAACGACTCAATGCCCCAGA
>Ga0310123_10002866_pt1 | contig 13577 bp, 11 predicted proteins | sample CB6_AW_1057_MG_FD_203505 | JGI IMG/M metagenome (GOLD analysis project Ga0310123, IMG submission 203505) | Marine microbial communities from Western Arctic Ocean, Canada - CB6_AW_1057 | ecosystem: Environmental > Aquatic > Marine > Oceanic | place: Canada: Western Arctic Ocean | collected... | reverse complement strand
GCGCTGCCCCGTGAGGGCGCTTACTCCTGTCGCCATGCGGTCCCAGGCCGGGGGTGAGCGCCAATTTCCGAGACCGCGCGCCCACACCTTGAGGGTCACTATTTCCACCGGTTCGCCGTCGATGGCGTAGCCGTATGTGTGCTTGTGTTCTCTACGAAACGCCTCGCCCAGGGCCTCCCGGGCCGTTTCCAACATCGATTGCGAAAATGGAATCGTCATTTCATGGATCTGGCGTCGGTATCGAAGATCCACCAAGCGTTCCAACGAAAGGTCTTGGTCAACGAAACCTTCTCGTTGAAAGGCGTCTCGCGCTTGGCGTTCCAATTCAGCGAAGGACGACTCAATTGATGCTTGATCATAATCGTCTAGGCGGCACAGGTGCGAAGCCATGAACAATCGTTCTACATCGGCGACCAATAAGCCCAACGCGCTGAACATGCCGGGGAAGGGGGGGATTACGATCCGGCGCACCTCAAGCGATTGGGCCAGATGAGCCGCGTGGACCGGACCGCTGCCGCCGAAAGCAATGAGGACGAAATCCCGCGGGTCTCGGCCACGTTCAATAGTCACTGAGCGAATGGCCCGCTGCATGGTTGCATTGGCCACCCGGTGGACGCCGGCCGCCGCCTCCAGGCGGGGCAGGCCAAGGGGGGTAGCGATGTGCCGATCCAGGGCTTCGGCAGCTGCCGCCGCGTCCATCGGCAGATCGCCGCCGAGCAGGGCTTCCGGGTTGAGGTATCCGAGCACCAAGTTGGCGTCGGTGACCGTCGGCTGGTCGCCGCCGAGCCCGTAGCACACCGGCCCCGGGTCGGCGCCGGCGCTACGGGGGCCAACCCGCGGGATGCCGCCGGCATCAATCCAGGCGAGGCTGCCGCCCCCGGCGCCGACTTCCGAAATGTTGATGGCCGGGATGCGGATCAGATGACCACCGCCCTTGATTAGTCGGCTCGCCTGACTCAGGTCTCCACCGACCTCGTATTCCGCGGATAGGGTAATTGCACCATCCTCAATGACCGAGGTCTTGGCGGTGGTGCCGCCCATGTCGAAAGTGATGAGGTTTGAAAGCCCGAGAATTCGCCCAGCCGCCGCCGCCGCGATGACACCGGCGGCGGGGCCACTTTCGATGATCCCCACGGGCCGCTCAGCGGAGGCGGCAGCCGATATAAGCCCGCCGCCCGACTGCATGACCCTGATCGGCGCCGTAACCCCTTGCATATCTAAATTGAGTTCCAGGTTGCCCAGATAGCGGGAGACCAAGGGCTTGACGTAGGCGTCGAGGACGGTCGTTGCCGTCCGTTCGTACTCCCGCATCTCGGGAAGGACGTCCGAGGAAACGGACACGTACTCGAAGGTGTCTCGGGCCATTTCGGCGACCACTCTCTCGTGGGCAGGATCGGCGTAGCTGTGGAGGAAACAGATCGCCACCGCCTCAACGCCTTGGTTCTTCAAGTCCTCGATTGCGGTGCGCGCCGAGCCTTCGTCGAGGGGCTTGACCATGCGGTGGAAAGCTCCCATGCGTTCGTCGACCTCGCGGCGTAGGTGGCGCGGAACCAGGGGCTCTGGTTTCTTCCAGGTAATATCGTATAGCTTGGGAAGGCGCACCCGGCGGATTTCGAGAACATCCTTGAAACCCTTGGTGGTCAACAGCCCGACCCGCCCTCCGCGTCGTTCCAGAATGGCGTTGGTGGCAACCGTCGTTCCGTGTTCGATGGCGATGACAACGTCCGGGTTTTGACCTTGTTCGGCCAAATGCTTGGCAACACCCTCGACCATCGCCCGGCTATAATCGTCCGGTGTCGACAGAACTTTGCGCACTCCGATGGTCCCGCGCTCATCGATGAACATGATATCCGTAAATGTTCCGCCAACGTCGCCACCGACGCGAATACGTCCGTCCACTTGTCCGCTTGACCGATGGTTTTGTGGCGCCTCATTCACTGACTGGGGTCCCAGGGCTGCTGAATGGCGATGGAAAAGGGCCCCGGTATGTCATTCCTATCAACCCGTGCAAACTGCATTTAGTCCCGATCCTTGTGTTTTTGGAGCACCATGATTCACCTATTTGCGTTTGAACGAAGAATGGACTTTCCCGGTAGACGCTTCAAGTAGCATTGCCAAAAAGTGCAGCAACTGCATCGAATAAAATGAGCAATTTAAATCGCACGAAAGCAAAACGGCAGCTCGGATGCGGAAGCTATATGATGTTTACACGACAGCGCGGCAAATGCTAGCATACGCCTCTATAACCATTTGTTTAATATTGCTTTTAAAAATGGACGACGCGGGACCATCCTCGGGTCGCCTCTGACAAAATAAGGGAGGAAACGTGATGCGTTATAAGGCACTGTTTTTTGGATTGTTAGCGACGACTGTATTGGCTGTGGGGAACCCCGCTGGCGCCGAAGATGCTCGGGTCGGTGTTCTTATGCCGACCTCTGGCGGCGCCGCGAAGTCGGGTCAGGAAACCCTCGAAGCGGTCAAGCTGGCGGTTGATATTATCAACAACGTTTACGATATTGACCTGCCGTTCGCCCGGACCAAGGGCCTGCCCAACCACGGTGGGGCCAAAGTAAAAATGTTCACCGAGGATCATGGGGGCCGTCCGGAGCGCGGTCAGGCGATCGCCGAGCGTTTGATTACCCAGGACAAAGTGCACATTCTTCAAGGCGCGTTCCACAGTTCGGTGGCCTCGCCATCGAGCCAAGTGGCCGAGAAAATGGGCATCCCTTACGTTACCGGAACGTCGGAATCCCCAGCCCTGACCGCCCGTGGGTTTAAGACCTTCTTCAGTGCAACGCCGACCGCCAATGACATTGCAAGAGACTTCTTTACCTTCCTCAAGGAGATCCGCGCCTCCAGTGGCGTGCCGGCGAAGAAACTAGCCATCATGCACATCAACGATGTGTGGGGGACGGGTCTCGCCAAGGCGGCCACCGCGATCTATAAGAATTACGGCTTTACGGAGATTCAAAAAATCGGTTACCCGCCCTCGGTTGCCGACTTAAAGAGCGAAGTCCTGCAACTCAAGCAAGCCAACCCGGACGTCGTCTTGCAGGCCGCGTTCGATGCCGACGCCATCTTGTCGGTGCGCACGTACAAGGCCCTGCAATTCGAGCCGAAAGCAATACTCGCCATGGGCGCCGGCTTCGCCTCGCCCACCTTTATCAAGGGGCTGGGCAAGAACGCCGATTACAACTACTCACATACCAAATTTCACGACGCACTGGGGGAAAAACGGCCCGCGGTTAGGCAGGTCAGTGCTGAGTTCAAAAAACGCACTGGTAAACCCATTTGGGACGCACCTGCCCGAGCCTTCACCGGCATGATGGTAGTGGCCGACGCACTCAATCGAGCCAAGTCCTTCAGTCCGGAAGACATCCTGGCGGCTCTCAGGGCCACCGACATCAAAGGCTCCGATCTGATTGTCCCCTATCGCGGCGTGCGCTTCAATTCAAATGGACAAAACGAGTTGGCCAACGGCTTGATCACCCAAATCCAGGGCGGCAAACACCACCCGGTTTGGCCTTCGAGCATCGCCACTAAGAAGGCGGTATTCCCCGCGCCACCATGGGATAAGCGTTAATCATCCCCATCGTCTGAGATTGATCTCACCGCTCCCGTGGCGCACGCCCGGGAGCGGTGAAGATTAGTCGTTCGTTTACAGAATCGAGCCGGCCAGTGATTTATGCTCAAGTAGCTCTTGACGGTCTAATCGTCGGCCTCATGTTCGCACTCGTTGCGATGGGGTTGTCGCTGATTTATGGCATCATGGACGTCGTCAATTTTGCCCACGGCGAGTTCCTGATGATCGCCATGTACGCTTCCTTCTTCATGTGGACATACCTTGGCTTTGATCCTTTGCTCAGCTCCCCCATCATCGCGCTCTGTATGTTCGGTTTTGGTGTATTGATCTACCGGTGGCTGGGCCGGTATCTGGTAGGGGCGACCTTGATCCCTCAAGTGTTCGCGACCTTCGGGTTGATGGTGTTCATGCAGGCCGGCGCCAATTTTTTGTGGAAGGCCGACACCCGGACCCTTCCGGAAAACTTGTCGAGCGGCCTATTCCAATTTGGCGGCCTGTTCTTTAACGTTGCCGAATTGGTGGCGGCGGGGGGTGCGCTGGCAACGGCGTTACTCATGTTCTGGTTCATTAATCGCACCGAAACTGGGCTCGCCCTTCAGGCCACCGCCGAAGATCAGCAGGCGGCCCGGCTCCTGGGCATCGATACGGATCGTATGTTCGCCATCGCTTGGGGACTCAGCGCCGCCACCGTTGGTATCGGCGGCGTACTTTTGTCCACATACTACGTTATCAACCCGCTGGTTGGCGTCAAGTGGGTGCTGCCGGCGTTTGTCGCGGTGGCGATCGGCGGCTTCGGCTCTGTTCTGGGGGCATTTTACGGCGGCATCATCATAGGACTGATTCAGGTGGGGGGCGGGTTCTTTACGTCCGCTAACTACAAGACGTTGTTTGCTTACGGCCTGTTCCTGTTGATTGTCCTGGTGCGACCTCACGGCCTTATGGGGCGCAAATGAATCCTGCGTCTGGAGAAATCCGGCGCGTCGAGGGCGTGCCCTGGTGGATCGTCGTGGGGGGTCTCGGCGCCTTAATTGCGTATCCCCTGGCATTCACCATGCCGTTCCATCAGCACATCGTTATCATGGCCCTTCTATACGGTACGTTGGGTACGGCCTGGAACATTCTTGGCGGCTACACCGGTCAAGTGTCGATTGGCCACGGAGTGTACTATGGCATTGGGGCTTACACCGCGGCCTACTTCTACGTCAATTTCGGATTGTCGCCGTGGGTCAGCTGGCCGCTGGCGCTAATGATCGCCTTTGTTGCAGCCTTCGTTATCGGTCTGCCCACTTTTCGCCTGCGCGGCCACTATTTCGTTTTGGCCAGCGTGTTCATTGCCGAGGCTGCCTATATCATCATCTCCAATTGGGAGATGGTGGGCGGCGCCATCGGCCTTGAATATCCCATCCACCGGGCGGAAAGCCCACTCGACGCGTTATGGCACCTCCAATTCCACAAAAGCAAGCTGCCTTATTACTATGGCATTCTGACTCTTTTCGTTGCGTCGGTCTTCGTATCGTGGCGGATCCGTTTCCGGCCGCTCGGCTACTTCCTCAAGGCGGTAAGCGAGGAGCAGGACGCGGCGAGAAGCCTGGGCGTTGATATTGCCCGCTACAAGATGGTGGCATTGTTGATAAGTGTCCTGTTCACGACTCTGTGCGGCATATTCTATGCCCAGTATGTGATGTATGTGGAGCCAGTCAGCACGATGTCGCTCATCATCAGCCTGGAGATTGCGTTTATTGCCATCTTCGGCGGCATCAAGACTCTTTGGGGACCGGTTTTGGGAGCTTTTATTATCATTCCCGTCACCGAACTCCTGCGGGCGAATTTTTCGGGCCATATCGCCCTTGATCAATCGGCCTTAGCCGAAGGTGGGATAGGCGCCTGGGTGGACTACTATATGGCTGGCGGCGGCGGCAATGTGGACCTGCTGGTCTACGGCTTGCTGATCATTATCATTGCACGCTTCCAGCCAAACGGCGTCATTGGCTTTTTCCACCGGTTTGACTAAGGAAGGTAAGGCGTTCATCCATGTCCGATTTATTAGCGATCAATGAGTTGTCCAAGAATTTCGGCGGCGTCTGCGCCAGCGACCGGGTAAATTTTACCGTCGATAAAGGTGAAATCGTTGGGCTGATTGGCCCCAACGGTGCCGGCAAGACCACCGTGTTTAACTTGATCTCTGGCTTTGTGCGGCCCGATGGTGGTCGAGTAACCTTCGATGACAAGGATGTCACCGGACTGCGGCCCGATCAAATTAGCAGGCTGGGTATTGCCCGCACTTTCCAGATTCTCAAGCCCTTCCCGCGCATGACGGTGGAGGAAAATGTCATGGTCGGCGCCTTGGTTCGCCATCCTCACCCGGCGGTTGCCCGCGAACTAGCCGGCCATTGCATAGAACTGGTTGGACTGGAGCACAAACGCGACGCCTTGGGGGGCGAACTCAGTACTGGCCAACGAAAGCGCCTTGAGATGGCCCGCGCCATGGCCACCGAACCCCGGCTCCTGTTGCTTGACGAAATCACCGGCGGCGTCGACCAGCCGAGCATCCCAGGACTCATGAAATTGGTTGGGTCGCTCCGCGACGAAGGAGTGACCCTGTTGATAATCGAGCACAACATGCGGGTTGTCATGGAACTGGTGGACCGGGTGATCTTTCTCAACCTCGGAGCAAAGTTGACCGAAGGGCCGCCCCGCGAGGTGGCCGCTAATCCTGACGTAAGACGGTTATATTTAGGGTCGGGACATGCTTGAAATTCAGGGGCTTGAGGTCAGTTATGGCCACTTCCAGGTGCTATGGGGAGTCGATCTGGAAGTCCACGAGGGTCAGGTCGTTTGCGTGCTGGGCCCCAACGGAGCCGGCAAGAGCACGATCGTGAACGCCGTCACCGGTCTTGTGGCGAGACAGGGTGGCCGGGTGCTTCTGGGTGGCGAGGACTTGGCCGGTGTTTCCACCCACGCCATGGCTGAGCGCGGTCTTATCCACGTCTTGGAGCGAAGACGCCTGTTTCCGACCCTGTCAATCCGGCAGAACTTGATCCTCGGTTCATACAATCCAGAGGCCCGCCGGCATCGGGACGAGACCTTGGCCTGGGTTCAATCGCTGTTCCCCCTCCTAGAGGAGCGTGCGGACGAGCGGGCCGGGGTGCTAAGTGGCGGCCAGCAACAGATTGTCGCCATTGCCCGTGGCCTGATGGGCCGGCCGCGGGTGATGATGATCGATGAACCGTTCCTGGGGCTAAGCCCGGTCGCCGTGGAGGAAATCGTAAATGTCATCCGCCGTATCAACGAGACCGGCGTCACCATTCTTTTCACTGAGCAAAACGTGCAACTCGCCTTGTCCTTATCGGACCACGGTTATCTACTGGAGAGCGGTAAAATCGTCCTGAGCAGCAGTGGGCGGGAAATGTTGGAGCACGAGATGGTACGCCAAGTCTATCTGGGTATTTCCTAAATGTCAGGTTGCTCGGATCAGGGTGTTCGGAACCCATACCACTTCGGGGTGGATGCCTGCGTCGCTGAACAGGGTGCTGACCGGGCATCGATCCTCGACCCGTTCCTGCAGTTCGCGGAAGCGCACCGCCGGCTCTTCCGATTGCATTTCTACTTCGATGTGCGCCTTGGCCACCCGGGGCGTGGGTTCGGGAAAACGTTTGCCAACCCGAAACACGATATCGGTCTCGGCGACGACTTGCAGGGATCGAAATCCGAATCCCATGGCCTCGGTCACCTTGACAATCAAAATCGCCTGGCAAGTGGCCAGACTGAGGGTCAGGTGCTCAAGCGGCGAAGGGCCCTGATCGGTTCCGCCAGCGAGTTCGGGCTCGTCAGCGATCAAGGTTTCAAAATCCCGCACGCGACCGTCCAACCGGCACCCGTCCCGATGGATGGCAACGGCTACTCGATTTCCGCGCGGCGACTTGGCGGGGGGACGGTCAGTTCTTCGTACCATGTTTCTTCGTACCATGTTATGAATAACCATAAAAAGAAAAGGTGAATCTGGGAGACATGTTTACCATAGCAGCGGACATTGGGGGAACCTTTACCGACGTCGTCGTCATTGATGAACGGAACGGTGGTTTGAACGTAGGAAAAGCGTTAACGACGCCCGACGACTTGCAAAGTGGCGTTATGGACGGCCTTTCTCTGGCGGCCCGGGAAATGGGCCGCCAAGTCGATGATCTGCTGGGCGATACCCGACGCTTCGTCCATGCCACCACTCTGTCGAGCAACGCTGTCTTCGCTTATTCCGGCGCTACCACGGCAGTGCTCACCAGCGCCGGGTTTGAGGACACCCTGATGATCATGCGGGCGACCGGTCGGGTTGCCGGTCTCAGCGTCTTCGAACGCCACCACTATCGCAAGACCCAAAAACCCAGGCCGCTGGTTGACGAGCGGGGCATCTTCGGGGTTGCCGAACGGGTTGATTCCCAGGGTCGGGTGGTGCAGCCCTTGGAGGAAGACCGGGTGCGGTCCATCGCCGAGATATTGCGCCAGCGCGGTATCCAGGCGGTTGCGGTGGCGTTTCTGTTTTCTCACATGAACCCGGATCACGAGGAGCGGGTCGGCGAGATTTTGCGCGACGAGTTGCCCGGCGTCTATATCGCCCTTTCCAGCCGTGTGGCGCGGGTGATGGGCGAGTACGAGCGAAGCGCCACGGCGCTTTTCGATGCCTATGTCGGGCCGGTTATCGAGGGTTATCTCAGCCGTCTTCAGGAAACGTTGCAAGAGGCCGGATACCGGCGCGACATCCTGATCGTTCAGGCCAATGGCGGGGTCGCCATGGCGGCCCAATCGGTACCTGTATTCACCATCGAATCGGGGCCGGCGGCGGGCATCGTGGGAAGCGCGCATTTGGCGAAACGGCTCGGCCATTCCGACGTCATCGCGACCGATGTAGGAGGCACCACGTTTAAGGTGGCGATCATCGAGGGCGGTCGCTGGCGGTATGCTCGTGAGACCGTGCTCAACCAATACCAACTTCGCTTGCCAATGATCGACGTAACCTCCATCGGGGCCGGCGGCGGTTCCATCGCCTGGGCTGACGGTCAACGCCTTCGGATCGGACCGGAAAGCGCCGCCGCCGATCCCGGCCCGGCATGCTATGACCTGGGTGGCGACCGACCGACGGTGACCGATGCCGACGTGGTGCTCGGATATATCGCGCCGGACAATTTTTTGTGGGGACGTATGAAGCTGAATGCGGATTTGGCAGCAGATGCCATCCAGAAGCATGTCGCCGACCCCTTGTACGGTGGCGACACGCTGGCCGCCGCCGCCGGTATCCGTCGGGTCACCGACAGCCAAATGGCCGACCTGATTCGGAAGACGACACTGGAACGGGGCCACGATCCACGGCGATTTACAATGATGGCCTATGGGGGTTCGGGTCCGACCCATGCTGCTTCATACGGCGCCGAAGTCGGGGTTAGCGAGATCATCATACCGTTGTTCGCCTCCGTCTTATCCGCCTACGGTGCCGCGCGGACCGATGTCCGCTTCAGCCTGCAGATCTCGGATCCGTTGGTACTGCCGGTCGAAGCGGCGCGCGTTGAGGCGATCTTTGCCCGACTTGAGCAGCAAGGGGCGGCTCGGCTGGAGGATGCACACACGCCACACGAGCGGCAGCGTTTCCAGCGCTGGGTTGAGGCTCGCTACCGCCGCCAAGTCCACACCGTTCGCGTCGAGGCCCCTAAAGAGGTGGATGAGGCGGGTCTGAGGGCATTGGCGGATGGTTTCGAAAGCGAATACGAACGCTTGTTCGGCGCTGGTTCGGCTCTTCGCGAAGCAGGAATCGAACTGATTACCTTTTCCATTGACGCGATTGGCCTGGTTGACATCCCTGACGAGTCTGGGGCTGGAGCCCATGGCCCGGCGGTCCCGCGATCGCATCGTCCGGCCTATTGCCCGCACCGGCGGAAAATGGTGCGGACGCCGGTATACGATGGCACCGCCATAGGCCAAGGTGCTGAATTTACCGGTCCTGCCCTCATTGAGCATCCCGGAACCACCATCGTCGTCCTCACCGGCCAACGAGCCCGGGTCGACGATTATCAGCATCTTCATATTTTCACCGACGATCCGGCAGTGGACGAAATCGATGGTTGATCTGCGAAACCAGGAACTGGACCCGGCGGATTTCGAGGTTCTGTATCATCGGATGCTGAGCATTACCGAGGAAATGGGCATCCAATACATGCGTTGCTCGGGCTCCAACGTACTGATCACCGGCAACGATGCGGCAACGACAATTATGATGGATGATGGGGCGCTGGTGTCGATGGGCCCCTATATCGTCACCCAGGGCAACGTCCTGCCGCTCATCGTCGATAGCACCCAGCGCGCTTTCGCCGATCCCGGCGCCATCCGCGAAGGGGATGCGTTTATCTGCAATGACCCTTACTTGGGCGCCATTCACCAACCCGATTTCGCCACCGTAGCGCCGGTCCACCATAAGGGCGAATTGGTCGCGTGGATGGGCGTGTCCGGCCATCAATTGGATACCGGCGGCATGGACCCGGGCGGCTTCTCGGTCGGCGCCGTCGATGTATACCAGGAAGGGCTGAGGATGCCGCCGGTGCGCATCATCGAGGGCCATCAGGTGCGCGAGGATATCTTGGCGATGATTCTCAATCAGGTCCGTGATCCCCTTGTCGCCCTAGACATTCGAGGTCAGTTCGCAGCCCTCAACGCCGGGCGCCGGCGTTTCGTTGCGTTGATCGAGGAATGGGGTGTCGATGCGGTCAAGGCGGTGATGAACCGTTCAATTTCGCACGCCCGGGAAAAGTTGCGCGCCCGGCTTCAAGAGCTTCCCGACGGCCGTTGGCGCGAGGTCCAGTACATCGATCACGACGGGCACGAGCCGCTAATTTTTAAGATCGTCTGTACCCTGGAAAAACGGGGTGACGAACTGTCGTTCGATTTTTCCGGCACCTCTGCACAGGCCCGTGGCCTGATCAACTGCACCTATTCGGGCCTCCAGGCCGCCGTCCTGTCGGCCGTCTATATCAACCTTTGCTGGGATATCCCCTGGAACCGGGGGATTCTTGATTGCATCCGTATCTCAAGCCCAGGCGCCACGGTCAACGACTGCGAATATCCGGCCCCCTGCGCGATGGCGACCATCTCGGGGGTGATCGTCACCATCGATGCCGCGTGGCGTTGCCTTTCCCACATGCTTCTGGCCAGCGAAAAGTATCGCGAAGAAACGATGGCGGTGTGGTCCGGCACTTCGATGGCGCCAATTATCTCAGGCACCAGCCAGCACGGTTTTCCTTTCGCCGCCACCGAGATGAGCCACTTTGGGGGCGGTTCCGGCGCCCGAACCTACGCCGACGGCGTCGATACCGGTGGCATCGTTTTCAACACGACCCCCAACATGCCCAATATCGAGGATCAGGAGTCCGAATATCCGTTGCTCTATCTGTTCCGCCGGCACCTCACGGATTCCGGTGGTCCAGGCCAGTTTCGCGGCGGCATGTCCGGCGAATTGGCCTATACGGTGCATGGCTCGCCGAAGGACGATGTGGAAGGTCTGTTTGCCGGAACCGGGGCGGAAATGCCCAACGCCATTGGATTGGCCGGCGGCCTGCCGGGCTCCTCTATCCGCGCCGTTCAATTCACTGACAGCGATATCCTGGCCCGAATGGCGGCGGGCGAATCCGCCGCCAATGGCCTGGACGCGATCCCCGGCCACCGTGAGTTCCTGCCTTGCAAGCATCGGCGCACGCCGATCATCCAGGGTGACGTTTGGTACCACAATTGGCAGGGCGGCGGCGGTTACGGCGATCCGTTGTTGCGAAACCCCGCCGCCGTCGCCGCCGATGTCGCCCGGGGCTGCGTCTCGGAGCAATCGGCGCTTAACATCTATGGCGTCGTTCCTGATGATGACCAAGCCACCGAACGCCACCGCGACGCCCTGCGCAAGGAGAGATTGGCACAGGCGGTCAAGCCCGATCCCGGCGATGCGCGGATTACCTTCGCCGGCAACGGAAAGTTACGCTACGGCGACGTTCTCCGCGTCGATTTTGACGCGGATGAGGTTCTTTGCTACCACTGCGGCCACCGTCACTGTGGCCCCAGCGAAAACCTTCTTGAGCATCTAGGGGAGGTGCTTTCCCCACTCACCGCGGCCGGTCCGGTCCGGGGCGAGGATTATGATAGCGGCCGCTTTCATATCCGCATGCTTTGCTGTCTCGGTTGCGGTGTCCTGGTAGACGTACAGGTTGCAAGGCTGAAGGCGCCGCGCGGCTACATGCAATTCGGCCCCAACCTTGGATAAGGAATATCTCCATGAAATTAATCCGTTTTTCGCCCTCCGATAACGAGACTCCCCGCCCCGGCCTGTGGGTCAATGATACGATCCACGATCTCAGCGGGTGGTTTGCCTCGGTCGCCGATTTTCTTGCTGAGCATCCGGAAGGTTGGCTGCCGGAGGACGTAGAGGTCGATGGATTGCCGACATTTTCGCGGTCGTCGGTCCACCTTTTGGCGCCGATTGACGACGGCGCCCGGGTGTTCGCGGTTGCGATCAATTACAAGAAGCATGCCGAAGAGTCGGACCTGGAAGTACCGTCCCAACCGATTATCTTCGACAAGCCGACGACTTCCCTTGTCGGCCCCGGGGAGCCCATCGTCATCCCTGCGGTGACACGCGAACTCGATTACGAAGGGGAGTTGGGTGTGGTTATTGGCCGCGAGGCACGACAAGTGGCGAAGGCCGACGTCCCCCATTATGTTGCCGGTCTGACCATCGTCAACGACACCACCGCCCGCGATTTGCAATGGGTCGATCTAGGTAAGCACCACATCGTCGATTGGTTGTCATCCAAGTGCCTGGACCGCACGTCGCCCTTGGGTCCGGCCATCACCAGCGCCAAGGTGGCCGGTGATCCTCACCAACTTAAGTTGACCACCCACCTTAACGAAACCATCATGCAGGACAGCAATACCTCGCTCATGGTGTTCTCCGTCTGGGACTTAATCGAATTTCTTAGTGCCCGGGTTACGCTTCTGCCGGGTGACGTTCTGGCCACCGGCACGCCCTTCGGGGTTGGCAGCACCCAAAAAGTGTTTCTCAAACCGGGCGACACGGTTCGGGTCGAAGTCGAAAATGTAGGGGTCCTGGAAAACCAGGTGGAAGCCGGTTAAGGGTTTTGCGTTCGCGTTTCTCATCCGTCACGTCACTCGGGTAGCGAAGGTTACTGCGATCATAGGAACCACGGTTTTCTGATGACCATATCGATCTTAATCTTCCATTCACCAACGTATTTGCCCCCACTGGGATAGGTCAGGGTGCCTTGTCCGTGCCTTTTGTTATCCTTCCATTCACCAACGTATTTGCTCCCACCGGCAAAGGTAACGGTGCCAAAACAATCAGTCCAAGACGCAAAAGTTGAAATAGATTTTGTAGGACTGCCTGGACAAGGAGGCAAACTCCACCCATCCGTTGAGGACAACAACAGGAGTACAAACCCCATCAGAACTGGCAGCAGACGGTTCATTCCGTGATGATGACAGAAAGTGGGGAAGAATTGAAGTTAGTTGGTGGGTGGGTAGTCTGCCAGGGGTTTAGGGAGGGGTTCAAACCCGGGTGACGGCGGTTTCTAACCACTTCGACCAGAACTCTATCGCCCGTTGCTTTTCCGACAGGTAATTCCACCGATCATAGTACACGCTGCCGACGTCCGTCATGGTGTGCCCTCGCAACCACTTAAGGCGGTGTTGTGAGGAAAGCAGATACTTGTGTACGAAATCGTTGTGATCGTGCCCCCGCAACCAACGTTACTTGCACCCCCGTTTCTTTGGAGCGGGGGTGTTCGTTTGTAAGGTTGATGAGGGCAGCAAGTTCGCCGAACAGCTCGATCCTGAGGTTTCCATCATCGGGAACGAGGCGTACTTCCTCGATGAGTGCCCGGATGGCTTCGGCGGCTTCAGCCCGATTACTTTCCTCGTTGAGCGCAGCCGTTAATCTGGCAACTTTATCGTGATAGAT
>Ga0310123_10002864_pt1 | contig 13580 bp, 9 predicted proteins | sample CB6_AW_1057_MG_FD_203505 | JGI IMG/M metagenome (GOLD analysis project Ga0310123, IMG submission 203505) | Marine microbial communities from Western Arctic Ocean, Canada - CB6_AW_1057 | ecosystem: Environmental > Aquatic > Marine > Oceanic | place: Canada: Western Arctic Ocean | collected... | reverse complement strand
CGTCGGTGGTCCACGGCGGTGGCAAGGCTGAGGCGCTCGGCATTCTTGCGACCAAGGGTGAGACGCGAGAGCTTCGGGCCGCGATGACCGTGGAGGAAGAGCAGCTCAAGCGGCTGGACGCGGAGGTCACCGCATACGCGAGCGTCGCCGTTCGCGCAGAGGCCGAGCTCAAGACGCTTCAGGTAGAGGAGCACAGCGCCGAGAAGTCGCAGTTGGAGCTGGATCTTCGGGTGGCGGGGCTCGACGAGGAGCTTTCGCGGCTGCGAAAAAAGCACGAGGTCGTGAGTACCGAGCACCGGAAGGCGGTCGAGGAACGGGACGGGCTCGACGCCAGGCAAGCGGAAGCGACTGAGGCGATTTCTCGTTTGGAATTCGAGCAGCGTGCAGCTGATGAGCGTTTCATGCTGTCGCAGCGTCAACTACTTGCGGCCAGGGAGGCTGTCGAAGCGTGTGGCGAACGCGTGACGGAGGCGAAAGCCGCCCATGCCGCGCTCGCCGAGCGGGCGCGTGCGCTTGCCGCCGATGTCAAGAGGCTATCGGAAGCCGCTCAGGATCTCGAGCATCGCCTCACCACCCGAATCGCCGACAACCGTCAGATCCTCGACCAACGCCAGACGCTGGTCGCTACCATTGCAGCCTCGGAGCAGCAGCTCGATGACGACGTCCGTAGATTTGAGTCGTTGCGTAATGAGGTTCGCACCGGCGAGGAGCGGAGTGATGACGTCCGTCGACGTATCGAGTCCCAGGTCGACGAGTTCCGAGCGGCACGTGAGTCGCTCGGGGTCATTCGCAACGAGGTCGGTGAGCTCGAGGTGCGCCGGGCGACGGCGGATGCCGACCTCGCGCACCTCGAGTTAACCTGTCGAGACACGCTCCAGCTGGCACTCGGTGAGGTCTGTAGCGATGTTGAGCAGCTCGAGCGCGACGGCGTCCTGACGCCGGATGCGACGCTCGCGTCGTCCCCTTCTCAGGCAGACGCCAGAGACGACGGCTTCGACGCCGACTCTGATTCTGACGAGGATGGGGACGACGACGCTGGCTCTGAAGAAGCCGAAGCCGGGATCGCCGAGGCCATCCGTGCCGACGACGGGGGGACGCCGGTCAGCCAGCCGACCCCTGCGGCCGCGTTGACGGCTGAGGACATCATCACCACGTTGCGCGAAAAGATCGATCGTTTAGGACCTGTGAATATGATGGCGATCGATCAGTTTGACGAGCTAGACGATCGGTTTGAGTTCCTGACCACGCAGCGCAAGGACCTACTCGATTCCATCCAGGCAACCGGCGATGCGATCAAGCGCATCGCCGTGACGACCCGCTCGCGCTTCAAAGAAGCCTTCACGGCGATCAATGGTCACTTTCAGACGATTTTCTCGACGTTATTCGGCGGTGGTAGCGCCGGCCTCGTGTTGCTGGATGAAAGTGATCTACTGGAGAGCGGGATCGATATTGTTGCGCAGCCTCCGGGAAAGCGATTACAGAGTATCCAGCTTCTGTCTGGCGGTGAGAAGGCCCTGACGGCGATGGCCCTGATGTTCGCGATCTTCAAATACAGGCCCAGCCCGTTCTGTCTCCTGGACGAGATCGACGCGCCTCTGGACGATGCCAACATCGGGCGGTTCGTCGAGATGCTTCAGGGCATGCAGGACCGCACACAGTTCGTGCTCGTGACACACAATCGGAAGACGATGGAGATCGCCGACCGGCTCTATGGCGTCACCATGGAGGAGCCCGGCGTGTCGAAGCTCATCTCAGTCCAGCTGAACTAGTGTGGTGAGTGCAACAGGTCACATTCGGCCGGCCAGCCTCGGTGTAGATCTGTTGCACTCACCACACTAGGGGCAGCTGTTGCGAAAAGACCGGACACGGTGGGCGGGGATGCGCCTGGCGTTAGAGTTCGGAACGTCGTGAACGAGAGCAGGTCCTCCCGCTATCATCGTCACCGACGCTGGGCCCAAGCCCTTGCGATTGGCGCTCGTGCGTTGCTGCTGCTTGGCGTCGTCCTGTCGGGCCTCTCCCGGTCCATCGGCGATGCATCGCTTGAAGCGGTGGCTGGTCTTCCCGGACCAGACACCATCGTCGCGGCATTGGCCATGGCCATGTTCGGCCTGGTCCTGAGTGTGTTGGGCGATCTCGTCGCGCTGCCGTTCTCCTGGTACTCACGATTCGCTCTCGAACGCCGATATCGTGCGGCCAGGGTCAGTCTGTCCGCCTGGTTCGCGGGATACGGACGCATGATGGCGCTTCATGCGAGCCTATGGATGAGCGCGGGGATGGGGATTCATCTCATGATCGCGAGCTGGCCAAGCATGTGGTGGCTGGTCACCGGGGGGGTCTTCGGACTCCTCACCATCGCGTTGTCCCATGTGGGCCCCGTCCTCGTGTTGCCACGTCAGTACAACGTGCAACCACTCGACCGACCAGCCTTGCGCACGCGCCTCGAAGCGTTGGTCAGGCGGGTTGGTTCCCCCGGGCTGGCGGTCTACCAATTGAAGTTGGGTCTAGAAACACTGCCACAGGCGGCTCTTGTCGGTCTCGGCGCGACGCGTCGGGTGCTCTTGTCAGATTCGCTGCTGGCCGACTACAGTGATGACGAAATCGAGGTCGTGGTCGCGCACGAGCTGGCGCATCACCTCAATCACGATACGTGGAGGACCTTCGCCTACGAAATCGTTGCGGCCGTCACGGTGTGTGGGGCCGCGAATTTGGCGTTGACGTGGGCGAGGCCTGTACTTGATCCGGGCCCCTTGGGAGTCGTCCAAGGTCTTCCGCTGATGGCGCTCGTGGCTGGAGTCGCGGCCAAGGCGCTCGGACCAGTGGGTAACCATATCTCAAGACGGCAGGAACGCCGTGCCGATCGGGATGCGCTGGAGATGACCCATCGCCCAGACGCCCTGGCGTCGGGGTTACGGCGCCTGGCCGAGCAGAACCTTGCCGAAGAGCGGCCATCGCTCATGGTGCGTTGGTTGTTCCACACGCACCCGCCCCTGGCCGAGCGCTTGGAAGCGGCCAGGGGTACGGCGGACCACTAAGCGTCAGTGTGAGTGTCAGTGGCGCTGGGTTAGCGCCTGGGACGCTCGCGGTTTCTGTCGCCGCGCCGTGGCTCGCGTGACCTGGGCGGGTTGTCACCGCCACCGCCCTCAGAGCCGCCCGCAGACCCAGCTTGGTCACCCCCGCCGTCGGCGGGTGCGGGGAGCAACGCCTTGCGGCTGAGCCGGACCTTTCCCGACGGGTCGACGTTGATGACCTTGACCATTACCTGGTCACCCTCTTGAAGCTCGTCACGGACGTTAGCCACGCGATGGTGGGCGATCTCCGAGACATGGAGCAGGCCGTCGATGCCAGGAAGGATCTCGATGAATGCACCGAAATCGGTGATGCGCTGGACCTTGCCGAGGTAGTTCTTGTTGAGCTCTGGGCTGGCGGTGAGCTCCTCAATGATCGTGATGGCTTTCTTGGCCGACTCCTTGTTCGGAGACGCGACATTGACCCGCCCGTCGTCCTCGACATCGATCTTGACGCCCGTTCGTTCCACGATGCTCCGAATGGTCTTTCCGCCTGGGCCGATCACGTCGCGGATCTTGTCGACCGGGATGACAATCGTCACGATCTGTGGCGCATGGGTCGAGATCGACTCGCGCGGAGCCTCGATCGTTGTTTGCATCTTGTCTAGGATGTGGAACCGTCCCGCCTGGGCCTGGGCCAGCGCCGCCTTCATGATCTCGGTGGTGATCCCAGCCACCTTGATGTCCATCTGAAGCGCCGTGATGCCGTCACGTGTGCCGGCGACCTTGAAGTCCATGTCTCCATAGTGGTCTTCAGCGCCCGCGATATCACTCAATATGGCGTGACGACCGCTGCTCTCGTCCAGGATCAGCCCCATGGCAACGCCAGCCACTGGAGCCTTCAAGGGAACGCCCGCGTCCATGAGAGCGAGCGCTCCGCCGCACACACTCGCCATCGATGATGACCCGTTGGACTCGAGGATGTCCGACACAAGACGTATGGTGTACGGAAAGTCGTCCTCGGCTGGCATCACAGGGACCAGGCTCCGCTCGGCCAGGTTTCCATGGCCGATCTCTCGGCGACCTGGTCCTCTGAGGAACTTCACCTCGCCAACCGAAAACGGCGGGAAATTGTAGTGCAGCATGAAGCGCTTGCGATTGTCGCCGGCGATACTCTCGACTCTCTGCTGGTCGTCCGATGTACCGAGCGTCGCGGCGACCAGCGCTTGGGTCTCGCCCCGCGTAAACACTGCGGATCCATGCACACGAGGGAGGAGACCGATTTCTGACCAGATGTCGCGGATCTCGTCGAATTGCCGACCGTCGAGCCGCCGACCGTGCTCGAGCACTTCGGTCCTCAGCACCTTTTCCTTCAGACCCTTGAAGACCTGCTTGGCCTGTGAGCGCCTTTCTTCGTCTTCGAAGGACGACAACAGTTCGTCCTTCACTTCGTCGACCTTTGCGTAGCTCTCGAGCTTCTCGCGGATACGCATGGCATCGGTGAGCGACCCAAGGGCCTTTTCTTCGACTTCGCGGACGACGCCGTCTTCCACAACCGGCGCGGCAACCGTGACCTTGGACTTGCCGGCGGTGGCTGCAAGCTCATCGATGGTCGCGACGATCTTCCGAATCGACTCGTGCCCGGTTTGGAGGGCGGTGAGTATTTCCTCTTCAGAGACCTCGAGCGCACCGGCTTCGACCATCACGATCGCGTCGTTGCTTCCGGCAATGAGCAAGTCGAGGCGACTCTTTTTGCGTTCCGCATACGTTGGGTTGACCAGATACTCGCCATCCACGAGGCCGACCCGGACCGCGGCGACAGTCCGCTGGAGCGGAATCGACGACAGCGCGAGGGCCGCCGATGCGCCCGTGAGAGCGAGCACGTCGGCGTCGTTGTCTGTGTCGGCTGAAATGACCCAGGCAACGACCTGGGTTTCTCGATTCCAGCCATCCGGAAACAACGGTCGGATCGGGCGGTCTATCAGCCGGCTGGTGAGGACTTCCTTCTCCGGCGGCTTTCCTTCGCGCTTGAAGAATCCACCTGGGATGCGTCCGGAGGCGTAGGTGTTCTCGCGAAAATCGACGGTGAGCGGCAGGAAGTCTATTCCCTCCCGCGCGGTCGGTGCGTAACACGCCGTGACGAGAACCATGGTCTCGCCGAATCTGACGACCACCGACCCGTCCGCCTGTTTGGCAAGCTTGCCGGTTTCGAAGATGAGATCTTCGCGGCCGATCTTCAGTTGGCCCGTATGCATGAAATCAGCTCCTAGCTAAAAACGAGGCACGTAGAGGAGCACGTTCGGGGAGAAACGGCAGGGGATGTCTTCGCGTCTACTTCCGGATTCCAAGACGCTTGATGAGTTCCACGTATCGCTCGGTACTTTTGCCCTTGAGGTAGTCCAGGAGCCGTCGCCGCTGCCCGACGAGCATCAGCAGTCCCCGGCGGGAGTGGTGATCTTTGGCGTGAGTCTTGAAGTGATCGGTCAGGTAGCGGATGCGCTCGCTGAGAATTGCGACCTGAACCTCTGGTGACCCGGTATCGCTCTCGTGCGTGCGATATGAATCAATGATTTCCGACTTCCGATCCTTTGGAAACGCCACTGTCTACCTCCGCGAACGGCCCAGTCATCACCCACATGGGCGCACCAGATCGCCGCATACCGTCTTCTCTTTCTCTCCTCTTATCCAATTGAGGAGCTTACACCAGAACAATTCTGGGGTGCAAAATCCCCGCGGCCCTTTCCTCCGCGATTGCGAGGAGTGTCCCGTGGCGGTCGTAGACCCTGACGTGGGTGGGCTCCCCAGGCTCCCCCGAAACCGATCGGCTGGATTCCCCTTGAAAGTCCGACTTCGTCAGTGTGTTCCCATGTGCCGCTAGTCCGGCTCCATGGTCCGTTACCACGACGCTCGGAAGGTCCGGAAGGAGCTCACCGATGGGAACGATGCGGGAGGGGGCCGTGTCGGGCTGGAGTTCGAGACTGTCGAGCGAGACAGCGTCCGCCAGTGAGAAGGCCCCACTCTGCTCCCGCCGAAGCTGCTCCAGGCATCCGCCGACACCCAGGGTGTCGCCGAGGTCGTGCGCGAGGGAGCGCATGTAGAATCCGGGCGCACAGGTGACGCGGCAGCTAAGCTGCGTGTCCTCCAGCGTCTCGATGTCGAACGCGCGAACCTCGACATCTACAGGTTTTGGCGTGACCGGTGTCTTCTTTCGGGCCAGCCGGTATGCGCGCACACCGCCAATCTTCTTGGCAGAGTACGGCGGCGGTGTCTGGAGGAATGTCCCGGTGAACCGTTTGGCGACGGTCTCGACGGCGGCTCTGTCGATCGTGGGCCCAGACACCCGCGAGCCGGCTTCGATCACCGTGCCCATCGCGTCGTAGGTATCGGTGGTCACACCAAGACGGATGACGGCGTGATACACCTTGTCGCCGGTCGACAGAAAGGATGCCAGCCGCGTGGCCCGCTCCAGCACGAGGGGCAGGACGCCGGTGGCCATCGGATCGAGAGTGCCGACATGTCCGACGCGTTTCGTGCTGAGGATCCGCCTGACCCGCGCCACGACGTCATGGGATGTGATACCTCGGGGCTTGTCGACGACAAGCACTCCGTCGAGGGGGGCGACACCAGGCCGCGGGCTAACGGGTCGGGACACCGGACTCCGCGTGTGACGACGCATTCTCGTCGGCACCCGCCAATCCAGCGGTGACCGCCGTGGCAACGTCGGCGACGACCTGTGACCGCAAGGTGCCGTCAGGGCTCGTCACAGAAAAGCCTGCGGCGTTCCGGTGTCCACCTCCGTTGTACTTCGTCGCCACCGCACGGACGTCGATGTCTGGCTTCGACCGGAGGCTCACGCGCAAGTGCCCGTCGATCGTCTTGAACATGACCACCGCGCTGACGCCCTGGGCGGTTAGCGGCATGTTGGTGAGTCCCTCGAGGTCGTCGGGTGCGCAACCCGTCCTCTCAAGGACCTGATCGTCGACACTCAACACAGCCACGCGGCCATCGCTGACCAACTCCATCGTGTCGAGAAGTGTGCCTGTCAAGCGGAGTTTGCCGACGCTGCTGTTCTGATAGACGTGTCCAGCGACGTCTGCAGGCGAGACGCCGGCCTCGGTGGCCAACCGGCAGATCTCGAACGTTCGCGCGGTGATGTTCGCGTGGCGGAAGGTGCCGGTATCTGTCAGGATGGCGACATACAGATGGGTGGCGATAGGTGGCGTGAGAGGCACGCCAAGCCCCTGCACGACGTCGAAGACCATCTCGGCGCACGCGGCCGCCGACCCGTCGAACCAGTTGACATCTCCGTACATCGTGTTGCCCAGATGGTGGTCGATGTTGATGACGAAGTACTGGTCGAGTCCGCTCACCTCGGTCCGTCCGAGTGAACCGCATTCCAGGATGATGGCCGCGTCGTACTCGCCGTCGGCCGCGTCCGCGACGACGATCTCAGAGACCCCAGGGAACGACTGAAGGTAGGGCGGAACGGCGTCGTGGTTGACGACCCGAACCTCTTTGCCGAGGTCTTTCAGAGCGTAGGCTAGGGCCAGTTCAGAGCCTATGGAGTCGCCGTCCGGTCGGGCGTGCGAGACAAGCAGGAAACGATTCCGTGTCCCGATGGCATCGATGACAGCCTCAAGCTCTGGAATCATCGCTTATGGCTCCTCGGTGGAGATGGTCTCAGGATCGTCGGATTCAACAGGTCGCTCGGCGGCGATCTTGTCGAAGATCCGCGCGATCCGGTCCTGCCGCTCGGCTGAATCGTCGTAGACGAAGGCCAACTCGGGCACGTGGCGCAGCTTCAGACGAGGGGCCAACAGGCGCCTGAGATACGGACGGGTTCGGCGTAGCGCTCGTGCGGTTTCGCGCCGGTCCATCTCCGAGTCGGGACCTATGTAGTAGACGCGGGCCTGCTGCAAGTCCTTAGACATACGCACGTGGGTGATAGTGATTTGAGCGACCCCCGGGTCTCGCACGTGCCGTAGAAGAAGTTGGCTCAGTTCAGTGCGCACGAGATCACCAACACGCTCCGGTCTCGATCCTTGCGCCATCGGGTGACCTTAGTGAGACGGACCTAGACCGTTGCGGCGACTTTCTCGATGGTGAACGACTCGATCACGTCGCCCACCTTCATGTCAGCGAACCGCTCGAACGCGATGCCGCACTCGATTCCGGTCTTGACCTCGTTGACGTCGTCCTTGAATCGGCGCAGGGAGCCTATCCGACCCTCGTGGATCACGACGCTGTCTCGAACGAGGCGGACCTTTGCGTCGCCGGAGCGCGTGATACGTCCCTCGGTCACGATACAACCGGCCGCCGCCCCGAATTTGGGCACTTTGAAGACTTCCCTGACCTGGGCCAGTCCGAGCTGCTGCTCCTTGAGTGTCGGCTCGAGCAGCCCCGCCATGGCCTGCTTGACCTCGTCTGTGACCGTGTAGATCACAGAGTGCTTGCGGATGTCGACGCCCTCGCCTTCGGCGATGGAAGCCGCATGGCGGTCAGGTCGCACGTTGAACCCGATGATGATCGCGTTCGAGGTGGACGCCAACAGCACGTCCGACTCGCTGATCGCGCCGACACCGGTGTGGATGATCCGGATCTTGACCCGATCATCGCCAAGCTTTGCCAGAGACTGAGCCAGAACCTCCGCCGAACCTTGAACATCGGCCTTGATAATGATCGGGAGCTCCTTGGCTTCCCCCTCTGACAGCTGTTGCTGCAGCGATTCCAACGTCAGGCGACTACTGCGGTCGCCCAGTGTCTTCTCTTTCGCCAGGTTCTGGCGCAGGAGCGCGATCTGCCTGGCCTTGGCTGCATCGGCGACGGCCTGAAACGCGTCGCCAGGTTGAGGAACGCCAGTCAGCCCAAGCACCTCAACAGGGCTAGATGGTCCGACGGTCTTCGGCTGGTTACCGCTGTCGTCGATGATCGCGCGCACGCGACCGACCACCGTCCCCGCTATGAAATTGTCGCCGACCGACAACGTCCCGTCCTGGACAAGGACGGTGGCCACCGGACCCCGCCCGCGGTCTATCTTGGCTTCGAGGACGGTTCCCGTTGCCACGCGCGTCGGGTTGGCCTTGTGGTCGCCCATCTCGGTGACGAGCAGGATCATTTCCAGGAGAGCGTCCAGATTTTCCTGCTTCTGAGCGGACACCGCCACCATGACGGTCTGTCCCCCCCATTCCTCGGGGGCGAGGTCACGCTCGGCCAGTTCTTGCTTGACGCGGTCTTGGTTGGCGTTTGCCTTGTCGATCTTGTTGATCGCGACGATGATCGGGACCTTCGCGGCCCTGGCATGGTCGATCGCTTCCTGCGTCTGTGGCATGACGCCATCGTCGGCCGCCACCACGAGGACAACGACATCCGTGACGCCGGCCCCTCGCGAGCGCATCGCGGTGAACGCTTCGTGGCCGGGCGTGTCGAGGAAGACGATGCGCCGGCCCTTGACGTCGACCACATACGCTCCGATGTGTTGCGTGATCCCGCCGGCCTCGCGTTCGGCAACACGAGTCTTCCGGATGGCGTCCAGCAGGGTGGTTTTCCCGTGGTCGACGTGTCCCATGACGGTGACGACGGGCGCCCGAGGGACAAGGTCTTCGTCCCGGGACTCCAGCGCCTCGATCTGGCCCATCTCCTCTTCGAATGACCGCATTTCGACGTCGGCCCCGAACTCGCGAGCGATCATCGTCGCCGTGTCGGTATCGACCGTCGTGTTGATGGTCATCATCACGCGCCTCTCGAGGAGCTTCTTGAGCACGTCCTTGGGGCGCACCTCGAGCCTGTCGGCAAGGTCCTTCACCGTCATGCCCTCGGCCAGCGTGATCGTTCGGGTGATCGGCGGCGGCGGGATGACTGGCGCTGGCTGCTTCGACCGGGCACCGGACCTTCGTCCGGGAGATCGATATGGTCGTGGCGGCGGACGGTATCCGACCGCCGGTCGCGCAGGTAGCGGCCGCGACGATGGGGGTCGGACCGGCTGAGACGGCAGCGGTCGCGGTCCGCCCAGGGGCGGTCGTCCAGCCGGCGTGCGCGTGGGCAGCTGGATCACGCGCGTGACCACCGGCGTCCGCAGTCGAGGCTTCGTGTCCTCGACCCGGAGGCGTAGTGTCGGCGGCACAAATCGACCGGCCCGCTTGGTAGCCGCAGGCGCTGGCGTACTGGGTGGCGCTGGCGGAGGCGCCGGTTGGGCCTCTGGTGGAGCCGCTGCCATGGCCGGCTTTTCCTCGGTCTTGGCGGGTGGCTCAGGGCTTGGCGCCCGTGCTGGGGCCACGGGGGCCTCCACGGGCTCTGACGCGACCGGCTGAGCCGGTGTTTCGACCGGCTCCGGCGCCGGCGGTGGTTTCGGCGCCTCGTTTTCGATTCGGAGACTCCGCAATCTCGGTGCTAACCGCGGCGCTGCCTTTGCAGCTGGGACGGGATCCGCCGACGTTTCCTCGACAGCCTTTTCGACGTCGGCTACAGGTTCGGCTATGTCGGGTGCGGCGGCCTCGGCGGCTTCTGCCTCCACGGCCTCTGCCTCGGCATCGGCGGCCTGTTTGGCGGCTTTGGCCGCCTTGATCAATCGAGGTGGCCCAAGTCGTGGCTTGGGCGGCTCTTCCTCCACAGACTTCGCCGCCTTGCCCTTTTTCTTCGCGCGTGCTGGCTTCGTTGATTTAGCAGAGAACAGCTGTCCGCGCGGGAGTTCGATCTGTCGCTCCTTGGCCAAGCGTTCGGCGAACTGCCGTGCCACGATTTCCTCGATGGTGCTCGACGCGCTTTTGACCTCGATGCCATGCTGCCGTCTGAGCAGATCGATGACCTCCTGACTCGGTAGGCCAAGCACTTCCGCGACTTTATAAATCCGTATCGTGGACAAAGTTGATTCTCAGCTCGCCGGGTGTTAGTTCGATTCCTTCTCGCCGGTGCTCTCGTCATCGGGCGCGACCGTCGCGGCGGGGGCCCCAGGGGGCTCCACCTCTTCGGATGCGCTCACGTCGCCGCTCGCCGATTCTTCACTGCCCGTTGCCGCAGCATCGCCAGCGTCGACCTCGTCTGTGAGGGAGTCGGTTTCCTGGGCGGCCTCCGCGTCCTCCGGTGTCTCGGTCGGCGTCTCACCGTCGCTGGCCGCCTCAACCGCATCGGCCTCTTGCTCGGCCCGCTTTGCGGCCTCGGCCGTTGCGAGCTCGACCGCGGCGACCTGCTCACGCACGGCCGCGTGGAGTTGCATCGCGGTTTCTTCGTCGATGCCGGTAACCTCCGAGAGCCGCTCCGTCGTAGCCTCGAGTAGGAGGTCGGCGGTGTCGAGGCCGGCCTCGCTCAACTTGATGAGCTGTGCTTCGCTGAGCCCCGGCAACGTAAGCGATGCGCCTTCGTCGGCGTTTTCGAGACCCGCGAACTGCGCCTCGACCTCAGCTCGCATCTCGTCCTCGCTCTTGATGTCGATTCTCCAGCCAGTCAGCTTGGCCGCGAGACGAACGTTCTGTCCCTTCTTTCCGATCGCCAGAGACAGTTGTGTGTCCTCAACCACCACTTCGATGATTCTGTCGACGTCGTCGACAATGGTCACCCGTTGAACCCTGGCCGGGCTGAGGGCGCTCATCACAAAGGTGATGGGGTCATCGGACCACTCGACGATGTCTATTTTCTCGCCGCGGAGCTCGCGGATGATCGCCTGGACGCGGGTGCCTTTCATTCCCACGCAGGCCCCAACCGGGTCGATGTCTCGTTCTCGCGAATGCACGGCGACCTTGGCCCTGTCGCCAGCCTCACGGACCGCACCCCGGATCGACACCGTTTCGTCGTAGATCTCGGGAACTTCTTGCTCGAACAGCTTAATGAGCAGTACCGGGTCGATTCTGGAGAAGATCAGCTGGGGTCCTTTGGTGTTCTTGTTGACCTCCTTGATCACGGCCCTGATGCGGTCTCCAGCCGTGTAGTTCTCCGCTCGTGACTGCTCCCGCCTGGGGAGGAGCGCCTCGACACGTCCAGCTTCGACGATGATGTCCCCGTTTTCGAAGCGCTTGACCGTCCCCGATATGACTTCACCGATCCGGTCGCTGAATTCGTCGTAGACGTTGTCGCGCTCCGCTTCCCGCACCTTCTGGAAGATCACTTGCTTGGCGGCCTGCGCAGCGATGCGACCCAGCACGTCGGTCGGTTTCGGGAACTCGATCTCCATGTCGACTTCCGCCTCTTCGCCGTAGAGCTCCTGCGCTTCCGTGAGGGCGATCTCGGTCGTGGGGTCGGTCACCTCCTCCACGATTTGTCTGACCGAGTAGAGATCGACCTGACCGGTGTCGGCATTGAACTTGGTGCGGAGGTTCTCGTCAGACTTGTAGTACTTCCGGGCCGCCGTCAGCACGGCATCCTCGATGGCCGTGATGACGATATCCGGCTCGATCCCTTTTTCCTTGGCCAGGGCCTCGATCGTCTGTAGCAAGGGGTTGTTCAATGCCATCGTCTCAGTTCAGCGGTCTGGCAATCTTAAAATTCAACGTCAAGCCTGGCGCGTGACACCCTCGACCAGGGAATCCGATACATCCTTTTTCCCGCGTCAACCACCACCTCGTCCGAATCCGTGTCTACCGCCGTTATACGTCCGGCGATGTGATGCTGCCCGTCAACGGCCTCGCTCGTCACGATCTTCGTCAACCGGCCAACGTGCCGGCGGCAGTCGTTCAGGTGCCGCAATGGGCGATCCAACCCAGGCGACGACACCTCCAGCGTGTACGCGTGGTCGAACGTGACGTCAGCGTCGAGTACCGCGCTCAGATCTCGGCTGACGCGCTGGCAATCACCGAGGCTGACTGACTCCTGATTCGAGTCAGCGGCGACCTCGCGATTCTCCTCCTGCCGGTCGAGGAACACACGAAGCACCCACCCGATTGATTCCCGCCTAAGCTGTACGTCGAAAATCTCCAGTCCGAAGTCCCCAGCGACCCTTTTTGCGATCGCCGTGACCTCGGCTACGAGAGCTTCGTGGCCCACCGTTACCCGCCCAATTCGGCCCTAAAACACAAAAAGTGGGCCAACGCCCACTCTGTCAGGATCGACGTACCGGCCAATATATCACGCGGGAAACGGCACCGGCAACGCGCCCTGGCTCCGTGAAGGGGTGCGGGCCAGCCCTGCAGGGGCCGTCAGGGAGTGAGCCGATGGAGCATGCGGGGGTACGGAATCGCCTCTCGGAGGTGCTCGAGACCGCAGACCCAGCCAACGACCCGCTCGACCCCCATTCCGAACCCACTGTGGGGGACGCTTCCATACCGGCGAAGGTCCAGATACCACTCAAAAGCCTCGCGAGGCAGGTCGTGAGCCGAGATCCGCTCGGACAGCAGCTCGTAGTCGTCGAGGCGCTGGCCGCCACCGATGATCTCGCCGTGGCCTTCCGGCGCGAGGATATCGACGGACAGGGAGAGCTCGGCCCGCTCCGGGTCCGGCATCATGTAGAAGGCTTTGGTCGCAGCGGGGAACCGATGCACGATGACGGGCCGGTCGAATCGCTTGGCGAGCGCCGTTTCGTCTGGACTTCCGAAGTCGCCACCCCATTCGAACGGGAGCCCCTCTTCTTTGAGAAGCGTCACCGCTTCGTCA
>Ga0310123_10002860_pt1 | contig 13592 bp, 15 predicted proteins | sample CB6_AW_1057_MG_FD_203505 | JGI IMG/M metagenome (GOLD analysis project Ga0310123, IMG submission 203505) | Marine microbial communities from Western Arctic Ocean, Canada - CB6_AW_1057 | ecosystem: Environmental > Aquatic > Marine > Oceanic | place: Canada: Western Arctic Ocean | collected... | reverse complement strand
GACGCGTGCAATAATTTGCGCGGTTTTCGGCCCGCACGTCGAGCCGTTGACTGGTTCTTCTAGCCCTGAATTTTTGTGGTGCTATCGTTTACCGGCGCATAAGGATAAAGGCTGCTATGGGTGCCATTTACGACGGACTTCAGGGTCGGCCAGCCTTTGTATCGTCGTTGGGACGTGCTACGGCCATAGTTTTTAAGAGTTGAGCAGCAGATAGAGAGCCCACAGCATGTTAGACGCGTACATCCCGATCTTTCTTTTCGTTCTTGTCGCGATTGGCTTTGCAATTTTCACGCTGATAGTCTCACAACTGGTTCAGTCGAGCAGATACAACAAGGTCAAACTTGAGCCCTATGAGTGCGGGATCGCGCCGGAAACTGATGCGAGGGACCGCTATAGCGTTCGTTACTACCTGGTAGCCATGCTTTTTGTCATCTTTGACGTTGAAACGGTGTTTATGTTTCCGTGGGCTGTTGCTATGGATGAGCTCGCTCTCTTCGGTTTAATCGAGATGCTGGTATTTATCTTTATTCTCGTCATTGGTTATGTCTACGCGTGGCGAAAAGGCGCGCTAGATTGGGCCTAAGTAGGAGTGACCGACAGATTTTAGGACGTTATGACAGACGAGAAAAAGTCAGACATACCAGGGTCGACTGACACAGAGGCCCAGAAACCGGCCGTCGCCGCCCCGCCAAAGCCAAAACCAAAACGCAAGGCACCTCCGCAGCCGCCAAAAGGTCCAGAGGATCAGGCTCCGCCTGAAGATATGGCGCTTCCCGTTATGGTTACGGCTCTACAGGCGGCGGTTCCCGGTGCGATTGACCACGTGTCATTTTGGGTGGGGGATTGGACGGTTATCGTCGGTGCCGAGCACCTTCTTTCCGTCATGCGGTTTTTGAAAGAAGACGAATCAACAGCGTTTGATTATTGCTCTGACATAACGGCTACGGACTGGCCGCCGAGAGAGAAGCGCTTTGACGTTATCTATTGCTTGTATTCCATTAAACATCGTCACCGGTTACGGGTCAAAGTACATGCCGGCGAAGGTGATGAGATCGAGTCGGTTTGTGATCTTTGGTCTGGCGCGAACTGGTTGGAGCGTGAAGTATTTGATCAGTTTGGGGTCAACATTGTGAACCATCCCGACCTGCGTCGGATTTTGATGCCGGATGAGTGGCAAGGGCACCCACAGCGTAAAGACTATCCGCTGGAGGGACCTGGCGAACTGTTGATGGAAAATCCGCAGGACTGGTTGCGTCTTCGGAACATTCCAGATGAATCAATGGTTGATGGAGAGATCGAATGACGCTCGGCGCTCCACGTGTTAGCACCGATAACTTCGCTCCAGGTGAATTGGTTCTCAATATGGGTCCGCAGCACCCGAGTACTCATGGCGTGCTCCGCATCGTCCTGAAGCTCGACGGGGAGCGTGTGGTCGATGCTGATTGCGTCATTGGATATATCCATCGAGGTGTTGAGAAACTCTGTGAGAATCGTGATTGGACACAGATCATTCTTTTGACCGATCGCATTGATTACGTGGCAGCGGCTACCAATAACTTGGGGTACGTGGAAGCTGTCGAAAAATTGATGCAAGTTGAGGTTCCGAGACGTGCACGGTATCTTCGTACGGTCCTAGCGGAACTGCAGCGAATTGCAAGTCATTGCCTCTGGTTGGGCACGCACGCGATGGACATTGGTGCGATGACTGTCCTGCTGTACGCGTTTCGTGAGCGAGAGTTTGTGCTCGACTTGTTTGAGGAATTTTGTGGTGCACGGCTGACATATAACTCGATGCGAGTCGGGGGGCTGCCGCTCGATATTCCACCTGGTTGGGACGACAAAGTGTTGTCATTTTGTGACTTGATGGAAGGTAAGCTTAACGAGTACGAGACGCTTCTCACCAATAACCGGATTTGGCTGCAGCGCACCAGGAATGTAGGCGTGATATCCGGTGAAGAGGCCACGAGCCTTGGTCTGTGTGGGCCTCCACTTCGTGGGTCTGGCGTCTCGAGAGATTTGCGTAAAGATGAGCCAAACGCCGCGTATTCAGAATTTGATTTTGACGTGCCGCTTGGAACACACGGTGACACGTACGACCGGTATTTGATCCGGATGGATGAGTTTCGGGAATCGATCCGGATCATTCGGCAGGCCGTTGAGGGCTTACCCGAAGGGCCAGTCATGGGTAAGGTTCCGCGCTTGTTGAAGCCGCCAGCAGGCGAGACCTACCATGCGATCGAGTCACCGAAGGGCGAACTTGGCTATTTTCTTGTCAGTGATGGAAAGTCCACTAATCCTTATCGTTTTCGTGTGCGCCCACCTTCATTCTGCAATTTGCAAGGTCTCAAGCGATTGGTCACGGGGCACTTAGTGGCGGATGTGGTGGCTCTTATCGGGACTATTGACATTGTCCTTGGTGAGGTCGATCGGTAGGCGATGGTAGATACGATTATTGTTCCGCTCTTAAAAATAGCCGTTCTAATAAACGCACTGTTAGTGTCAGTTACGTTCTTGGTGTTAATGGAACGGAAAGTTATTGCTTGGGCGCAGTCACGTCTGGGGCCGATGCGTGCTGGACCGTACGGTATTTTGCAAGCGCTGGCAGACCCAATTAAGCTGATTCTGAAAGAAGACATCACACCTGCAAAAGCTGATAAATACGTATTCACGCTCGCGCCGATCATGAGCCTTGTGCCGGCTCTTGTGGCTTTTGCCGTTATCCCTTTTGGTCCAGACCCGTTTTATTACATTAGTGATATCAACGTTGGGTTGTTGTTCATCCTTTCGGTGACCTCGATTGGCGTCTACGGCATCATTCTTGGTGGCTGGGCCTCCAACAGTAAATACCCATTACTTGCTAGCTTGCGCGCGTCTGCTCAGCTCATCAGCTATGAGATTGCGGTGTCGATGACATTGGTTAGCGTCATTCTGACGGCCGGAACGCTCAGTCTTGTTGGAATCGTTGAGGCTCAACTTGAGAGTGGTATTTGGTTTGGTTTTGTTCAGCCTGTTGCCTTTGCCTTGGTTTTTATTGGCGGGTTAGCAGAAACGAACCGTGTTCCGTTCGATTTACCAGAGGCTGAAACGGAGTTAACTGGTGGATTTCATACCGAGTACAGCGGCATGCGATTTTCGCTCTTTTTCTTAGCTGAGTACGCAAACATTATCGTTATCTCTGCGGTGGTGGCCATCCTGTTTTTAGGTGGCTGGTTACGTCCGTTTCCGAATGTCGCTGCGCTGTCGTTTCTTGATGTGGTACCGGCATGGATTTGGTTTATCGGTAAGATCTTTGTGTTTTTGTATGTATTTATCTGGCTTCGTGCGACCTTGCCGAGGTATCGGTACGATCAACTTATGTCGTTAGGTTGGAAACTGTTTATCCCTATTGCGATCGGCAACTTGGTGCTGACTGCTATTGCAAAGGTGGCGTTCTAGGAAATGGCTGAGGCAATCGCATTCTACACGCTCGCCGCGCTCATTCTTGGGCTCGGCATTATGGTGGTGAGCGCGCGTAGTGCTGTGCACAGCGTGTTGTTTTTGGTAATGAATTTTCTTCTTGTTGCGGTGTTGTACGTCATCTTGGGCGCTGAGTATGTTGCGGTGATTCAGGTGCTGGTGTATGCCGGCGGCATCGTCGTGTTGTATTTGTTTGTTGTCATGCTGGTGAACTTAAAGCGAGAGCCCGAGCAGTTTTCAGATCCTCGGCGTCTTGGAAAGCTGGGCACGTTACTTGCTGGTGCCGTTTTGGCCCAGGTAATTGGCATTGCCGTATATTCTTCGACCCGAGGCACCACCCAGCCGGTTACAGGAGGGCTTGGCTCTGACACGCCCTTTTTAACTGGTAACACTGAGCAGCTCGGGTGGGTGCTGTATACGAGCTATCTCATTCCATTTGAGCTTGCTTCCATGTTGTTACTCGTTGCGATGGTTGGCGCTATCGTTTTGGCGAAGAAGAATTTGTAGAGGATATGTTGTGCTTGAAATAACGCCCCTTCATTACAACCTATTAGCAGCAGCTCTTTTCATGATTGGCGTGATCGGTGTAATGGTGCGCCGGAATATCATCATTATCTTTATGTCGATCGAACTCATTTTGAACGCGGTCAATATCAACCTTATTGCCTTGTCCCATCAGTTACAGGACATGGCCGGTCAAGTGTTTGTTGTATTCGTAATTGCCGTCGCAGCAGCGGAAGCGGCTGTTGGGCTGGGGATCCTCATTGCTTATTACCGAAATAAAGAAACTGTGAATATTGATGAAATTCAGCTGATGCGGTGGTGACCTAACTCTTATGGATCTTATCTGGCTCATACCGCTTCTGCCGGGCATCGGTGCCGCAGTCAACGGCCTATTCGGCATTCGCTTTTTTTCTAAGCGCATGGCGGGTGTGTTAGCCGCGTCGATGATGGCCGGTGCATTCGTGTTGAGTGCGAATGCGTTTTTACAGTTGCTCGGTACGGCTGAGCGTTACCACAAAGTTACCGTTGCCCATTGGATCCCGCCGATCCCTCTTGAGACAGTCAATGGCATCGGTTCCTTTGAAGTTATGTGGGCGTTTGTGTTGGACCCGTTGTCGGGAATGATGCTGCTGATCGTAACCGGGATCGGTCTTCTTATTCATATCTATTCAATCGGGTATATCGACCACGAACCGCGTGGTGGAGTTGCTCGATTTTTCTGTTATTTGAACCTCTTTTGTTTCTTCATGTTGACACTCGTACTGGGAAGCAACTTCTTGGTGATGTTTGTCGGCTGGGAAGGCGTTGGACTCTGTTCCTATTTGCTCATCGGGTATTGGTATCGGAAGCAGAGCGCATCCGATGCTGGAAAGAAGGCATTTATCACGAACCGCATTGGCGACTGGGGTTTTGTGATGGGGGTCTTTCTTATTTATTTTACGTTCGGGACACTCGACTTCAAAGAGGTGGCGGAAGCGGCCTCGCAGGTCCCAGTTGAAACGGCTGCGGTTGGGTTCGGAGTGGTGTCGGCTATTTGTTTGTTCCTGTTCGTTGGCGCGACTGGTAAAAGTGCGCAAGTTCCTCTGTACGTTTGGCTTCCAGATGCGATGGAGGGCCCAACCCCGGTATCTGCTCTGATTCATGCTGCCACGATGGTGACGGCGGGTGTGTATATGGTGTGTCGGAACGCAGTGCTTTTCACTCACGCTCCGATGGTGATGGAGATTATTGCAGTGGTTGGGGCGATCACCGCGCTGATGGCGGCGACGATTGCGTTAGTGCAGACGGACATCAAACGGGTATTGGCGTACTCCACGGTGTCACAGCTTGGGTATATGTTTCTCGCGGTCGGTGTGGGTGCGTTCGGTGCGGCTGCATTTCACTTGATGACGCATGCCTTTTTTAAGGCGCTTCTTTTCCTCGGCAGCGGGTCAGTTATCCATGGCATGAACGAAGAGCAGGATATGCGTCAAATGGGTGGCTTGAAGCTCTATATGCCGGTTACGTTTGTCACGATGCTTATCGGGGCTATTGCTATTGCTGGGATACCTCCATTCGCGGGGTTTTTCAGTAAGGACCTGATTTTGGCGAGAACCTTTGTGCATAGTCCACTGCTTTGGGTAATCGGCGCTGTGACGGCGGTGATGACGGCGTTCTACATGTTCCGTCTCATTAACATGACGTTCTTTGGTCCGTATCGCGGCCCGGACTGGGAGAAACGTCAAGCTACATCGCATGCTGGCGATGATGACCATGGTTATGCGTGGCATGGCCCCCATGAGTCGCCACAGTTAATGACCGTTCCGCTAATGCTTCTTTCTGTCGGTGCGGTTGTTGCTGGATTTGTTGGTATTCCTGCGGCTCTTGGCGGGAGTGACGCGATTGAGCATTTCCTAGAACCTAGTTTTACGGTTGCAGGTGCTCCGGCAGCAGAAGTGCACCACTTGTCCCATGCTGCGGAGTGGGGGCTAATGGCTTTTTCCGTTCTGCTTGCGATTGCTGGAATTTGGTACGCCTATCGTAATTATGTGCAGCGCCCAGAAAATTCGGAGCAGCTGGCCGAGCAGTGGTCTGGCGCTCATCGAGTATTGACCAATAAATATTACGTTGACGAAGCTTATAATGCGACGGTTATTCGCGGGACGATGACCAGCGCGAATAGTTTATGGACCGTTGATAAGCGGGTTGTGGACGGAGCTGTCAACGGTGCAGGTTGGACGACGATTGCATCATCGTGGGTGTCGCACATTCTCGATAAGTATGTTGTGGATGGTTTAATTAATCTCGTTGCATGGACGTGTGGCGAGGCGAGCTACTTGTTCCGCCGGGCTCAGACCGGCCTTATTCAAAATTACGCGTTTGCCTCTTTGTTAGGGGTGTTCGCGTTCGTGACCTGGTTTCTCTTTGCCCGGTAGTTAGATATAGCTATGAGTAACGCTGAATTCCCACTGTTATCACTCATCATGTTCACGCCGCTTGTCGGTGCGATCATCCTGCTTTTTGTGAATAAGCAGGCGGAAGACCTCATCCGATGGATTGCCAACATTACGGTCGGACTCGGATTTGTTGTCTCGTTGCCACTGTGGTTTTCGTATGACTCGAAAAATCCGGATTGGCAATTTGTTGAGCGATTGCCATGGATTCCTTCGATTGGCGCTGAATACTTTGTTGGCGTCGACGGTTTCAGCGCGCTGTTGATTTTATTGGCGACGTTAATGGGTGTGATTGCGGTCTTGTCGTCGTGGACTGCGATACAAAAACGTGTAAAGGAATACTACGTGTTCCTTTTAATGCTGCAAACAGGAATGATTGGCGCCTTTGTCTCACTCGATTTCTTGCTTTTCTTTCTGTTCTGGGAAGTCATGCTCGTGCCGATGTATTTCCTGATCAGTATCTGGGGTGGCGATAATCGGCTCTATTCGGCGATTAAGTTCTTTTTGTTTACGCTTATCGGCAGCGTCATTATGTTGCTCGGCATTCTTGCCGTCTATTTTTACCATCACAGCGTCACCGGTGTTTACACGTTTGATATCACCCAGTTCCACCAACTGAATATTCCGTTTGATTTGCAGTGGTGGATTTTCTTGGCATTTTTTATGGGTTTTGCGGTGAAGGTCCCGTTGTTCCCGTTTCATACGTGGCTGCCAGATGCCCATACGGATGCGCCAACTGCCGGGTCAGTGGTCTTGGCGGCGGTTCTCCTGAAGATGGGCACCTACGGATTTATCCGTTTCAGTTTGCCGATCTTGCCTGAGGCAACACATGCATTTGTTCCTGCCATTGCGATCCTTTCAATCATTGGTATTGTGTATGGCGCGCTTGTAGCGATGGCCCAACGTGATTGGAAACGATTGGTTGCGTACTCCAGCGTGAGCCATATGGGTTTGGTCATGCTCGGTATCCTTGCGCTGAATCCGGTCGGTCTCACGGGAAGCATTGTGCAGCAGTTAAACCATGGGATCTCAACGGGAGCGTTGTTCCTGTTAGTGGGGGTCGTCTATGAACGTCGACATACTCGACTAATTTCTGAATACGGTGGGTTGTCAACGGTCATGCCAATTTACGCGGCGATTTTTCTGGTGATGACGATGTCGTCGATAGGGTTGCCGACATTAAACGGGTTTATCGGAGAGTTTCTGATTCTTCAGGGGGTTTTCACATACGACAAGACCTGGGCGTTCTTTGCCGCAAGCGGGATTGTTCTAGGGGCGGCCTACATGCTGTGGCTGTACCAGCGGACCATGTTTGGGGATGTTACCAATCCAAAGAACGAATCCCTGTCCGACTTAGGGATTCGCGAGTTCGCAACGTTTGTCCCGCTGTTGATTTTAGCGGTCTGGATTGGTCTTTATCCCAAGCCATTTCTTGATCGTCTGGAGACGTCTGTTGACCGCGTGATGCTACGTGTGAATACGGAATACACGCCTCGGTACGCGCGAGAAACGACACCGTTACTTGAGAATGCGGATGCGGATGCTGTCATCGAGTTGCCGGTTCGTGCCGGTAATCGTTAATTTACGAGGCTACGAGAAATAGGAATGCCTGCTGGCTTAAGTATCAACGACTTTTATTACGTCTTGCCCGAGATCGTTCTGACCTTCGGAGCGCTGATGTTGTTGGTCGTTGATTTAATACTGCCGAAACGAGATGGTGTGGTCTTCGGTGTAGCGATTGCTACGCTACTGGCTACTGCGGCGGTGGTGTTGTCGTTTGCGGGTGTGAACACCACGGCCTCAGCTGGATTACTTGCGATTGACGGGTTTGCCACGTTCTTCAAGCTGATCTTCATCTTGTCTGCCGTTATGACGGTACTGATGTCCTGGTCGTATCTTCGTGTCGAGGGAGTTCGAGCCGGGGAGTACTGCTTTCTGATTCTTTGCGCGACACTCGGCATGATGTTTATGGCTAGTGGGGTCGATCTCATTACGCTGTTCATCGGCCTTGAGACGATGGCGATCGCGTTTTATATTCTTGTTGGATTCTTGAAACCGTCGCAGCGGTCGAACGAGGCTGCAGTGAAATACTTCCTGTTGGGAGCGTTCTCACTGGGGTTGTTGTTGTATGGCATGTCGTTGCTCTATGGCGCGACGGGAACTACGAGTTTGGATGGAATTGCGACTGCCCTTGCTGGTGGAGAACGTTCACTGATTCTGTCATTAGCTCTGATCCTAATCGGCGCGGGCATGGGATTTAAGATAGCAGCAGTACCGTTTCATATGTGGGCGCCGGATGTGTATGAAGGCGCACCGACACCCGTGACCGCTTTTCTATCGGTTGGTTCGAAAGCAGCATCGTTTGCGATGCTGCTCCGTATTTTTTTCGTCGGTCTTCCCTTCCTTGTCTCGGATTGGCAAACACTCTTCTGGGTACTTGCTGCTCTTACGATGACGGTGGGCAATATCGCTGCAATCACCCAAACGAATACGAAGCGGATGCTGGCTTATTCATCGATTGCTCATGCCGGTTATGTGCTCGTCGGTGTGGTGTCAGGAACGGAACGTGGTATCGCGGCGACATTGGTGTATCTCTGGGTTTATCTCTTTATGCAGCTCGGGGCATTCGCCATTATTTCCATGTTGCGCCGACAGGATGTTGTTGGTGATGAACTGAAGGATTTGAGTGGGCTTTATGTTCGGAAACCGTTCGCTGCTATTGCAATGTTGATCTTTATGTTGTCATTGGGCGGTATTCCACCGACAGCCGGCTTCATGGGTAAGGTCTGGGTGTTCGGTGCTGCAATTGATCAAGGATTTATATGGCTGGCGGTCATTGGGGTCGTCAACAGTGCGATTTCCCTGTATTACTACTATCGAGTCATCGTATTTATGTGGCTGAAAGAAGAGACGCTTGGGTCGGATATTGAAATGAGTCCGGCGATGGCAACGGTGTTAGGTATTGCTGTTGTTGGGTCGATACTTTTCGGTATTTTCCCTGACATGTTGTTTGACCACGCGCAGATTGCGAGTGAAGTATTGGGGTCGGCGTCTTCGACCGTGTCTCTTCGCTAGAAGTAAAGCACAGCTCATTAGGGATTTCGATCAATTCGAGTTAATAACAGGCCGGTGACGACGACCCCGGCGCCAGCAAGCTTGGCAGGTTCTAGCGGTTCGCCAATCCAGATTGCGGCAATTGCCATTGCTACTACGGGTACGAGATTTGAATAGACGGACGTTCTCGCGCTGCCGAGCTTTTGGACACCCGTATACCAGATGATATGTGAGACGGATAGGGCTAAAACACCTGATGCGACTGTCAGAAGCCAGGTTATTGGACTGACTGACAGCCAATCAAGTGTAATGAGACTTGGCAACGCAATAAGTGTGAACAAGACTGCGCCTACCAGTGTTGCGTAAGCAGATACTTGGTATGGTGAATACAGCGTGAGCAGTGAACGAGACCCACTGGTATAAAACGCCCATGCCCAAAGCCCAACGAACGTCAGACCATCACCTATAAGGGTGTTCCGGTTTGCGATGGCACCCTGTCCCACAACAAAAAACACGCCAATGATTGCCAGAATAATTCCAGTCCACTGTTTCCATCCGATCGGTTCTTGGTGCTTGCTCGCCGCGTTTAGTGCGAGGACGGCGATTGGCATGCACCCGAGGATTAATGAGCTGTTCGTAACCGTTGTTCGTTCAAGTCCTGTCACGAACACTAACTGGTAACAAAAATGACCAAGGAATCCAAGAACGAAAAATCGTGGCCAGTCTGATCGTGCTGGTGCTTGCTCGCCGCGGTACCGCGACACGCCGAGGAGGACGATACAGGCTGTCAGAATCCGAAGGGCATTAAATGCGACTGCCGGAATCTCAAGAATTGCGGTTTTGACGATCGAAAAATTGCTACTCCAAATCAGTACGAGTATTACCAGGAGCCCGTCGAGACGATTGAGATCGAAGCGAGATGCAGAATGGTTCACCAGTTAGACCGTTCGTGAAGATCGCAATGCAGAATTCTTTCTAGCGTTTAGATTATGGACCGCTTTGCTTCATCATATGGCACCCTGTTATCATTGATTGTTTGTTTAGTCTCGGGGAGAGGTCGTGTGTCAAAGCCTTCTGTTAGTAGAAGGCTCACGACCCGAACACGCGCCAGTGGCGAGAGTTCTTATGCCCGATGAGCACGACTCGTTTCTGGCGCGTTCCCTGCAGCACCTGCAAGACAATATCCGCAGAGCGGGACCGGCAGCAACGGCAAGTTATACGCTGATTGGTGCAATTCTCCTACTTGGTGGAGGAGGCGCGTTACTGGACCGATGGCAGGATAGCGCGCCGTGGGGTCTGCTCGTGGGATTACTTCTCGGTTTAGTGGTTGGCTTCTACGAGCTAGCAAAAACGGTTTGGAAATCGTGAGTTTAATGTGGGTGGCAGTATCGGTTTCCATGGTATCGAGTGCTTTCATCGCGACATACGTCATGCCGGCGGTTGCGACGGAGGTTCTCGTAGGAATGGCCGGACCAGTTGTCGTGGCGGTTGGGTCCATCATGCTGATGGACCGGGTATCTCGACGGACTCCGGAAGGTTTAACGCGATTACTCATTCGTGCGTTTGTGTCGAAGATGGTGGTCTTCGGGTTATACGTCGCTCTTGCCACTGTGTTGATGTCGCTTGATGTAGTCGTATTTGTTGTGAGTTTTACAATGTATTTCGTGCTGCTCTATTTGGTGGAAACGTTTTACGTCTACCAGTTGTGCGTATCGAACAGGACGTCGTAAGAGTTAACCAAAACAGGGCGGTATATTTCTACAGATGAGTCAACCTGATCACGCGGACGCTACAGAGCACGGCGCTGAACACGCATTTGATGCTGGCGAAGTGATCATCGGACACATTGCGAATAGTAGTCCCGATCATCCTATTCTGCACCTTCCAGCTATTGCCGGAATAGACTTTTCGATCTCGAAGCATGTCTTCATGTTGTTTGTGGTCGCGACGGCTCTTTTCTTTTTGATCACGCTGGTTGTTCGACGTTATCTGCGTCAGGATCGAATGATCCCAAGTGGTTTCATGAACGGTTTGGAATTTATTGTCGAATTTGTGAGGGATTCGATTGTTTTGCCAAATGTCGGTCCTAAATGGGTTAAAACATTCGCTCCTCTGGGGCTCACCTTTTTCTTTTTTATTTTGGGAGCGAATGTTATTGGTTTGATTCCAATCTTTGAGGTTCTGGGTCTGGTGGACCATACGGTCCTTCATACTGGCGACGAATCACTCGTCAAGCGCCTCATTCATGGTGGGTCCACCGCGACGGCAAATTTTAATGTTACGGCAGCGCTTGCGACGATCACGTTTGTATCGATTATTGTCGCCGGCACGATGGCACACGGATTTATTCAACACTGGGTTAACCTCGTGCCGCATGGACTTGCATGGCCGTTGTATATCCTGCTTATCCCTATCGAAGTGATGGGGATGTTCGTCAAACCGTTCGCGTTAACCATGCGACTTGCGGCGAATATGGCAGGTGGGCACATTGCGATTCTCGCGATCCTGTCATTTGTATTTATTTTTGCAGAACTTTTTGGAGCAGCGATCGCAGGTATAGGTGTTGGTCTGGCCGTGTCCGTGCCTCTTGCTGTTGGCATTAACGCACTCGAAATTATTGTCGTCCTCGTACAAGCGTATGTGTTTACGCTGTTGTCATCCGTATTTATAGGGATGGCCATTAATGTGCATCATTAGTCAAAATAGACCACAAACGGAGATTACCTGAATGGAGAACCTGCATTTATTTGGAGTCGCTATCGGACTTGGGATGATAGTCATCGGCGCGGGATTGGGCATCGGCCGATTCGCTGCTGCTGCTGCTGAGGGCATTGCTCGTCAGCCGAGTGCAGCGGCTCAAATTACCGGAGCCATCAACCTGCCGTTATTCCTGCTTGAAGGCGTGGCAATTTTGGCTGAAGTCTTCGCGCTACTCATTCTACTGCTGACCCTGGAAGGGTAGGCTGTTTATGGTCAATCCTCTTGTTCAAGTTGAACCTGGGCTGTTTATTTGGACCATTCTTGTTTTTGTGGTCCTGCTAATACTGCTCAAGAAGTTTGCCTGGGGGCCATTGCTTGCGGCACTTGATGAACGGCAGGAGGGCATTCGCAAGTCGCTGGATGACGCCGAGCGAGCTCGGAGAGAGCTTGAGCAGGTCCAGCGAGACGCGGAGGCAATTCTGAGCAAGGCTCGTGCAGAGGCAGATTCGATCTTGTCTGAAACGCGGGTCGATGCAGAGAAAGTGCGAGATGACTTGCGTCAGCAGGCACAGAACGAGGCACAATCAATCGTTCAGAATGCGGAGCGACAGATTCAATTGGAAACGGATCGGGCGGTTTCGCAGATTCGGGAAGAAGCAGTTGAATTGTCATTGTCGATTGCTTCTAAGCTGATTCGTCGAAATCTTACAAAAGAAGATAATCAGACATTGATCGACGAAGCACTTAAGCAAGTCGAATCACGGCAAGTTCAGTAGGTTAGGCTTTACCGAAATATCCGACTCGCAGGTCAAATTGCGGGCCGGATTGTTTCGCACCGTCCTGTTTGTTTTAAATGTTTCCTCTTTGTCTTAGTTAGAGCGGATAGCGTCTACCAAACCGTGAACTCATAGCCGCCTGGTGCAACCAGCATCGTTGTGTCGTCTGGAAAATACAGACTCGAGACGGAGGCAAGCCCCGCGGCGTCTAGGCGAATCGTCCGAATCTTTTCGCCTGTGGGATCGTAGACGTATAGAAATTGGACCGACAAGGCAACCCAGAGATTCCCAGATTGATCAACAGCTGCAGTTCTGACACTGGGAGGGACGACCGGTAGTGTTCGTCCATCGGGATCAGTTCTCTGCGGCCAGACTGTTGGCAAGCTGTTCACCACTGAGTCAGTCTCTGTCCCTTCAATGTGGCGCTCGAATAGCAAGTTTCCAGAGGCATCGTATTTTCTGAACATTGGCCGTCCAGTCTGAAAGACGAAATAGTAACTGCCATCTGGGCTCGTGAGTGGGAGGCCACTGTTAAGCGCCAGATGCACGTCTCGATCTATTTCATGTCCGGTCCGTCGAAATGCGCCAAAGGTATGGTACGGCTGTCCCCGTAAACTGAATTTTGTTATGAGGCCACCAAGCTCAGGTTGATTCATGAGTATGGTATTTC
>Ga0310123_10002859_pt1 | contig 13593 bp, 11 predicted proteins | sample CB6_AW_1057_MG_FD_203505 | JGI IMG/M metagenome (GOLD analysis project Ga0310123, IMG submission 203505) | Marine microbial communities from Western Arctic Ocean, Canada - CB6_AW_1057 | ecosystem: Environmental > Aquatic > Marine > Oceanic | place: Canada: Western Arctic Ocean | collected... | reverse complement strand
TTGCTGGAGGCCAAGGTGTTGATAGAAAGGTAGCGTGTGGAGTACAACACGGTAAGACCTCACAGCTCGCTGGGCTACAGGGCCCCAGCCCCGGAGACGATGCTGCCTTTAACTGCTTGTTCCGCTATGCTCCACAAGCAGTTAAAGGAAAACCCCAAGAATGTAAGTTAGACGTTGGTTTCACCAGTGAGGGCAGGTCAATTCGCATCATTGATCTCAACACGAGCCACTCCTTAAGAAGAATTGCTGGCAAGACTTCATGTTCATGAGAAACAGAAAAGAGGTGCAGACCTGTCCATCGCGTCACGGAGAGTAGGCATATCCTAGCCGATCCGCCCCCGATATTCAACCAAATGGGCCGGCTGCCCTTACAGGACGAACGAGTCCCAAGACCGAAGTCGAAAAGAGATCGGGAGTCGTCTTTGCGAGGAGTGGGCATTTCAGCGAGTTGGTTGCCGTGTCTTTATCCGAGGACGGCCGCGGGGGCGGAAGGTCGACTCGAGCCTTAGCTCTCGCACGATCCGCGTGATCCAGCGGTCGCTGCCGAAGGGCTGGCCGCGGTCGACGCATCGGCGCATGGCTTCTAAAGCGGACTTCGATAACGGTCGATTCACGCGCCGTGTCCAATCGGTCGGGCGAGGCACCGGCCAACGTGCCAGGTGGCTTGCCAAGCTTTTGTCTCGCTGCGCGCGTCGCCACAGGCTCGACCGGCGCCAATCTTGCGCACGCTTTACCCGTTTGGCCCGAAAGGCGTTTCCTTCCACGTACCGAGCAACCGTCAGGAAATGTTCGTTCGATTGCACCGGGAACGATCGGAAGCGTCCCTGGTAGATGGGGCCGGTCCCTGCCGTGCGATGCGAGGCGTGGTGACGCTGGGTGTGGGTGACGGTCAGCCAGCGCATGACCTCCGACAACTCATCATCCTCGCGAGGCCAGAGCAGCAGATGCCAATGGCCGTGCATCACGCAATAGGAGAGGAGCCGGGTGCCCGTGAGCTCGATGGCCTCTTCGAGAACCTCTTCAAAGGCGTCGTAGTCGTCGGCATTCTCGAAGAGCTTCGTCCGTCCAACTGCACGGTTGAGTACGTGATATACGATCCCGCCGGGCGCTTCGCGTAGTCGTCTGGGCATGCCGAGAGTGTAACCCGTTCGCAACCGCCCGTCAAGAAACAGCTTGGTCAAGAAACACTTCCGACCCATTATTAGAGGTACATGCCGACGAAGCTGGCATCCGAATCGCTTTGCCGGCGGAGTGCCGACGATTTTTGCACGGCTGCGGTGAGGTCGCCCGCGGCGATGTAGCGATCGAACTCGATCTGCACGGCCCGCGACACGATTTTCTCCAGCCACTTGGCGACCGGCTGTGGGACATCGTCGCAGGTGTGGGCGGTCAGTTCGATCACCAGATCGGCACCCACTGTCTTCGCATCGCCCGAGTCGGTCAAAACGGTGCCCTCAAACCGAAAACGGAGCATGCCGTCGATTTCGGAATTCGCCAGATGAAAGACACAATGGGCCCCGAGCAGATAATAGCTGTTGGCCGGGCCATGTTTTTCGATTGCCGATTTGAGCCGTTCGCACTGCGCGCGATACTCGGCCGAGGCATCCAAGGGAATGTCGAGCCTGCTGATCGAACGAAGCGGCAGACAATCGAACGCGATCTGTACTGCCTCGGGCATCGTGCTGCAATTCTATTTACTAGCGGTCCGTACCGCCTGCTGAGCCAGCTTGCCAATCTGCGGAGCGGACCAACCGAGGCTTAGCCAGCCGTCGCCCGAGACGAGTTTCTCCAAGCATAATTTGCCGACTTTGGCCCAATCGCCGGGCAGTTCCTTCGAATCAGCCACAATTTCCGGCGGAAAGAGTTTGCCCATTCGCCTGTCGAGCAATCGACGCAGTGCCACTTGCGAGGCCGACAGTTTATCCTGACCTTCGACAAAGTTTGGCGGAAAGATTCGCAGATCACCCTGCCGCGTGAGCTTGGCTCCCGTGGCGGTGGTCTCGAAATGGTAGACCGCCGTAATGTTCATCGCCTTGAACTTTCGCTCGCCGGATGTGAAGCGCCGACCGCGAATGGTAACCGAGAATTGATTTTCACCAAACAGTGCGGTAACCGGACGCAAAGCAGCGTACGTAATGGACCACGGGTCATCGTCCTCGGCGCTCTTGAGTTTTTCTTCCCATTGGCCACCAAGGCGCTTGCCGAGTTTTTCTTGATCGACGTCCGTAATCGTCTTGCCGGCCAAGACGCCGCCAGCCAAATTGTTGATCAGTGTCTCATGCACTCGGACGGACAGATCGTGGTCGTCGGCGTGCTCCGGCGTCGCCGAAGGCGCGCCCAACTGGTACCGATTCGCTTGCAGCGCTCGCACAAAGAGATGTTCTTCCGTGCTGCTGAATCGCAATTGCTGCGGAAACTGGCCCAACCGCAATAACGGGCTGCGGAAATCGTCTTGGAAGTTCTTATTGGCCTTCGTCAGTCGTGGCTCGGCATCGCGATCGAATCGCCTCTCCACACGCTCCGCGGCATGCTTTCCGGCGATTTGCTCCGCTTGGTCGCGCTGCTTGCCGATACGTTTCCAGGCGATTTTGTGAATCATTTTCTCGCCGACACGGCCATCGCGCGTTGATGAGATACCGCGAATCGTGCTCTCTATGGTCGCCTCGCAGACGGCCGGCTTCACATGAAAGCCTTCGTCATCGATCAGGATCGTTTTGACGGCCTCAAACTTTGCGTCCCCGTCGGTGTAGATAGACACGGGACCGTTGCGGCCGACCGTATCGGTTGTGACGTGGCCCGTTAGCAAGGCGTTGATTTCGGCCTGGCGGTTGTTGGGCACCAACGCGACGTCCAACTTCGCCAACGTATGCCCTTCGCCGGAGATTCGCGTGCCGAGGATGTTATCCGTCACAGGCGACGTATCATCGATCGTGCGACCCATGCCGGCGTCAAGAAATTCTTTGGAAACTCGCACGGAAAGGTTTGGGCGCGAGTAATGGTGCCGAACCGCCCGGACCAATGTTTCTGCCTGACCCGATCCGGAAAGCCGGCCGATTCGCCGACCAATGGCCAAGTTTTCGGTTTCGATCGGCGCCTGAGCATATTTTTCCAAGTGGGTCGCCAGCACCTCGAGTTCGGATACGAATTGTTCACTCGCTTTCGGATTGAATTTTACCGCCGCCAGATCGTAGTACCGCTCCAGCGCATCGGCAACATGGGTAAACTCGGGCATTTCCAATCCTTGGTGATTCGCACGGAAGCGACGATACACTTCGGAGATGTTTTTCAGTTCGGGCGTGGCGTCTGCGCGGAGTTCGGTTTGAAGCTTCTCCCACTTCAGGTACTTTTTCCAGGCGACGCCGTTCTCACCACCCGGCGTAAGATAGGCGTCTAGCTTTTTCACCTGGCTGATCAGCTTCGATTTAGCTGCCGCGAGGTCTTCGTCCGTAACTGGTTTGAAATCGTCTTTGGCAGCTCGCGCAACATATGGCAACTCCACACTCGGCGGTATTTTTAATTCTTTTTTCCAGGCAATGAGCGCGTCACGTACGGCGACAAACCGAGGAAGATCCAATCCTTTGGCCTGGCTTTGATATTGCGCGAGCACCTGCTCAATAACACCGGCGTCGGCCAAGGCGCCTTTGGCCAACTCGCGCGACAAATCGTCGGATCGGAGATAGGCCCGCCATCGCTGTCCGTTCTCGCCACTGCCTGCCCAGGCGTGCATTTTCTGAATCGCGTCGGTCAGATCGGCCTGGTCCGAATCGGCCGCGACCGGCGACATCACCAGTCCCAACCACAAACACATAACCAGCGCTGCCGCCGCCGTGCGGGTTCTTGTGTAAATCATGACGTCGCTCCTTCTAAACCTTCCAAAGTGATTGGGGATTACCACGGGAACCTCGGGCACTCGACACGGTTTTTTTCAAACCGATCGATAAAGCCACCAGCCGGTTGCAATTCTGCAACGACGGACAGGCCCCACGCGATTCGTAAGGACGCACTCAAGCGTAACTTGCTTAACACGTTTTGCAGGTTTTGGCTAGCTGAGTCTGCATGGCAAACAGGAAAAGCCCTGAGGGAAAATTGAATTAGGCGGTCTAGTTGCAAATTTCCCAAGTTTGACGGCCCTGCTGAATCAGGAAAAACTATGAAATCCGCATAATTTACACAATCCGTTCAATTCCCCTAAGACCCCTATTACTAACTCGCTGCTGCTAGCTTAGCATCGCTCCTTCACACCTGAACACGGCATATGCCGTGTTCCTGCCGCGTCTCGGACGCTCGGGCATCGGGGGCATCTTCCCGACGCGTCGAGAGGTCGGCCATCGTCTGCCCTGAAGGAGCGTTTCTATGACGGAGCGACTTTCTGCGTTACCGATCTCACTGCTTCTTGTCTGTGGCATATCTCATACCGCCGTGGCAAAGTCACCCGATGCAGATCTTCCGCCGTTGCGGGCGTCTGGCGTGCATTGGCATCACGACTACGGCGATGCCTGGTATCAGGCCGAGCAGACCGGAAAGATGCTGCTGGTCTGGTTTCAGAGCGAAACCTCCAGTTCGGAACGAGAGGACGTACAACGCGCCTTTGAGAGTGACGCTCTCATTCGAGAAAAACTGCTCGAATATGTGCTTCTCAAGGTACCGGTCGACACACACATTGTCAGCGGCGGCGAGACATTGCGGATCCTCGATCACCCGGCATTCACCGAAATGCACAACCACGAGGGGCTGGCGATCATCGATCTGAGTGACCCGACCGCTGACACATTCGAACACGTGGTGAGCGCGTTTCCGTTTATGTGAGGCAAATACTATCGCTTTGAGGCTCGCGATCTGCCGGTGATTCTTGACCTGCCGCGGGGTTTCATCACGGAGCGAACGATGATTTGGGCCGTGCGTGTCCATCCGGAAAATCCGGCCAGCACCCTAGGCCAAAAGAATTCGATCCTCGCGGCCCAGGCGAAAAGCCATTCTCGGTATCAGGCACGTATTCTATTGCAGGGTCACCACCGTTGGGAAAACCGCTTTCACCACATCCGTGAACTTCTCGGAGACCATTACGCCCCGATCGAAGTCGTCGCCGAAAGTTGGCCCGAGCAGAATATGATCGATTCGTGAATCAACTGTGTCGCCAGTTGGCGACAATCTTCCGGTCACTGGAGTGCCGTCAAGGCTCAGCACGCTTTGTACGGTTACGACATCCGCCGTGGAGAGAACGGCATCTGGTACGGCACCGGCATCTTCGCCAGCTACGAATGACGTGCCCTTTCCTATCGGGATGCGTTCCTATCGGTATAACCGGCCTCGTCAGAACCAGTACGTTGTGAAATTGCAACGGTCGGTGAAGCGAAATGGCCACATCGGCCACTCTACGTGGTACGCTTCGTTCGGAACCGGATAAATTTTTCCAACGTTGTGTCTTGAGATCGGCATGGACGGCTTACTCCCCAGAGGCCGAAGCTGGGCTGTGGCGCTTACGCTTTGTGCGCTAACGGCCGGCGGCTGCGCTAGTTGGAATGGCGCTGGCTGGAATGGCAACCGCTGGGGCATGCCGCGGATCGATCCAACCGGCGAGAGGATATTTGTGCCAGGCTCGTTTGCCGCCCCTTTCGGTTCTCCGCCGGTGACGAGTTTTGGGATCGGCCCTGGCGCACCTTTGCCGCCAGTTCAACCGCCGACGGCGATTGTGCCCGCGCCACAGATGGCTGTACCTCCGACCGCTGGTCCCGTAACGCCAGGCGTCGATTTGTCGGCCGCCAAGCCCCGGCTCGAACTGCAACTGAGCGGTCCGGCGACGGCCAAGGTCGGTTCGACGGTTCGTTTCGAAGCGGTCCTCAAAAACGTCAGCAACGTCCTGGCGACTGACTTAGTCATCACCGACACGTTTGACGAAGGACTAAAACATCTGGTCGCCCGAAGCCCGATCGAAAAGAGTCTCGGCGATATCGGGCCGGGCCAATCACAGAGCGTTTACTTATCGTTCCAAGTGATGAAGCCGGGCAAGCTCTGTCACTCTTTCGAGATCACCGGCGCCGGCGGTGTCGTGGTTCGTCGGCAGGGGTGCTTGACGGCGACGGCGCAGACGAGACCGCAACCGGCGATCGAGGTAAAAAAAACGGGCCCCCGCCAGCTACGCTTCGGCACAATCGCGGAATTCACGATCGAGATTCGCAACACGGGCAACGTCCCGCTGACGAATCTGCGGATCGAAGACCGGTATGATCGGGCCCTCGAACCAACGCACGCCACCGAAGGCTACGCCGTCGACGACGAGGGACTGCCAATTGACGAGCAGGGCCGACCTTCCGACATGCTATTTTGGCGCCTGCCGCGGCTCGAAGCGGGTGCAACGCACAAGTTGGAGGTCCACTGCAAGTGTCTGGCTGCCGTAAAGAGTGCCTGTAACCGAGTGACGGTTTCCTGCGTTGAGCGGCCGCCGGTCGCCCACGAAGCGTGCCTGGAGATTCTGCCGAAGCCTGTGCCGCCAGCAGGCACTGGGACGCCACCGGCCACCGAGCCGCCACTAGCCGCTGAGCCTCCTCAAGACGACAATCGGCCGACGGAGCCGATCGACGCACCACCCAAGTCAGACGAAGCAGCGACGTCCGGCACCCAGGGTTCGACGACATCCGTACCACTCGGCCCGGCTGAACTGAAACTCTCGATCGCCTCGTTTAAGAACCCGGCGCGTGTTGGCGACCAGGTCAAATATCAGATTGACGTGACCAATCAGGGACAAACATCGGACAAGGGTGTCACGCTGGTCGTCAAGTTTCCGGCCGAGATGCGACCGGTTCAACTCAGTATGGTCGCGCCGGTGCAATACAAAATTACCGATGGCCAAATTACCTTCCAGCCTATTGCCGAGTTGCGGGCCGGTGAGCCGCTTCAATACGTCATCTCGTTTGAGATGCTTCGAGGCGGCACGGTCCAACTCGAAGCGACGCTCTCGAGCGACGGTCGGCAGAAGCCGATCACCCGGACCGAGACAACCGAGATCATTGCACGTTAGCACGGTGTGCGTTACTGTCGGTGTGTGAAACCCGGAAGCTTACGCATTCGGCTCGCCATGCCCAGCATCCGGCTCGCCTTTTGGAATTCGTGCCATGCCTCGTTTTGTTGTCTTGCGTCACGAATGTCCTGCCGACTACGTGCGACCTTCGCATTGGGATCTGATGCTCGAAAGCGAGGGCCGTCTACGCACCTGGGCGTTGCCGCAGCCGCCGGATCTGGGCGAGCCGATCACGGCGGAGGCCCTCGACGATCATCGGCTCGAATACCTGGACTACGAGGGCCCCGTATCGAAGGAACCTGTATCGAAAGATCGGGGCTCGGTGGCTCGTTGGGATCGCGGGACGTACGAGGTCCAGCGCGAGAACGGCGAGCAGCTGGTCTTCGTGCTGCACGGCGACCGGCTTTGTGGTCGGGCGACTCTCACACGGACGCCAGAAGATATTCAGCGGTGGACGTTCGTCCTATCTGATCGCTGAGCGAATGCGAGGGGACCGAAAGAGGAGCCACGGATTGAAAGAAGAGAACCGCAGATGGACGCGGATGAACGCAGATCAAAAAAAGGTCGGATGCAGAGGAGAGTTTTCTTATTCATATCTTCTTTGCGTCTCTACGCCTTTGCGTGAGTCATTCTTTCGTTGCGGCTTGTAGCCGCGATGCGGTCTGCTGCTCGTCGACGAACGTATGCCCGGCCAAGTACGCCTGGCCGTCGAGCAGCTCGATCTTGTCCAGTTGCAGCGCTGCTTCCCCCGTGTCACGTGCGGATGAAATGTCAATCAGAACCACCGGATCGCCGTCGGCCTGTCCCCAGCGAATGGGAAAACTATTTCGCTCGGCGACCTGAGTGACCTGTTCTAAAACATGTTTCAGGGGCAGCCGCAGCCGGCCGACACGTGCTTGATAAAATCGACAGGCCACGACGCCCGGCTCGGTGAGGTAAATCCCCATCTCGATGGAAATCACTATGGTGCGATTGCGGCGGACAGTGCGAAAACCGAACGTCAACCGTTCGGGAGTGATCGCAACGCGAGGATCTTGAATCTCCTCGGGCAACAAATCGGGATGTTTCTCGGCCAGCTCAATCGCCAGCCAACTGTTAATCTGCTCGTCCGTGAACAGTGCATGCCACGGACCCGGCGCGCGGACGTCGCTGACCAAGGCCGTCGCTCGGGTTCCCATTTCATCGGCTGATTGCCGCATCGACGCCTTGTCTCGCGCAGCCGCCTGGCGATAGAAGTCGGGCACCTGTTGCGTTGCGCGATCGGTGACCAACGGAAGCAGCCCAGCGCTGAGCAAGACGATCGCAATTGTCCAGGTGATAACGCGCAATTTTTTACGCATTGGTCAACTCGCAGGTAACACACTACCAGCACCCCGGCTGTTTGAGACAAATACGCATTGTGGCGAGTCGGTGGAAGGCAGCCGGGGTGCTAACTTTATTTGAATCGCAGGAGCGCGTATCGTTTCTTGCCCGACCGCAGGACCATCGTCGACTCGCTCGCCAGGTGCTCTGCGTGTAGCTGAGTATCGATACTCTCGATGCGTCGATTGTTCACATATCCTCCACCCTGTTGGACCGTGCGGCGTGCTTCGCCTTTCGATTTGGCCAGTCCTGCCTCGACCAGGGCATCGAGAATGTTCAGGCCGTCACCTTCGAGCCGTGTCTTGGGCAACTCCTTGCTCGGCACGTCGGCGAAAATCGTGCCTAGCGTGGCATCATCGAGGTCGGCAATTTCCGCACCAAAAAACAGATCAGTCGCCCGCTCGGCCGTTCGCAGTCCATCTTCGCCATGAACCAGCCGGGTCAGCTCCTCGGCCAATCGGCACTGGCTGTCACGCTTTTCCGGCGCTTCGGAGCGAGCCGCGTCGAGCGATTCGATTTCTTCCCGGTCAAGCTCGGTGAGCAACCGCAGACAGGGATCGACGTCGGCATCGTCGACATTGATCCAATACTGGTAAAACTCGTACTGGCTGGTCAACTCCGCTGCCAGCCAGACCGTGCCCGACTCGGTCTTGCCCATCTTCGTGCCGTCACTCTTGGTGAGCAGCGGCCAGGTCATACCGTAAAGTTGCGCGCCGCGCATCCGGCGAGCCAGATCGATGCCGGCCGTGATGTTTCCCCATTGATCACCGCCGCCGACTTGCAGTTCGCAACCATGCTCGTCGCGGAGGTGAACGAAGTCATAAGCCTGCAACAACATGTAGCTGAATTCGGTGTAGCTGATCCCGGCATCGTCACGGCCCAATCGCGACTTGACCGAGTCTTTCGCCATCATCACGTTGACCGGAAAATGTTTGCCGACGTCGCGGAGAAAATCGAGATAGCTGAACTCGCGTGTCCAATCGTAGTTGTTCACCAACTCGGCCGAACAGTCGCCGCACTCGAAATCGAGAAACCGCCGCATTTGGGCGGCCATGCCCTGCACGTTTTTTTCGAGCTGCTCGACCGAAAGCAGATTGCGTTCTTCGTTTTTGCCGCTCGGGTCGCCGATCATGCCGGTCGCCCCGCCCACCAGGGCGATCGGCCGGTGGCCCGCGAGCTGAAACCGCCGCAGGCACATCATCCCCATCAGGCTGCCTACGTGCAGACTCTCGGCCGTCGGATCGAAACCGGCATACAGTGTGCGGCTCTCCTTGGCCAACCAGCCGGGCAGGGCATTCGGGTCGGTCGATTGGTGAATCAGCCCGCGCCAGTCGAGTTCTGCGTAGATATCGGACATAAAGGAGTGGGGAATGCGGAGTGCGGAATGCGGAGTGGCGACGGTGCTTCCGCGATACCGAGATTTTAAGTCCCAAATCCCAAATCTGAAATCCCAAATCTGAAATCCGCTCATCGCCACATGTCGTCGCCGGCGAACGGGTGTGTCGGGCCGTCGAGCTTCGGCTTGGGAAGCAATTTCAGTGCCTGCTCGGCCAGGCGGAGGTCTTCTTTGGTGGTGATTTTCAGATTCAGCGGCGAGCCCATAACAATCGAAACCGGCTGGCCGAGTTGCTCGACTAACTGAGCATCGTCAGTGGCGGCTAACCCTTCGCGCCGGGCGTAGGCCTCGACGAGCAGCTCGCGTCGGAAGACTTGTGGTGTTTGAGCCTCCCACACATCCTGCCGAGCGAGCGTTTCTTCGACGACCCGCTCTCGGCTCACGCGTTTGAGCGTGCCGGTGACCGGTATGGCCAGCATGGCGGCGCCGGTCTTCTGTGCCACGTCGAACACCCGGTCGATCCACTCGGCGGCCAGACAGGGCCGCGCGGCGTCATGCACGGCAACAAAATCAGCCTTCTGGCTGACTTTGGCCAAGGCGTTCTCGATCGAGTCGGCCCGCTGCTGGCCCCCTTCGACCACGGTGATACCCATGATGGCGGCGTTGGCCGAAAACTTCATGTCGAACTGTTCGCGGTCCTCGGCCCCGATGACCAGGATCAACTGCGCAGAATCGTCGCGATTGAGAAACTTTTCGGCCGCATGAATCCAAACCGCACGGCCGGCCAGGTTGGCGAACGGCTTCTTGTAATGCTTATCTTTGAACCGGCTGCTCTTGCCGGCCGCCGGAAGGATCACGGAGAAGTTGGGCATGTTCGTTCTCGACAGGTATCATTTCCTGCGGTCACGATACACGTTTGTCACAGACTTGGCAACGGACTGCTGGCTACGACTGCTCGTACGGCATGAGAATCTCGTCGGGCGTGACGTGTGAGATTGACTTGAAAGCGCCGTCGACGATTTTTTCGCCTAGCTGAGTTGCCTGGCGATAGTAGCGGTCGCTCGGTCGGCGGCCGTTGAGTTGGCGCGTCAGGTCCTGACACAACACGTCGGCCGCGTCCCGCACCACTTCGTCGTTCTGGCCGGCGGCGTACAAGCTGGTACACAAGATAATGATCAGGTTCTGCGTCCGCTGCGACAGCTCTGACATGCGACATTGCCGATCGACCAGCGAGAGTTGGAACTTGCTCATCGTGCCGCTGATCTCTAGGGCCATTCGCTGCAAGCGGTCGCAGGCATACTCGGCATGTTCGCGCAAGGCCGGAGGCATCGTCGGCAGTTGGGCCTTCGCGGTCCGACGCAACTTCTGGGCGACCATCCATTTCATATAGGGCAGTACGGCCCCCTTGAGTGCCCAAGCATGGGCCGGGTTCATCGGGTTTGGCTTTTTGATGCCGGCCGCCTGGAGTGCAAATCCAATCGGCTCGAAGAACGTTTTGCCATGATCCTTGACCAACGACTTGAAAAAGCCCATCGAGAGCATCTCGCCCTCGCCCTCGTAGATGCAGGGAGCGAGGAACTCGTGCAGATTGTCGCCCAGCGGATGACCGTGTAAGAACGCACGACCGCCGAGTGTCTTCATATAGAATTCGACCGCCGCTTCCTTCTGCGATTCGCTGCCAAACACTTTGGCGATGATACATTCCATCTCGCCGCGATAGCCGTCGTCGATCAGGCCCGAGCACCATTGCACGATCGCGTCGCAGGCCGTAATCAGACCGGCTAGCCTTCCGAGTCGGCGTCGAACCAGTTCGCGCTTCGAAATATTTTGACCGTAGGTTCTGCGAAACTTGGCCCAGTGGATCATACTGGCCATCATCAGCCGCATACTTCCTGCGGCATTCGCGCAGAGCGCTATGCGGCCTAGATTCAGCCCGTGGTAGGCGATCGTTAGCCCATCGCCTCGCTTGGGCTGAAGCAAGTTTTCCGCCGGTACGCGAAATTTGTTGAACACAATACCCTGGTTATACGTGTGTTTGAGCGCCCAGATTCCGTATTTCATCAGCTTAAACTGTTCGTTTTCTTCCGGAGGCAACTCAACAATCAGCACCGAGGGGTGGCTGTCGATCAAACAGACCAAGCCGATCGTGCGGCCCGGCACGACGTTGGTGATGAATAGCTTTTCGCCGGTCACCAAGTAGGAATCGCCATCGAGTGCCGCTTCGGTTCGCAGTGCCGTCAGATCGGAACCGGCACACGGCTCGGTCAGTGCGAAGGCCGACAGCCGCGACCCGTCGGCCAGGCTGGGCAGGAACCGCTCTTTTTGCTCGGGCGTACCGAACGTGCGAACTGGATCGACCGCACCGATGCACCCATGCACCGAAGCCAGACCGGCAACGGTCGGATCCCAAAGTGCCACTTGCGTGAGAAAGGGTGCAAAGCTGGCAAATGGCGCACTGCTACCGCCATATTCTTTATCAACCAGCAGACCCCAGTAGCCGGCGTCGGCTAGGGAGCCCAACACCTGGTCCGATATCTTGTCGTTTGCATCGAGCAGGGTGCCTGCCTCTTGATGGCCACGCACGACAGCCAGCGAGCGATCCATCACCTGTTGAACTTCGGGCGGCGTGACCGGTGGTTTGCTCGAAAACAAATCGGTCGGCACACCACGATCCCACACGGCCCGGTGAGCCGGGCTGTTGACGGTTTGATACTGTGGAGCGAACAGGCCCTCGACCTGGTCATCGGCCGTATCAATCGCGCCGGTTCGCCGTGCCTCGTCGTCGCTCTTGCCGCCAAGTTTGAGGGCCGTTTCGGCAAACGACACTGCCGTTTTGTGATCGGGCGTTTCGTGTTCGGGATTGATTACGTCGCTTGGCTCGGCGTTGGCTTTCATGACAGATTCCTTTTCTAGAATCGATAGGCAAGCAGCGCGGGATCGCTCCCTCGGGGAATTATACGTTGTCCGGGGCTTCGAGGCCGATGCGAGTTTTCACCGCATTTGCCGAAATTACTGACTTATGTGTGCGATCGGGCACATGATTCGCCTGTTTCACTCCACACGCTGCATGTACCGGAGAAACTGTGTCTCGACCCATTTCAGATCACGGCCGAAAACGGACGTGAAGTCGGCGACCCGCTGCTGCGGAGTGTAGCGCTCAAATGGTGGCCGAGCGGCTGTCCGAGCCAAATACTCGCTGTACAGCCGCGGCTGGGTCTCACAAAGATAGTACGACAGCGCCCAAGATTCGGCATACGCGCCATGGGGATCTTTCTTGAAAGGCCGGTCCGTGGCGATGAGTTCGGCCAGATTGCCCGTGTTGCGTCGCGTTGCCACGTATTGTTTGAATTCGGCCAGTCGAACGCGATTGATGCGTTCGCCGGTACCTCGATAGTCAATCGAATTCCACACGCCGCGTGCCTCGAACATGGTGGCCAGTCCTTCCGAAAGCCAACGCGGGACGTCGACAAACCGTGGGTGGACGCCCGTGTTGAACGCCGTCTGATGCGTTGCCTCGTGAACGATCGTCGTGGCGTTGGTCGTGCCGGAGCTCAATGCGCCGGCAGCCGTGACGTCGAACAGCGAGATACGATTTGACCGTGGCGAATAGTGACCGAGCGTGTTGGGGCCGACATGCGAACTCTCGCGCTCTGCATATCGGCGATACTCGTCCTCGGTGCGAAACACGACTGCAACGAGCGGATACTTGGGTTCCTGGAGATCGAAACCACGCACCTTGAAGTAGTGGACAAACGACCGGTACAGCTCTTCGAATCGCCGCGCCCACTGGTCTCGCTGGCCACGTGGATGCACCACCAGATAATGCCCCGTGGCCGTCACCTCAAAGTCACGGCCAAACTCTTCGACCAACTGGGTCCGA